>Ga0207029_10143_pt2 | contig 12696 bp, 11 predicted proteins | sample Alteio_BWMinCont_39_FD_153282 | JGI IMG/M metagenome (GOLD analysis project Ga0207029, IMG submission 153282) | Enriched cells from forest soil in Barre Woods Harvard Forest LTER site, Petersham, Massachusetts, United States -... | ecosystem: Environmental > Terrestrial > Soil > Temperate forest >...
CAATACAGGACGGATAGGCATGGTTATCGGCAGCAAAACTCTGAATGCCGAGGCCGAGCTGGTGAAGGTTGCCAACGCATTGGATTTGCTGTGCACTCTGTTTGGCGCGGAGCAAAGCTGGAAGCAACAAGGCCGCCAGAATGCCGATGATAGAAATTACGACCAGCAACTCTAGCAAACTGAACGCATTTGAATATCCAATTAAAAGGTGTTTGTTAAATGGCACAACATGACGCGTATAGGTGCTGGACCGCTCTTCCCGATATTTCAAAGTTGGCATATTGACCATTTAACGCTGGGTTTATTCCCTGTCAATAGGGGTTTATTCAGGTTTTGGCCCTCGAAACGGCAAATACCACATTGCAGATCATGACAGACTTGAGAGGGTCAGTCCTAGTAGGAAAACGGCAAACGTAGTCTTGACGAGATGCTGGGATTGGGTGGAATGGCCTGATCATGGCTCGTGCGCAGAGCCCGGCAACCGCGGGCGAAGCCGGAAACCATTACCAACGTTACCAACAAATAAGTTGAAATACCAAACTCCTAGGACTGACCCTTTCAATACAGGACGGATAGGCATGGTTATCGGCAGCAAAACTCTGAATGCCGAGGCCGAGCTGGTGAAGGTTGCCAACGCATTGGATTTGCTGTGCACTCTGTTTGGCGCGGAGCAAAGCTGGAAGCAACAAGGCCGCCAGAATGCCGATGATAGAAATTACGACCAGCAACTCTAGCAAACTGAACGCATTTGAATATCCAATTAAAAGGTGTTTGTTAAATGGCACAACATGACGCGTATAGGTGCTGGACCGCTCTTCCCGATATTTCAAAGTTGGCATATTGACCATTTAACGCTGGGTTTATTCCCTGTCAATAGGGGTTTATTCAGGTTTTGGCCCTCGAAACGGCAAATACCACATTGCAGATCATGACAGACTTGAGAGGGTCAGTCCTAGTAGGAAAACGGCAAACGTAGTCTTGACGAGATGCTGGGATTGGGTGGAATGGCCTGATCATGGCTCGTGCGCAGAGCCCGGCAACCGCGGGCGAAGCCGGAAACCATTACCAACGTTACCAACAAATAAGTTGAAATACCAAACTCCTAGGACTGACCCTTTCACTGACCCTTTCATTTTTCCGACGTATGGCAAGTCGGGTGCGAATGGAAGCAGAATCACTCCAGAATTTTCGGCGGATTACAGGCCTTTTTTAATCATGTGCCTGATTAGGTCGCCGACGCGGCAGCTATAACCCCATTCGTTGTCGTACCAACCTACGAGCTTGAAGAATGTTTTGTTCAGTTCGATGCCGGAACCAGCGTCGAAAATCGAAGACAGCGGACAATGAATGAAATCGCTGCTGACGACTTCGTCCTCGGTATAGCCGAGCGTGCCTTTGAGATAAGTCTCGCTGGCCTTTTTCATCGCGGCGGAAATTTCTGCGTAGCTCGTTTCCTTTGCGGTTTTGACCGTGAGGTCAACGACAGAAACTGTCGGCGTCGGCACGCGGAACGACATGCCGGTCAATTTGCCTTTCACTTCCGGCAGCACAAGGCCGACCGCTGTGGCTGCGCCGGTGGTGGACGGTATTAAATTAATCCCTGCTGCGCGGCCGCCTTTCCAATCTTTTCTGCTCGGGCTGTCCACGGTTTTTTGGGAGGCGGTGTAGCTGTGAACGGTCGTCATCAATCCTTCCTCGATGCCGAAGCCTTCTTTCAGCAAAACGTGAACAAGCAACACGAGGCAATTCGTTGTGCAACTCGCGTTGGAAATGACATGGTGTTGCGCTGGGTCGTATATGTTTTCATTCACGCCCATCACGATCATCGGGCAATCGCCCTTGGCCACGGCGGAAATGATGACTTTTTTGGCACCTGCCACGAGGTGGCCTTTGGCCTTTTCTACGTCGGTAAAAAGGCCGGTGGACTCAATGACAATTTCCACACCGAGCGCTTTCCACGGCAATTCCGACGGGGTCTTTGCGCTGACAACTTTAATTTCGTGGCCGTTGACGACCAGAATATCGTCCTCCGGTCTGTTGTCGGCAGATTTTTTTGAACCGATTTCGCCATTGAAGCGGCCTTGGGTCGAGTCATACTTCAGGAGGTATGCCAGGTTGTCCGCGGGCACAATATCGCCCACCGCCACCACATCGAGTTCCTCCTGCAAACCCTGCTCCAGAAGCGCCCGAAACACCAGACGCCCGATACGACCAAAACCATTTATCGCGACTTTCGCTGCCATAACCGTCACTTTCTGTTAATAGTATTTATCCAAAACTTTTTCTGGCAGGAGCACTCACCCCCGCCATGCATGCGACCAAAACTACCCCAGGGCCTAACTGTCTCAAAAGACAATTATATTGCATTTTAGGACAAACGCCATTAGACATGGTGAATGTCGCCTTCGACTAAAAATGTCTGGTTCCTAGCCGTCCCCCGGACGTCGATGATCAACGTGGCTGGCCCGTGGGAGGTGTTGGGCCACGCCAACGATCTGCTTGGTCACGAAGCTTACCGCCTGCAGGTTTTTGGCCCGAGCGCGCCGACTACCCAGACGCGCTTCGGCCTGTGCCTGAACGGGGTGAGACCGTTGCCCTCCCGGCTTAACCATACGCCCGAGGTCGTGGTGGTGGCGGGCGCTTCGCCCGCGGACCCGCTCCCGGCGGACCACGCGCCGCTGGTGCCATGGCTTAGCCGCTATGGTCCGCGAATCGAGACCGTCGTATCCATCTGCACTGGCGCCTTCGTGCTGGGAGCGGCCGGCATGCTTGACGGTCGCCGGGCCACCACCCACTGGATGTTCCTCGACGCCCTGCGCGCGCGCTTCCCCAAAGCGCGTGTCGTCGATGAGGGTATCTACGTAGAAGACCGCGGCGTCTGGACCTCGGCGGGGTTAACCGCCGGTGTTGACCTGACGCTGGCGCTGGTCGAGGAGCACCACGGTCACGCCCTGGCCATGCGGGTGGCCAAGCGGATGGTGCTGTTTCTACGCCGTTCCGGGCACCAGGCGCAATTCAGTTCCGCCCTGCGCCACCAGGCGCAGGAGTCGCCGCCATTGCGGGCCATTTCGGCTTTCGTGCTCAAGCACATAACCGAGCCCCTGCCGGTGGAGCGAATTGCGTCGCAGGTGGGCATGAGTCCCCGCAGCCTCAGCCGCTGGTGCCGCCGCCACCTCGACGAGTCGCCCGCTGAACTGGTGCGCCGGTTGCGCCTGGCCGAGGCGCGCCGACTCTTGGAAGAAAGCAGTCTGCCTCTCAAGGACATCACCGAACGTACGGGTTTGGGCGACCAAAGCACCCTCTGGCGCGTCTTCATGCATGACCTCGGCCTCGCGCCCGCCGAGTACCGCCAGCGCTTCTCCCGGAGGACCGGTCCCCGTTGCCGGGATGTCTGGGCAACAAATGATCCCAACCGTCACTAGGCTCCCACAACACATTAACGTGTCGGCGCGGGTTTTTGAGAGGCTCTGTTCCTTCGTCGCAAGAGTGCCTGCATCGGAGTAAGTTTTGGGGAAGGAATTTCGGGCAAAATTGATGTCCCAGCCCGGCAACACTCAAGCATTTGAAAGCTGAAGATTTCCGCGAAGTTGTTTGCCTGTGGTCATTTCACTATTAGCTAACAAATTAACTCATCGGCTTCGTTTACGGTTTCCGTCCGGTCAAAACTTTATCGAAATACCTGCCAGACTCATTTTGATTTCCCTATCAATGGTGCGCAAATTGATTACTCAACACCATATTCGCCGCTAACACCGCGTTGGATCGTTATCGATGCGACCCCGGCGCCTCCTATTTTTCAGGCCGGTTTTGCGATTCCACCTGCATCCCCAAAAACGGGGATGAAATTGGGGTGCCCGAAGTGGCAGAGTTTGAGAATGAATTCCTTTCCCACTGTCCTCATCCTCTTTTCACTTACTGCCATCTCGATGGCCGCTAAAAACGACTGCAATCCGTTCATTGCCCGGCAATGAGGTGATTTGGACGACGCTCGGGACAAATGAAAACGATTCAACAACTCTCCCATGTTGCCGCCGACCGCAAGTGGCGATTAACCCGTAATTCTTCAAATGCTCCAGCCGAAAGGCGCGCCGTATCAACCTTATGAAAACAAAGTTCACAGTCCTGGTCCTCGCGTTGCTGGCGGTGGGCACGGCCGTCGCGCAAACCGCCGACAGTTTGCTCAAATACGACTACCCCAGCCTGGTCGCTCACGCCGACCTCTCTTTCGACACCCCTGCATCGAGCAGCCACGACGGCCTGCCCATTGGCAATGGCCGAATCGGCACGCTGGTTTGGACCACTCCTGCCGCCCTCCATTATCAAGTCAATCACGACGATCTTTTCTGCTTCGGCAATAACACACTGGCTTCTCCCCAAGGCCACACCGACTATTCCGCCGGTTGCGGGTACGTTGATATCAACCTGGTGGACTTCGGCGACGATGTCTTCACCAGCGGGAAGTTCAGCCAGCATTTGTCGGTCTATGAAGGGTTGGAATCCGCCAACGGCGACGGTGTCAAGACGCGAAGCCTGGCCTGGACGGACGGCGACGTTATCGCCACCGAAGTGGACGATCAGCGCAGCCAACCCGGCGCCATCAATATCGACCTGAGGATGCTGCGGTATGCGCAGAATTTCACGGTCAAACAAAGCCCTTCGCCCCTCGGACCGCACGGTGCGCAAATCCGGACCGGCGATCACGTGGCCATCTCACGCCTGGACATCCGTGACGGGAAAATCCTGCTGACCCAGGAATTCACCGAAGGCAACTTTTACAGCGCCTCGGCCGTGGCCATTGCCGTCGCAGGGCGTGAATCCAAGGCGTCGTATTACAACGAACTGACCGTTCGTTTGTCCGCCGAGCCGCGTCAGGGCAAGCTGTTGATCCTTACTGCCGCCGCTGTCAGTTACGACCGCAATGAAAACGTCGGCGACCTGGCGCTGAAGCAATTGGCGGCCGTCCAAGGCAGGTCTTTTGACGATCTGCTCCAGGACAACCGCACGTGGTGGGGCAATTTTTGGACCAAAGGTTTCATTCATTTGCACAGCGCCGACGGCGTGGCGGACAACGTCGAGAAGTATTACACCTATTTCCTTTACCTCATGGGCTCGTGCTCCCGCGCCACCTACATGCCGCGCTTTTGCGGCGTGCTCTGGGGCACCGACGGCGATTTGCGCGAGTGGGGCTCGATGTATTGGTGGCACAACCAGGGCTGCCTCTTCGACGGTTTTACGCCTGCCAACCGGCCTGAGTTGATGACCTGCGTGTTCAACACCTACAGTCGCTATCTGGACACCTACGCCCGCGCGGCACAGCAGCAATGGGGCAGCCAGGGCATTTGGATCCCCGAGACAACGTGGTTCAACGGCCTGGAAGATTTGCCGGACAATATCGCCGTCGAGATGCGCGACTTGTACCTGGCGCGAAAGCCTTGGAGCGAACGCTCAAAGGAATTTGACGCTTATGCCCTTGACAAGAACGGCCTGAACAGCCGCTGGAATTACCGTTATACGGCCACCCAACAGGGCCCCTTCGCCTGGACTTCCCACGTCCTGTCCACGACCGCCAAGATCGCCAACCTCTATTGGCTCCATTACGCCTATTGGCCCGACCCGGATTGGCTGCGCACAAACGGCTACCCCGTGATCCGGGGCACAGCGGAGTTTTACCGGAACTTTCCCAACCTCTACAAAGCCGGCGACGGCAAATATCACATTCGTCATGTCAATAATCTGGAAGAAAAGCCCTGGGGCAGGTCGGATACACCGGAGGAACTGCTGGCCATGCGCGTCATTTTCCCCATTGCCATCCGCGCCTCGGAAATCCTGAACGTGGATGCCGACCTGCGTCCGAAGTGGAAGGAGATATCGGACAACCTGCTGCCGGTTCCTCCCGCGCCCCAACCCGGCGAATACTATGATATCTGCACCCCGGTTTCGGACGATACCACGTTGTTCAACAGCCTGAAGGCCTCTTACACCGGACGTGGTAGCCGCAAGGGAGGCGACGGGGGCAACTTGGGTATCCTTTCACGAGAGCCCGTCATCGCCGCCAACCTCGGCATGGGCGAGCTCATCAAGACGGTCGTGCCCGGCCAGATGCATTCCACCCCCGAAACCAACGCTCCCCTTGGTCGCGCCGGCCGGGGCCTGTTCCGAAATCGCATGCTGGAGGGCGAGGGGCCGGGAGCCATCGAGTTCGAGCACCTTGGCAACGCCTCCCACGGGCTGCAAAACGCCCTGCTCCAAAGCGTTCCCCCGTCCGCCGAAAAAGAGCCGGTCAACACCGTCTTCCCGGCTTGGCCGAAAGGTTGGGACGCCCAGTTCACGCTCGCCGCGCGCGGCGCCTTTCTCATCAGCGCGTCGAGGCAAAACGACCAGACCGAATTCGTCGAAATTCTCTCTGAAAAAGGCGGCGAGTGCATCCTGCAGAATCCCTGGCCGGCCGGAGACGTAACGGTTTACCGCAACGGCCAGGCTGCGGAGGACGTTTTGGGCAAGTTGCTGGCACTGTCAACCACTGCCGGAGAAAGACTGGCCCTGATTCCCAAGGGTCAAGTACCCGCCGCGAAGACCCTGCGGTAAACTCAACTTTGAGATTGCAGAGGTTGTCGGCAAAAGGGTTTGGATTCACTTCATGGAACATGCCTGATTGTCCGTTGAAAAAAGTGAAAATGGCCACAAACTTGAGCTTTTTGGCAGTTTAGCGTATTCGTCTTATATGTTCATTGTTCACGTTCATGCTCATATCAAACCGGAATCGGTGGAGTCTTTCAAAAAAGCGACGCTGGCGAATGCGCAGTCGAGCGTGAAGGAACCGGGTGTGGTTCGATTCGACCTCGTCCAGCAGCAGGAGGATCCCGCGCAGTTCGTCCTGGTGGAGGTCTATCGCGATGCTGCTGCTGCCGCGGCGCACAAGGAGACGCCGCATTATCCGGTTTGGCGCGACGCAGTGGCGTCGATGATGGCTAAGCCGCGGCACAGCGTGAAATTTAATAATGTATTTCCCGAAGATGAAGGCTGGTAAGCGGAAACGCGAAGGTTGCTCGAAATAAACGGAAGCGTGAAACCCATCACTTCCCTATGAAATTTGAATTTGTCACCGCGACGCGAATCATTTTCGGCCCCGGCGCGTTGCGAGAAATCGGCTTGCTGGCAGGAGAATGCTGCAAACGCGTGTTAGTGGTGACGGGACGGGATTCTTCTCGTGCGGAGAAGCTGGTGGCGTCGCTTCGCGAAGCCGGTATCCGTACGTCGACCTTTTCCGTCGCCGGCGAACCGTACATTTTCACAATCGAAAGCGGCTTGGCGCTTGGGAAAAAGGAGAATTGCGATTCTGTCATCGGATTCGGCGGGGGCAGTGCGCTGGACGCAGCCAAAGCCATCGCCGCAATGCTGGCGAACGACGGTGATTTGCTCGATTACCTTGAGATCATCGGGCGCGGCAAACCATTGACGAAACCATCCGTGCCATTTATCGCCGTTCCGACGACCGCGGGGACCGGGGCGGAGGTCACGCGCAACGCCGTACTGGCTTCGCCCGAACACGGGTTAAAAGTCAGTCTGCGCAGCCCGTTAATGCTTGCCAAAATCGCGCTCGTCGATCCTGAGCTTACGTGTGACTTGCCGCCGGCAATCACCGCGCGCACGGGGCTGGACGCCCTGACGCAACTCATCGAGCCGCTCGTCTGTTTACGCGCCAATCCAATGACCGATGGTTTGTGCGCCGAAGGACTCTGTCGCGCAGCCCGGTCGTTGCGGGTTGCATTTCATGACGGTCAAAATAAATTCGCCAGGGAAGATATGGCGTTGGCAAGCTTGTTCGGCGGGCTGGCACTGGCAAACGCCGGTCTCGGTGCCGTGCATGGCTTCGCCGGTCCAATCGGTGGACTGTTTTCCGACGCGCCGCACGGCGCGATTTGCGCGGCGCTCCTGCCGCACGTGATGACCGCAAATATCCGTGCGCTTCGGCGGCGCGACGAGCAAAGTCCGGCGTTGAAAGGATATGACCGAATCGCGCGGATTTGCACTGGCGACGAACATGCGTCGGCCGACGCGGGCGTGAATTGGGTTCGCGAATTGATTGACGAGCTCCAAATTCCGCGACTCGGAACTTACGGCGTCAAATCGGAACATGTTGACAAATTGGTTGGGAAGGCGATTCAGGCAAGCAGCATGAAGGCAAATCCAATTACGTTGACGCCGGACGAACTGGCTGAAACGCTGCAACAAGCCTTGTAAATAGAGCGCACCGCATCCCTGCTCTTCACCCAAATCAGGCACACCGCCAAGGCGCCAGATGCGGGACCGGATGGAAAAAGCCGGTCGGCCGACGCCGCAGTGTCCAAAAACTCAAATTCACCTCCTTGAAATTTGGCACTTGACAGGCAACCATTTGGTTGCATCTTATTGCGCGAGATGGATGCAGTGTTCAAAGCCTTGGCGGACGAAAGCCGTCGAAAGTTGCTCGATCAGTTGCACCAGAGCAGCGGGCAGACGCTCGGTGAATTGTGCGCGCACCTCGACATGACCCGGCAGGCGGTGACCAAACATCTCCTGTTGCTGGAGGCGGCGCATTTGGTGAACGTCGTCTGGCGCGGGCGCGAAAAGCTGCATTACCTCAATCCAGTGCCGTTGCACGAGATCTCCGAGCGCTGGATTGGCAAATACGAACGCCATCGCCTTCAGGCGTTGAGCGATCTGAAAAAGGGTCTCGAACAAAACAAAAACAAGAAAGGATAACGATATGCAAAAACCAAAGTTAGTTTACACCACCTATATCCGCTCGACGCCGAAAGAAGTGTGGGCGGCCATCACCAAACCCGAATTCACGCGCCAATATTGGGGGAACATGACGAACGTATCCGATTGGAAACGCGGCTCGAAATGGGAACACCATAATCCCGAAAACGAAGTCTGGATCACCGGCAAAGTTTTGGAATCCACGCCGCCCAAACGCCTTGTGCTGTCCTGGGCCGACCCGGACGATCTCGCGGACAAATCGCGCGTCACTTTTGAGATCGAAACGATGGAAGACATGACTTGCCTCACGGTCACCCATGGAAATTTCAAGGCCGGTTCGACGATGGTTAAGAAAGTTTCCGGGGGCTGGCCGCGTGTGCTTTCCAGCCTGAAAACATTTCTGGAAACCGGCAAAGGACTCAACATCTTTTGCAAATGACGGCGTGGGGTTTCTGAACAAATAATTATATGACCACAATAACCACGCCCTTCTCAGGCGGATGCGCTTGCGGCGCAATTCGCTTCGAATCCAAAGCAGAACCAGCCCTGATGCTGCACTGTCATTGTCGAGATTGCCAGCGCTCGAGCGGAGGTCCGTTTTCGTCTTTTGTCATCGTGCCGACGGAAGCTTTCAAACTCTTGCAAGGCTCACTCCGCTTCCGGGCCTCGCCCAGTGAGGCGGGCGGTCAGACCCATCGGGGCTTCTGCCCGGAATGCGCCACGCCGATTGTGGCCAAGTCCGACTCAGTCCCTCAATTTGCCGCGATCAGAACCGCGAGCATTGATGATCCGGGCTGGTTCAACCCGCAAATGGATGTGTGGACATCAGACGCACATCCGTGGGACCAAATGAATCCCGCGTTGCCGAGGTTTGAGAAGTATCCCAAATGAAGAAAAGATGACCCTTATACCCAAAATCAAAACCGTCCGCGCAATCGAAAAACGCAAGGTCGTGAATATCCAAAGCATCTTGCGGAGCGTCTCGCGACCGCGCGGTAAGTACGTGCCGCGCGAGTCACTGTGAAATGGGCGCGCGGCTCTGTCAGTTGCCGCAAAAAGTCAAGCGCGGGAGGACTGGGAAGTTCAGCCCCAAGCCGCAAGAATCGCTTCCGCCTTAACGACTTGTTCGGGTAAACCGGTAAAGTTGAATTTGAATTTTCCCGACCGGCGGGTGACCAGAATTTTGATGGAGTCCAGCCCGCTGGCGATCATCCGGAAGCGGAGTTGCTTGTTGATTTCCCTGAAACCGTGCTGTTGGAGGCTATTGCTCATATTGGAGCTTCAGTGCACGCCGACCAATTAGCAATGTAATACGCCGGTTATTTTAATGGGGCATCCATTAAACTGCCCGCATTGAACTGGCCCGGCAGTTACGTTAATTTCAGCGCATGCCAAGAAAATTGGAGTCGGCCGCCAGCGGTACCCCGGCTGATGACAGCGGGGTTGCGCCACCTTCGGCAATCTCAATCGAAGCCGTAAAGCGCATTTTACCGTGGCTGGTGGCCGTGGCGTTCTTCATGCAGGCGCTGGACACGACGATTCTGAACACTGCTGTTCCTGCCATTGCGCAAGCGCTCGGCGTCGTGCCCTTGAGCATGAAGGCGGTGCTGTCCAGTTACACGCTGAGCCTCGCGGTGTTCATTCCCATCAGCGGTTGGATGGCAGATCGTTTCGGCACGCGCCGCGTGTTTGCGTGGGCGATTGGGACATTCACTTTGGGCTCCCTGCTCTGCGGCATCTCGAACAGCATCCATCTGCTTGTCGCGTGCCGTGTGGTGCAAGGCTTCGGCGGGGCAATGATGGTGCCGGTGGGACGCCTGACCCTGGTGCGGACGTTTCCAAAATCCGAACTTGTCCGCGCGATGAGCTTCGTCGCGATTCCCGGTTTGATTGGCCCGATGCTCGGCCCGGTCGCCGGCGGATTCATCGTCGCCTATTTTCATTGGCGGATGATTTTTTTCATCAACCTGCCGATTGGCCTGGCGGGTCTTTATCTCGTCTTTCGCCATCTGCCGGATTACCGGCAATCAAATCCGCCGCCGCTCGATGTCGTGGGATTGATTTTGTTCGGCTCGGGCATCGGGTTGCTGGCGTATGTGCTGGAAGTATTCGGCGAACATACTTTGGGCGGCGGCACGCTGCTCGCGTTGCTGGCCGTGTCCGCGATTTGTCTCGTGGCTTATGGAATGCGGGCGGCGCGCATCAAGTTTCCGCTGCTGCGGCTGACGTTGTTTGGCATCCGCACCTTTCGCGCATCGGTGAGCGGCAGCTTTTTCACCCGGCTGGGTATTGGCGGCATTCCATTTTTGTTTCCGCTGCTGTATCAGGTGGGGCTTGGCTTCACGCCCATCCAATCCGGACTGCTCATCATGCCGCAAAGCGTTGCCGCGCTGAGCTTGAAATTCGTGCTGCGAAGCATTTTGCAACGGTTTGGCTACCGCCGCGTTTTGATTTTCAACACCTTAATGCTGGGCGTGATGACCGTTTCGTTCGCGACGATTGGCGCGGGCACGCCGGTCTGGCTCATCGTCCTGCAAGTGTTCATTTTCGGGATGTACACTTCACTACAGTATTCGAGCATGAATACGCTGGTCTTTGCGGACGTGACGGAAGAAGAGACCAGCGGCGCAAGCGCCATCACGAGCACGGTGCAGCAAATGTCCATCAGTTTTGGCATCGCCATCGGATCGCTGCTCACGGCGTTGTTCGTGCCGGACCGGTTTCACACCAGCGCACCGCAGATGATTCATGGCATTCATCTGACCTTCCTGATTCTTGGGGGATGGACGATTGTTTCCGCCGGTGTTTTTTGCGAGTTGAAAAAGGATGATGGGAACAAACTCAGCCTGCACAAGGCGCTGCCACATGCGGAAACGTGAGGGTTAAAGATGGAAAAATGAAACGCCTGGCGGGGATGGCCGCGGCTTCTGCGTCGGTGGGGAAACCTGCCGGGAGTCTGTGCCGGTGACGGGGCGACGGAGTTCAAATCACGATGCCGGCAGCTTGAGATTCAGGGGTGCCCCTGCCCGGCCATCGCTGCGCGTCGGCGGAACGAGCAAAAAACCCCGCGGCTACCCAGAAAGATTCGCGCAGGGGGCTTTGAGGCACAACAGCAAGGCAGTGCATCGGGCATATGCAAAACGAGCGCTTATGAAAATTCCGTCACTGGAGGATTATGAAGAGAAAGCCGTGTGAGGGGGAAGATGCCCACGGCCATCTTGTTAGCTCACATGGTCATGCTTTCCATCAAATGGGTCTTTTACAAACCTGCCATAAATAAAATACGGCGACAACATAAAGATGAATGGACTCATCAACAAATAATCAATGAACCGATGACTGGCGCTAAATGCCCGAATCATGTGGTAGCTATCTCTCAACCGTCTGTAATCCCTCTCATCTTCTGGCGTCCATGTAGCAGCTAACCGGATACGGCGACGATGACATGCAATTGTATGCACGGTGAGAAGTCCCCACCACACTGCCAGCAAGCAAAGCAAAATAGGTGCGATGGCCTTCATGTGGCCTAACTGGTGCTTGACCGCCCTTTGCGATATATCAAAGTTGGCATATTGGCCTTTTAACGCTGATTTTCTCCGTTGTCAATAAGGGTTTATTCGGCTTTGAGTCCCGAATATCAGAACGGGGGGGGGGAACCGAACATCTGATCATAACGAACGTGGCTGTTCCCCGCTGTTTTCCGTGGAATGCTAAGGAATCTTGATGGGTTGTTGTCATTTGGTTTCCCAATCCCAACGGGATTGAAGCATCAAGCCCAGCAACGGGTTGCGAGGAACGAGCTACCCTGGGTGAGAATCGAGAGTGATCACAATCCTGAAGGGATTGCGTCTGTGTTGCAGTGGTTTAAGATTCAACCCCTTCGGAGACCTCTGCAAAAGCCACCTTTTCAACAGGGTAATCAGAAAAGCCTTTCATTTTCCTAACAAATACGAA
>Ga0207029_10182_pt1 | contig 12678 bp, 15 predicted proteins | sample Alteio_BWMinCont_39_FD_153282 | JGI IMG/M metagenome (GOLD analysis project Ga0207029, IMG submission 153282) | Enriched cells from forest soil in Barre Woods Harvard Forest LTER site, Petersham, Massachusetts, United States -... | ecosystem: Environmental > Terrestrial > Soil > Temperate forest >...
CGTGTATTCTTCCAGAGTGATGCCGTGGTCGCCACTGCGTGCGTCCGGACGCAGCCAGTCGACGCCCGGCACCAGCTTGATGATCTGCAACTTGGCGATCTTGTGATCAAGCCGGCCGATTCTGGTTTCTTCAAATTCAATTTTGCCCCAGGGTTCGGCGTTTTTCTCCGCCATGGTCTTGACGATTTCCTCGATTTTGCGCCGGGCGGCCATGCCCTTTTTTTGAAGGAGCAGATAAGCTTCCTGGGCGGCCGCGCATGCCTCCGTGGCATCCTGGAACACCCCAAACCTGCCCCGCAACGGAACTGTCGAGGATGAAGCCGGCTTTGCCCCGCAACCGCACGATTCCGATTTTGGTGCGGGTGCACTTGCTGGCGCGGCCTGGGCGATCATTGAAGGCGCCGCGTTTGATAACAACCTTTTGTGCATCGGCGAAAAAGAAGTCTTCGTCCTGGAAAACACGGCGGACAAGCTGATGCAAAAAATGTCCGAAAACGGTGCGGTGAAATTAAATGCCGGCCAACTCGCGCAGCTGACCAAGGCGGCGTTCACTTTCAAGGAAGGGCAAGGCGGCGGATGTGCGCACGCCAGCGTGAATCGAGATTTCATCGGCAAAGATCCGTCCGTTCTCGCGCAGGCTGCCGGCATTAATGTGCCCACCGGCACCCAGTTGCTGTTTGCCGAAACCGACGCGCAGCATCCGTTCGTTGTCGAAGAGCAGATGATGCCCTTTCTTCCCATTGTGCGGGTGAAGAGTGTGGAAGAAGGCATTGCCGGCGCGTTCGAAGCCGAGCATGGTTACAAGCACACGAGCATTATTCACTCGCACGACGTGGAGAATATGACGGCGATGGCCCGCGCGCTGGACACGACCATATTTGTGAAGAACGGGTCCTGCATGGCTGGACTTGGCCTGGGCGGCGAGGGTTATCTGAGCTATTCCATCGCCACGCCGACCGGCGAAGGCATTACGAACCCCCGCACTTTCACCCGCGTGCGCCGCTGCGTGATGGTGGATAATTTGCGCATTTATTAAGGCCTGAATTTATGTTACTCGCGCGTGTGGAGGGCAACATGGTGGCGACCCGGAAACATCCGAGTCTGGAGGGCTGGCGCCTGGTGATCTGCCAGCCGGTTGGCGCGAGCGGAGAACCGGAAGGCAGTCCAGTGATTGCGATTGATTGCCATGGGGCCGGCATGCATCAGGAAGTGATTATTTCGTCCGACGGCTTGGCTGCGCGGCGCGCGGTGGGTGACGATAAAAGTCCCGTTCGCTGGCTCGTGGTCGGCATCGTGGATGAATCCGAGCCGGGGAAAAGGATATGAAAGCGGATATGAAAGTGCGGGGATTCGTACGGCCCGTCACCGGGATTTCGGCACTGGTAATTTTTAGATTGTGAAATTGGGCACTGTCATTGGCCGGGTCACTTTGAGCCGCAGCGTGGATGCGTTGCGCGGCGGGCGGTTTCTGGTGGTCAGCCCGTTCAGTCGCGAACAATATGCAGCCGGTCTGGCTGCGCCCGCCGGGATGGGCAAAGACCCGAGCCTCGTGGTGTACGACAACCTTGGCGCGGATGTCCGCCAGGTCATCGGATACGAGGAAGGCCGCGAGGCGGCCCAGCCGTTTGACCAGCCGACGCCGATCGACGCCATCAATGCCGCGCTGGTGGATGAGATTTTTTACCGTCCGTTCCAAAAATAATTTATGAGCCGAGTCATCAGCATACGCGATTTGCAGGAAATGGTCCGCGCGGGCCAAGATGTGAAGAATTTGCCGTCCGACGCTATTATCACCCCGTCCGCCCGTGATTTTTTGCAGGATCTTCAAGCCGGCGGCGGTATCAAAAATGGCGCCAGCAATGGCAGTTCTTCCAGCGGCGCGCAAAAACTTTCGCCGCCGGACAAGAAATTGAATTCCAAATCTTCCAAGGCGGAATTGGAGGCGTTTTTTAATTCGGCCTATGCCCAAACCTTGAAGGAACAGCTCTGCGATATCGGCCGCCGTTTGTGGCAGCGCGAGTATGTGGACGGTAACGGCGGTAACATCGCCATCCGGGTCGGCGAGGACATCGCCATCTGTACGCCGACGTTGGTGAGCAAGGGCTTCATGAAGCCGGAAGACATGTGTCTCGTGGATTTTGACGGGAACCAGCTCGCCGGGACCAAAAAGCGGACGAGCGAAATCCTGATGCACTTGGAGATCATGAAACGGCAGCCCAAGGCGGTGGCCACCTGCCATTGTCATCCACCTTATTCGACCGGATTTGCCGTCGCGGGTGTTTTGCCGCCGACCTGCATGATTCCTGAATTTGAGGTCTTTGCGTCCGTGGCCATTGCTCCGTATCGCACGCCGGGAACGCCGGAGATGGGGCAGCTCGTGGCCGAACTGGTGGACAAGCACAACACCATCCTGATGGCCAACCACGGGGTGGTCTCCTGGAGCCACAACAACGTCGAGGATGCTTATTTCAAGATGGAGATTCTGGAAGCCTATTGCCGCACCATTCTGGTGACGGCGCAGGTTGGCAAACCGGCCAACACCATGACCCCGGGCCAGCTCCAGGATTTGCTGAAGATCAAACAGAGTCTCGGCATCCCCGACCCGCGCCACGGTTTGAAGGAATGCGAACTTTGCGACAACGACGAATGGCGTCCCGGCGTGACCTGCCAGGTTCCGGCCAAGTCTGAGCCATCGCCGACTTTTGATACGGAGGCCGAAGCCGCGGTGAAAGCCATCACGGACCAGATATTGGCGCAGATGAAGTGAAAATCACTTCATCGGATTCTCCGTTCGAAACGGTTCGGCTGGAAGTCCGGCACTGTCGCAGAAATTCGGTTGTGCGGTTTCGTCCCAGGCAAAATGTACGGCGGCTGGGTTATGCAAACCTGGCGCAGAGACTTCCACCGTTTCGCCCACGATCACGGCGTTCGCGGCCAGAAATGTTCCGTCCATTCCGGCGATCGTGAACCAGTTCAATGGCTGTCCATCACGACTGACCAGGCCGCCCTGATCATGGTCGAAGTAAAGGACAATCCGGTCACTTTTGATTTTCATTCCTTTGAACGTTGGCCCGGAGCTGACAATGTTTTCCCCGTAGGTCTTGTTGCGGGCCAGCAGAGCCAGCCGGTGTCCCACGCTCTGTTTGTCTCGCGGATGGATGTCGTTGAGGTCATCCACCAGGTCGGTCGTGACCACCATGCCTGAACATTTCAGGCAGGCGGCGGCGCGGGATTGCATGATCCAAAATTCCGGCAAGGTCTGGGCCGAAGGCGAGCGCGGGTTTTTGCCGCCGTGATATTTGAACGGGGCGATCTCGACAAAATAAAACGGGAATGGACCCTCATCCCAGACCGATCTCCAGCCGCAAACGAGGGCTTCCATCCGTTTGTCATAATCCAGAAATCCGGGATTATTGGTACCGCCCTGGCAATTCGATTCGCCCTGATACCACAGCGCACCCCGTATCGCGAACCCTGCAATCGGCGCGATCATGGCGTTGTAAATCACGGAGGGGGTCGTATTGCTGGCTTGGGTTTGGGCAACGTTTGGCGTGGCGGGATCGGCGAGAGTGGGAACCATTGCAAAACCGGCTGGCGGCGTCCATGGCTCGATTTTTGTGCCTCCCCAGGAACATTCGATCAGGCCGACGGGGACATTCAAATTCGTCAATATCTCCCGGCCAAAGAAATATGCGGCGGCGGAGAATTTGATTCCGTCGAGGGCGTTTGAATTACAAGGCAGCCAGCCGGATACCCTGGTCAGATCGGCGAGCGGCTGGGCTGACAGGGCGCGATCAACCTTAAACAGCCGCATTAGTGGATAGTTGGCGGCGGCCAGTTCGGCCTGATAATTGAAGACGGGTTTTTGTCCGGGCCGGATGCCGATGGGCTTATCCATGTTGGACTGGCCGGAGCAAAGCCAGACTTCTCCAGTCAGAATGTTCGTCAGGGTGATGGTCGTCCCGGATTCCACCGTGAGGGACTGTGGCTCAGCGGAAGCCTTTAATTTCCCAAGCTTGACCAGCCATTTGCCGGTGGCGTCCGCATGGACTGATTTGATTTGGCCGGCGAATTGCACCGTTACTTCTTCGCCGGGCACGGTCCAACCCCAGACCGGCGCGCGAATTCCTTGTTGGAAGACCATGTTGTCACCGAAAATGGAGCCCAGCTTCAAGCTGGCAAACGCGGGTTGAATCAGGAGCAAAATGCCGACGGCCACCACCGAGACTTTGGTCAAGGGATGGGTTTGCATGACGCCATTCTGTCCACCCGGCACGTCTTGGCAAAACTATTTTGCGAGTTTGTGCGCATTTGCTAGTCTAGGACGATGCAAAGACTGCTGTTTTACTTGTTCTGCCTTTTGTTCGCGGGTTCGATGGATATTTCCGCGCAGGGCGCGGAAGTGCATTTTAATTTCGGTGACGAGTCGGAGGGGACGACCCCGACGAATTTTGAGTGCGTCCTCCACGGCGGGGGACCGCCGCCGGTTTGGAAAATTGTCTCGGCCCGGGTGCCGTCGGCCTTTCAGGCTTTCGGCAGCAAAACCCCCCTGCTCCATGATGGCACGGTGCTGGCGCAAACCAGCCAGGACACGACGGATGAACGGTATCCGATGTTCGTTTACACGGGGGAAAAATTCACCGATTTCAAATTTGATACCCGGTTCGAGGCTGCCAGCGGGGTCAGCGAGCAAATGGCCGGCGTGGTGTTTCGCTACCAAAACGCGTCAAATTTTTACGTCGTGCGCGTCAGTGTATTGGGCAAGAACATTGCCTTTTACAAGGTGATCAATGGTGAAATTGTTGCGCCGGTCAGGTTGCCGCTGCCGATTGACACCGGCACTTGGCACGAACTCGAGGTCGATTCCTCCGGCATATACGTTGAGTGCTCTGTTGACGGGCAAAAGGCCCTGCCCACCATCACGGACAGCTCCGCGGCGCATCCCGACGGACGGGTTGGTTTTTGGACCAAATCCGATGCCGTGACTTATTTTGCCGATGCCACGATCACTTACACACCGCAAGTTCCAGCCGCCCAGCAAATTGTGAATGGAATTATCGAGGGCCGGCCCAAGTTGCTGGGATTGCAGATTTACACCCAAACCGGAACCAATCTGCCGTGTGTCCTTGCCAGCAAATACCCCGCCGAGATCGGCAAGCCGGGAAGCGACGCCGAGGTGCTGGCCATCGAAAATGGCACGGTTTCACTCGGGTTCGATCACGGCACGGTGCTGGTAACCATGCCCTTGCATGATCGCAATGGCGAATTCATTGCCGCCATGCGCGTGAAATTAAGATCGTTCCTTGGTGAAACGCAGGACAATGCCGTCACCCGGGCCCGTTTGGTGCAACACGATCTGGAAGCGTTCTGTACCTCGGCGGAAAATTTGCATAACTAGAGCGGCTTAAACTGTAGCCAATTGGTTGGAAAGGGAATTGCCCACCCTCATCCCAACCTTCTCCCCCAGGAGAAGGAGAATCCTTTGGAATCATCAGGTTAATTTATGCGCAACCACCAATCCACCCGTGGTGTATCCCGAAGCGCTGGGAGCGTTGCACCTTCTCCTGGGGGAGAAGGTTGGGATGAGGGCGGGCTAATCACCATTATTCGGGCGTCCCTCTGCGTGGCTACGGTATTTTTAAAACTGCTCTAACCCACTTGTCGCAGCCTCGCCAGGGGCGGGCTTTATTTTTGCGGCGCGGGTGGCACGGCGTCCGGCGGATGGACGGCAGGAATATCCTCGGCCGGCACCCGTTTGACTCCGCCTTCCACCGTCACATCGCCATTGTCATCCACTTTAAGGTGTGGCCGGGAATTGATCAGTTCGTAAAGATCGCGTTGCAACAGCAGACCTTCTGGTGAAACCACGCAATAACTGAAAGACTGGGCTCCGGTCTGCCACAAGACATGAAGCTGGCTGGTGCGGTCGATTCGTTCTTCCGGATAACCAAACGAGACCATCGGACCGAGGGGGATCACCTTGTAGATGTGCGATTCGGCGGTGTCGGTGAGCTCGAGATAAAGCCGCAATTGCTGGCGTAAATAATTGGCTTTCTCGAGGCTGAATTCCCGCATCTCGGGCGGGCTGCCGGCGGCAGGCACGCCAAACTCCTGGGACCACAATTTGACGCCGGTGACCACGTCGAATTCCTTCGCGGAACTGGTGATGGCGGCCGCCCAATCCTTGACGTGCAAATACGCCGTCACTTTGTAGTGGCCAATCCGGTTGATTTGAAAACAGGGGGCGATATCGACGTGCAGGGTGCCGGCCTGCGACGAAAACAAATCAAATTGCGCCGGCACGGGCACTTCCGAAATCTTGACGACGTCAAAGCCATCCGACGATTCCACGCTGAAGGTAAGCCAGCCGGGATCGCCGCCAAAATGCAATTGCTGGCCGGAAAGGTTGGTGATTTTAATCGCCAACGGTATGGCTTCGCCCGGCAGAAACTCATCCTGGTCCGAATGGATATCCACCGTCACTTGTGCCCCGGCGCCAAACCAGCCAAACCCTGCCAGCAGCAGGGCAATGACGAACGTTTTCATAAGATTAAGAGCATTTTCATAAATACTGTAGCCACGCGGTTGTGAAAAATTGGGAAGCGGTCTTTTCGGGTTTGGGCTTCGTTTCGGCTCAGTTACAGGCCGTTACCGGCATGCTCCTTCGCCAAAGGCCGATGATCGGCACCACTCGCCGAAACACCAAAAATCCTCGCTCCGCGTGGCTACAGTATTTCTTCAAAAGCTCTAGCGATAGGTTACCCCTGTGCCGGGTGGTGGCAACTGCAATTTGAAACGAAGGAGTTGGAGGATGAGCGGCTGCGGCTGACTTCGGCGGGACGAGCAGTGGCAAAATGGGGTTTGATCTGCGGGCAGGATGCCCACAGCACTTTAAAATTGGGTTTGTTTTTGGATGGTTTATTTCTGTGTAACATGGGTTAAGTGGTTGATTTACTATTGGTTAAATGTGGTACAAAGGTTCCTCGCTGTTTTCAGTGGAATTAAAATTGGGGCAGCCGAAGTTTACCGGCGGTAAAGTAGAGCATGGTGATCATGTGGGTGGTGGAACGGTAACCGCGTGCCTTGCGTTTGGTGGCGCTAAACACGCTATTGAGTCCCTCCATAAAGGCGTTGGTCAGCCCCCATTTCCAATGGGCCAAAATGCCCGCCAAATGCTTTTCGACCAGGTTGGCCAGTTTGCCCATCGCACCAAAGAGGTTGTATCGGTAAAACCGGTTCACCCAGCGCACCCAACGAATCCAGACCCGGAAACGCCGCCGGGCGGTCGTGGCGTCGGGGGACCGATAAATGTCCTGCAGGACCAGCCGCATTTGATAGGCCTTGGCCGTCGCGAGGTTTTTGTTCTTCACTCTCGCCAGGCGAGCCTGTTCCCGCTCTGTCAGATGCTCCGGGTTTTTGCGCCAGAGCCATTGGCTTTTGTGGAGCGCATACCTCGCGTCAAAGCCCCCCGACCGCACCTCGGCTCGGCGCACCAAGTCCACCGCCTTGTTGGCGTTTTGCACCACATGAAACTTGTCAAACACCACCTGTGCGTTCCGGCAGTTTTCCTTCACCCCCAGTTGATAGCCCAGACTCATATCGATGCTCGCTTGGGTGATCGCATGCCGGTGCCCATTGTGCTCCTCCAGCGCGGTCAGAAATTGCGTCCACGTGGCTTGATACTTGCCTTCGGTCGCGAAGAGTACCCGCTTCTTCACCAGATCGGCAAACACCGTAAGATAATCATGCCCTTTGCGCACATGCATCTCGTCGGCCCCCACACAACACACCGCACTAAAGTCCGCCTCGGCATAGGCCGCGTCCACCTGCCGGAAGAGCATCCGCCACAACCGGGTGTCCGTCTCCCCGACGGCTTCGGCCACCTTCCTCATGGGCATCTCCCGCATCAGCACCAACGTAAAGGCTTCAAACTCCTTGGTGAAATGCATGCTCAATCCCTCCCAGGGCGGACGCACTCGAAACACATGACCGCACTGTCGACATTTCCCTCGCGGCAACCGGCACGTAATCTCACACCGATGCTGAAAAACATTCAGATGTCGCCACGTCAGCACTTCCGTGTGGTCATAGCAGGAGACCGAACTTGTGTCTTTAGGACAGCACACCGTTTCCCACAGGCGCTCCGTCTCTTGGATGGTCAGAAATACCGTGCCACTAGCTCGCTCAAACCGGCTCTCCGTCACTTCCCAGTTCAGTCCCAATCCCAATAAATCATGAAATAGCTTCTCAGGCGTCATGCCCAAAAATTATCCAATCCCTACCGCCATTCCACTGAAAACAGCGAGGAACCGGTACAAAATTGGGTTTGTTCGGGGGAAAAAAGGCCTTTTGAACCGCTAAGTGGCAGTGCCACCTCCCCACGCGAAGTAACGTCAATGAAGGCTGGCATTTGCGGACCGATCCCGACGGATTTCTGGGCGTTCTGGCGGTTGGCGGCGATCATAATTGGTTAATAGTTGAGAGTCTTTGGTTGAGAGAAATTTGTGGTTTTTGAAGGGATTTTAGCGGGGCGGGGAGGGAAGAAAACGGTACCGTCTCGTTTTACTGCATTTTGACAACAGATTACACAGATGAACACAGATGGGAGACCAAAACTCTTTGCGCCTTCGTGTGACTCGTTCAGACGCGGCCCTAGTTTACGCGACGCGAAGGATTGGAGGCCGAAATACGGAGAGTTATTTTCAGTTGAAAATATCATAATATTGTGATATTCTAGTTTGTGGAAAGACATGCCAAAAGCTCAAGTCATTTTTTACGAGGAACGGGCGGGAGAGGCTCCGGTTGTGGAATGGCTCGAAGAGTTGAAAGGGACAAATGAGAAAGCCTGGGCCAATTGCCGTGTGCGAATCGAACAATTGGCAGCTTCGGGACACGAGCTTCGGCGTCCTGCAGCAGATTTTTTACGTGACGGAATTTATGAACTCAGAGCAAAGCAAGGGCATGTGCAGTATCGCATATTGTACTTTTTCCACAGTCGGAATGTGGCGATCCTGGCGCACAGTTTGACCAAGGAAGACGAGATACCGGACGTTGATATTGACCGGGCGATTGCGAGAAAGAAACTTTTTGCGGCAAATCCAAAGGACCATTCTTATGAAGGCGAAGACTGAAAGAGGCAAGACAAGCGATGCGGTCAAGATTTTAGACCGCATGGCAGGCGACAGCCCGGAGCTTAAACGGCTCACGGAAGAAGCACGGATCAATGCTCGTGTTGCTCAATTGATTTATGACGCTCGACAAAAAGCGGGACTTTCCCAGTCTGAGCTGGCGGAACGAATTGGCACAAAACAAGGCGTGATCTCCCGTCTTGAAGATGCTGATTACGAGGGGCATTCTTTGAGCATGGTGCTCAGAGTCGCATCTGCTTTGGGACAGCAAATCTCGATTGAGTTTCATAGCCTCCCCAAAATCCGCGTATAGTCCGGACACTCTCGAAAGTCTGCAATTGCGCACGCTCACAACTGAGCTCGAAAACGGTACCGTCTCGTTTTACTGCATTTTGACCACAGATTACACAGATGAACACAGATGAAGTGCCGCACCGTGCCCCCACTCAACCCTCAACTCTCAACAATGAACTAAAACGAACGTTTTCACGGTACCGATCATCGGCTGGCTTCGTGTGAGGCTTTCATGAGCGGCCCTCCCCGCAGCATTTATTTATTTGGAAAGCGAGCAACAGGATGCCTGAAACTGAGAAGTGTCATAATTATAGGACCCTTCATTTCGTCATTTGCCGCGCGCATCCCTGAGCACCATGTTGTAAACCCGGTCAAGATCTCGCTTGGTGAGTTTGGTCGTAGTGGTAAAAACCTTTTTCATATTCAGCCGAACTGATATTTCCGCGTAATATGTTAGCTTGTCTTTACCCATCTGCCCTAGGAACATCACGAAGATTGTAAGCCAACCTGGACGCGCTGTCAGATGCCGCCCCCAGTGGACATAAGGCAACACTCTTCAAATTGCGGAATGGCTCTTGCTCCAACAGCTTTATGAATGCCTTCATAAGTTCATTTTCTGGCTCAACCCACTGGATGTGTTGTAGCCAAGTCAAGGCAACTTCTTGGAGTTCGTCAGGAAACTGCGCAAGGAATGCTGTTGTCGAGGCTGGTGTCACGCGCCGTTTGGTTCTTGATTCAAACATCGCGAGTCTTTCAGCTAGGGACCGAATCAAGGTTTGAGACCTCAGATTGTGCAGGCGTTTTGGAACCGGTTGGAGCAGTCTAGCTGTTTCGTAAAAGCGCGCCGCATGGAGTTTGTTCTTTAATGTTTTCACTCTTTCCATTACCTGCTTGCTCAGAAATCCTTCCTGCACATATACCACACCGAACAAATCCCATGCTGCCTTCTCGGCTGCCAATGCAACAAGCGGCAAATGGTCTTTAGCAGCAAATACATACCCTAAGGCCCTGTTGTCGTGGTAATATTCGACGATTTTATCAATAGGTATCGTCCATCGAAGTGAGAGTTGGCTTGGTCGTTCAATGAACAGCGAATCGTGTCCTTGTTGAATTGAAGAAATACGCGGCGGATCGATGACCAATTCTGTCTGCCCATCAGACAATTCAGCCTCCTCCGGCAGAGCTCTGTGCATTAGGAGGATATTTTCCCTGATTTTTGCGTCGAACTCGTCTGGTTTCTCTCGAATCAACTCCATTAATCTATCAGTTCCCAGATCGAGGCGGAGAGGGAAGGCTTCCGCCGATGGCGGTGGGGAAAGCAAAAGGCGCACAGATCAGTCGTCCCGGTGGGACGGATGGGTTACTCGTTTAAAATCCACGTCCGCGTCCGCATCCGCGCACTTGAAAGTGCGGGCTATTTTCGTTCGTCCCGGTGGGACTGATTTTTGGCTTCCGCCTTCGCCAAGCTTCGGCGCGACGAGTCCGCCGTCCATTCAGGACGGAATTGCTTTTTGAGACCGGTACCAGACACTTCGTGTCTGGCTAATTTCCGGCTGTGCCTCCAGCACTGACTGCGTCAGGAAGAAAATTGCGTCACTGCCAGTAATGCCAGTTCAAGTCGGGGAATAGGTTGTCGCGGGATTCGAGTTCGGCCAGCCAATGGGAGTCGACCTTGGTGAGGGTGAGTTGTTCATGCAGGGCGATGAAACGGAGGAGATGATCTTTGACGCGGCGGCGGGCGTACTCGGGGCTGGTGCCGGCGCGCAGAATGAACGGCCAGTCGCTGGCTTGGGCCAGGAGCAGTTCCCGACCGGCCTGTTTCAAGGCCCGCTTTTGGAGGTCGGTCGTCGTTTTGCGCTTGCCATATTTTTTGGCCAGCTCGGTCATGCGCTCCTGCGCGATCTGCAAATGGGGATAAATCCATTCGTTGGTTTCATTCAGCCAAACGCGCCAGTAGCCTTCCTCGCCCCAGCTTGAGGCTCCGGGCGCGGCGACCTGATTGGTGGGATGACGGTGAAGATATTCTCCCGGCGTGATGAGACTCAAAGATTTTTGCTCGTTGAACGCTTTGCGCGCGAGAAAATCGAGGAATTCCGGGCCTTCGTACCACCAGTGGCCGAAGAGTTCGGCATCATAGGGCGCAATGATGATGGGGGGCCGGTCGAGAATGCCCTCGAGCTTGCGGACTTGCCCCACACGTTCGCCGAGGAAATGCGCCGCGTGCTCGCTGGCCGCCTGCAACGCGTGGTCGCGCTGGTAAATCTCCTTGCGTCCCGCGCCGCCGGTGATGCGGTAATATTTCATGCCGGTAAATCCGCGATTTTCCGGCGAGGGCAGGTGAGTCCTGACGTAATCAAAATCCAGGTCAAAGCCGATGTCCCGATAGAAGTCGCGGTACCGGGGGTCGCCGGGATAGCCCTCGTGTTTGCTCCAGACTTGGCGCGAGGAATCAAAGTCGCGGCCGAAGGCGGCGAGGCCGTTGGGCGTGAAAATCGGCGCGAACGTGCCGTACCGTGCCCGAGGCCGGGCATGCAGCAGTCCGTGGGTGTCGAGGACAAACCAGCGGATATTGGCTTCTTGCAGGAATTTTTCCACCCCCTCGGCATAAGCGCACTCGGGCAGCCAGATGCCCTTGGGTTCACGGCCGAAACAGGCGGTGTAGTGGTCGCGCGCGGTCAAGATCTGGGCACGGACCGACGGCAAATGATTCGACATCAAGGGCAGCAAGCCGTGGGTGGCGGCGGTGGTGATGATCTCGATCCGGCCCAGATCCTGCAATTTTTTGAACGCGGCAATCAGGTTGCCGTCGTAACGGCGCCAGGATTCGCGAGCGAGCGAAAATTTGTGATGATACATCCAGGCCAGTTCACGATAAGGGCGATCCCAATGCGTGCGATGAATCTCCTTGTCGGCCAGGTCGATCAGTCCATCCAAGTGACGTTCGTACCGCGAACGCAGCAGCGGATCCAGCAGCATGGCGCAAAGCGTGGGCGACAGGGAAAGGGTGATTTTGGCGTCGATCTGGTCAATCTGCCAGCTTTCGAGAATCTGGAGGATGGGGAGATACGTTTCGGTGACCGCTTCAAAGAGCCAGCTTTCTTCCAGGAACCGATCATGTTCCGGATGCCGCACGAAGGGCAGATGTGCGTGCAGAATGATGGACAGATATCCTTGCATTAAAAATGGGACTTAAATTTTGGCGCGGTGATTTGCAACCATGGGCTGCGCGCGACTAGTGGAATTGAAGGCGCCAACA
>Ga0207029_10229_pt2 | contig 12650 bp, 5 predicted proteins | sample Alteio_BWMinCont_39_FD_153282 | JGI IMG/M metagenome (GOLD analysis project Ga0207029, IMG submission 153282) | Enriched cells from forest soil in Barre Woods Harvard Forest LTER site, Petersham, Massachusetts, United States -... | ecosystem: Environmental > Terrestrial > Soil > Temperate forest >...
ATAGTGCGTCGCGGGGATTGACCTCCACGCGTGCCCTAGGCGTTGAGTCCATCACTCTCACTTACCCGAATCCATGATGCTTGCGGATGAGTCGTCATCCACGATGACGGAACGCGAGCAGTGCATTCCGATTGTCCGGCCTTGGAGGCCAAGTCTTATGCGAATGCTTAAGTGGAAGTTGAGCCATACACTGGTGCTGACCTTCGTGTTGCTATGCGCAGTCAGCGCTCAGGCGGCGTCACCGAGCATTACATCGCTGACACCCAATACCGGGGCGGTCGGATCATCCATTGTGATCGCTGGGTCGAATTTCGGATCGAGTGGGACAGTCAAGTTCAACGGGACGACGGCGACAACGACAAGCTGGAATGCGTCGAGCATTACTGCCAAAGTGCCAACAGGTGCAACGACCGGCAACGTGGTGGTGACTGTTTCCGGTGCGTCAAGCAATGGAAAGAGCTTCACGGTAACGCCCGCGCCGAGCATCACATCGCTGACGCCCAATACGGGAGCGATAGGGTCGTCGATCGTGATTGCCGGTTCGAACTTCGGACCGACACCAGGAAATGGCAGCGTAAAGTTCAACGGCACGAGTGCAACAACGATTACGAGTTGGGGAGCGTCGAGCATCACGGCCACGGTGCCCACCGGAGCGACAACCGGGAACGCGGTGGTGACGGCCGCAGGTGGAGTGGCTAGCAGCGGCGTTACATTCACGGTGACAGCCGCGCCGGGCATTACATCGCTGACTCCCAATACGGGGGCGGTAGGGTCGTCAATTGTGATTGCCGGGTCGAACTTCGGACCGTCACCAGGAAATGGCAGCATAAAGTTCAACGGCACGAGTGCAACAACGATTACGAGTTGGGGAGCGTCGAGCATCACGGCCACGGTGCCCACCGGAGCGACAACCGGGAACGCGGTGGTGACGGCCGCAGGCGGAGTGGCCAGCAGCGGCGTTACGTTCACGGTGACGGCCGCGCCGAGCATCACATCGCTGACGCCCAATACTGGGGCGGTAGGGTCGTCAATTGTGATTGCAGGGTCGAACTTTGGGCCGTCACAGGGGAACGGCGGCGTAAACTTCAACGGCACGAGCGTAATAACGATTACGAGTTGGGGGGCATCGAGCATTACCGCTACAGTCCCAACAAGTGCAACGACTGGCAACGTGGTGGTGACCGCCGCGGGCGGCGTAGCCAGCGGCGGCAGCAGCTTTACAGTGGTCCCGTCTCCCAGTATTACGAACTTGTCCCCGACCACGGGCGCAGTGGGCGCGGAGGTAGCCATCGCAGGTGCGAACTTTGGGGCCACTCAAGGCACAGGGTCAGTGAGTTTTAACGGCACTTCTGCCATTCCAACGAGCTGGAGCGCGTCAACAATCGCAGTTCCAGTTCCGGCAGGGGCCACGACGGGGAATGTCGTTGTGAATGCGAATGGTGTGGCAAGCAACACCGTCAGCTTCACTGTAATTCCTGCACCGAGTATCAGCAGTCTTTCGGTAACTTCGGGAATCGTCGGAACTTCCGTGACCATTAGCGGAACCAACTTTGGTTCCGCGCAAGGCACTGGAACTGTGAGCTTCAATGGTGCGGACGCAACTCCCACCAGTTGGAGCGCGACCAGCATTGTTACGACGGTGCCGATTGGAGCGACGACGGGCAACGCCGTAGTTTCAGCTTCAGGCGTGGCGAGCAATGGAAAAAGCTTCGCGGTGGTCGAGTCGTTCGGTATCACAGGCGTGTCACCAAGTACGGGAGTCGTCGGTGAAGTGGTGACTCTAACAGGGTCCGGGTTCGGAGGCACCCAGGGAACCAGCACGCTGAAACTCAATGGAACCAGCGCAACGGTTGCGAGCTGGAGTGACACTATTCTCGTTGCTTACGTGCCCTCGGGAGCCACCACGGGACCGTTCACGGTTACAGTTAACGGCAATGCGGCGAACAGCGCTTCCTTCACGGTCACTGCTCTTCCCTCGGGATGGTCAGACGGAGACATAGGATCTGTTGGTGTGGCCGGAAGTGCAAGCGATGCGAACGGAACATTTACAGTAAACGGAGCCGGACTGGGTTCGTTTTCGACTCCGGATGGATTTAATTTCGCGTATCAACAATTGTCCGGGGATGGCACCATTGTCGCTCGCGTGGTAAGCGTGACAGGTGGGTATGCACCGCAGGCTGGAGTCATGGTCCGTGAGACGCTGGACCCTAGCGCGACGAATGCCTTTACGTTTTACTATCAGAATTTCATCTACCTCTCAGAGCGGACGATCAGCGGCGGTAGTCCCGGTTATCAGGGTGGAATGAATGACACTCCTCCCTATTGGGTGAAGTTGGTTCGCAGCGGGAGCACCTTCACCGCATACGGTTCGGCGGATGGAATTAATTGGACTCAAGTGGGGTCGAGCCAAACGATCAGCATGGCTTCGAGCGTTTATATTGGCCTTGGGGTCACCAGCCGTACCACCTCGGCGCTCACCACAGCCACGTTCGACAGCGTTTCAGTCACTCAGAATAGTGCACCCGCGCCGGTCATTACCAGCCTCTCCGCCACAACGGGATCGGTTGGAAGCCAGGTAACCATCTCGGGTACAGGATTTGGAGCCACGCAAAGCGGGAGCGTCGTGACACTAAACGGTGGTCAGGTGACCATCAACTCTTGGAGCAGCGCTGCGATCAGCATCACGATTCCGACGGGAGCGACCTCGGGTGACTTTCTGGTTTCTGTTGCCCCGGCCATGAACGAGAGCAACGCTGTTTATTTTACCGTGACTTCCCAACCACTTCCGGCTTCGTGGCTGGACGCGGATATTGGAGCCGTGGGCCAGGGCGGAAGTGCCACGTATGCGAACGGGACATTCACGATAACGGGAGCGGGACAGGGCACTTTTTCGACTCCGGATGGATTTCATTTCGTATACCAGCCGCTGACGGGGGACGGCACAATCGTCGCGCGCGTACTTAGCGTGACAGGTGGATATGCACCGCAGGCTGGAGTCATGATTCGCGAGACGCTGGATCCGAGTGCGACGAATGCATTTACGTTTTACTACCAAGGCAGCATTTGGCTGTCAGACCGAACAACGAGCGGCGGTAGTTCCTCCTACCAGGGCGGGCCAGGCGGAACTCTACCGTACTGGATAATGTTGGTTCGCAGCGGGACCTCGTTCAGCGGCTACGCTTCCTACAACGGGGCTACCTGGACGCAGGTCGGGACTACGCAAACCATCAGCATGGCACAAACTGTTTACGTAGGCCTGGCGGTTACAAGCCGCAGCACATCCTCTCTGGCCACGGCGACGTTCGACAGCGTTTCGCTTAGCGCTGCATCGGCTCCCGCACCAGTTATTACCACCGTTTCCGCAACCACCGGAGCGATCGGCGGTCAAGTCTTGATTACCGGAACTGGTTTCGGGTTCACGCAAAACGGCAGTCTGTTCATGCTGAACGATGCGCCCTTAACAATCAATTCTTGGGACAACACATCCATTCTCATCACCATTCCAACGGGTGCCACATCAGGGTATATGTCCGTTTCCGTGGCACCCAGCATGAACAGCAGCAATTCCGTCTATTTCACGGTGACCACTCAACCGTTAACGAATTCTTGGTTAGATCAGGACATTGGGCTAGTGGGCTTGGCGGGAAGCGCGACCTATGCAAGCGGAATATTCACGGTGAATGGTTCGGGGAACGCAATTTATTACACTGCCGACCAAATGCATTTTGTGTATCAGGCGCTGTCCGGCGACGGGACCATCGTGGCGCGAGTAGTCTCGGCGTCTGGAATCGGCTACCCAGACCCAGGAGTGATGATCCGCGAGACTCTGGATCCGGCAGCCACGAACGCATTCTTGAGCTTCGCATCAGGGAATAACTGTTTTTATGATCGCACGACCACTGGTGGAAGCACGGGTGGCCAAGGCTGCAGCAGCGTAGCGAATCCTTGGGTGAAGTTGGTTCGGAGCGGCAACACGTTCAGCGCATATTCCTCCTACAACGGGGAGACCTGGGTGCAAGTGGGGACGAGCCAGACGATCACGATGGCGCAGAATGTTTTCATCGGAATGGTAGTGTGCAGTCAGAGCAACTCGATTCTGGCGACGGCCACGATGGACAACGTGTCCGTCAGTTCGAGCGCGGTTCCAGCACCGGCGATCACCAGCGTCTCGGCGACGACGGGTCCGATCGGTGGTCAAGTCGCAATTACGGGAACGGGGTTTGGCGCGTCCGAGAATGGCAGCCAAGTGATGCTCAACGATGCGCCCGTCACAATCGACTCGTGGAGCAATACGTCAATCACCGCCACAATTCCCACCGGCGCAACGTCAGGGTACATGACGGTCGCTGTGGCTCCGAGCATGAACAACAGTAACGCAATACTCTTCACTATCACTACTCAGCCGTTGGCAACGCCCTGGCTGGATCAGGATGTCGGGCCGGTAGGTCGGGCGGGAAGCGCGACCTACGCAAGCGGAATATTTACGGTGAACGGCTCAGGAAACGCAGTTTATTACACCGCCGATCAAATGCATTTTGTGTATCAGCCAATGTCCGGCGACGGCAGCATCGTAGTCCGAGTAGTGTCGAGTTCTGGAAGTACATACCCCCTGGCTGGGGTCATGATTCGGGAGACTCTGGATCCAGCGGCGACGAATGCATTCCTGACCTTCGGATCAGGAAATAATTGCTTCGAATATAGGCCAAGCACTGGCGCAAGCACGGCTGGCCAAGGATGCAGCGGTACCGGCGTATCTTGGCTGAAATTGACTCGGAGCAGCAATGTATTTTATGCCTATGTGTCAGCAGATGGAGTGAACTGGACCCAGGTAGGAACTGGGCAGAGCATTACGATGGCGCAAAACGCCTACATCGGGCTTGTCGTCTGCAGCCAAGACAACACAATGCTCGCCACGGCCACTTTGGATAACGCCTCAGTCACGATCGGGACCAGCCCCGTTGTTTCAGGGGTATCGCCGGGGTTGGGAGCCACCGGTATTAGCGTTACCGTCGTCGGCTCGAGCTTCGGTGCCAGCCAGGGAACAAGCACGCTCACTTTTAGCAATACCCAAGCGACCTCAATCACCAGTTGGAGCAATTCTCAGATTGTTGCTCTTGTACCGTCCGCGGCGCCTTCCGGGTCCGGCCCCGTGGTGGTGACGGTAAATTCCATTTCTAGTCCAGCGAACGTCGATTATACCGTCATCAAGCCGACAATCGTCGCTCTCAATCCTCCCGGATCCCAGCTCGGAGCTTTTACGATACTGACCGGCAGCGGCTTTGGCACTAGCCAAGGGACCAGCCAAGTCATGTTCAACAACGTCGTAGCGTTCGCGAGTTCCTGGAGTGACAGCAGTATCAACGTACAAGTGCCCGCTACTGCCACGAACGGCTCGGTCACGGTCACGGTGGACGGGGTCGCCAGCAACAGCGTGCAATTCACCGTACTCGAAGCCCTTACTATTACGGGAATATCGCCGAGTTCCGGATCGATCGGCAACACCATCACCGTTACTGGAACCGGTTTTGGGTCGTCACAAAGCAACAGCACCCTCAGCTTCTACGGAGCGAACGGCAACGTGACGAGCTGGAGCGATACGCAAATTCAGGCGACGGTACCTCTGTTGTCCTCGAGCGGCCTAGTTTCGGTCGGAGTCGCCGAAGTTGTGGTTTCCGGCCCATGGTTCACTCTCACCAGCGCCACTGATTTGACGGACTCGCTCGGCAATCCCACTACTTACGTTTCCGCCGTGATCGCTGGCTCCTGGGTGCCCCTCAGTGCGCAGGGTTCGGGCTGCTCCTCTTGCACGGTCCGGGGAACCAACGCGAATACTTTCGATCCTTATGGAGATCTCCTAACCCATACGGACGAACTCGGACGCGTCACGAGCTATAGCTACGATAGCGCTGGTAACATGTCGTCGGTCTCCGTGCCTATTGGTCCGGATACCTTTGCTAAAACCAGCTACACGTACAACAATTTCGGCGAAGTACTCACAACGACCGATCCGCTAGGCAACGTGACGACCAATTCGTACGATGTCCACGGTAATCTTCTTACCGTCACCTCTCCGCCGCCTAACGGCTCCACTGCCGCGAGTACAACGCAATTCTTCTATAATCCGTTGGGTGAGCTGACGCAGATTACGGACCCGCTTGGCAACGTTACCAAGCTCGCCTATTACCCCGCGGGGCTGATTAATACCATCACGGATGCGCAGCAGAACGTCACCACGTATGTATACGACGCTCACGGAAATCGCACATCGGTCACGGATGCGATGAACAATCTGACTCAATTTGCTTATGATACGGGCGACAGATTGAAGACCATCACGTATCCCGGCAGCACAGGCACTACGGGCTTCACCTACGACAATAGGGGCCGCCGAACGACGGTGACGGACCAGAACAGTAAGACGACAACCTACGCGTACGACGACGCGGACCGGCTGACCACGGTCACCGATGCGGCCACTCCCGGCAACGTCACCACCTACGGGTACGACATGGAAAACAACCTGACCAGCATCCAGGACGCGAACAACCATAGCACCACGTTTGCGTATGACGCTTTTGGCAGGGTCACCAAGACGACGTTCCCGGCGGGCACAGCGGAATTCTACTATTACGATGCGGTGGGCAACCTGATCCAAAAGACTGACCGTAAGAACCAGACCGTAACCTACACTTACGACCAGTTGAGCCGCTTGCTGCAAAAGGTCTATCCTGATAGCACTGCGGTGAATTACACCTACGATAACGACTCGCGCCTGACGCAGGTGACTGATCCCACCGGCACGTACCAATTCACGTTTGACAACGTGGGGCGGCTCACACAGGCAACCACGCAATACACGTTCCTGACCGGGCGAAATTTCACGACGAGCTATACGTACGATGCGGCATCGAATCGCACCGGGTTCACCGATCCCGAGAATGGCTCCACGAGCTACGTGTACGACACGCTGAACCGCTTGCAAACGCTGACTCAGCCGGCGGCATTCAACGGCAGCGGCAACTTCGGGTTCTCCTATGACGCACTGAGCCGGCGCACGCAGATGACGCGACCGAACGGCTTGAAGTCGACCTATGCCTACGACAATCTGTCACGGCTGTTGAGCGTGCTGCACCAAAGCGGCGCGACTACTCTGGACGGCGCGAGCTATGCCGTGGATAACGCCGGGAACCGCACGTCGCGCACGCCACAGCCGACCGGAGCCGCTAGCAACTACGGTTACGACGCGCTTTACGAGCTGACCAGCGTGACCCAAAGCTCGACCACGACGGAGAGCTACACCTATGACCCGGTGGGCAATCGTCTCAGCTCGCTGGGTGTGTCGCCTTACTCCAACAATTTATCTAACGAGCTAACCTCGACGCCGAGCACGACCTACACGTACGACAACAACGGCAACACCCTGACAAGCGTGACCGGCTCGAACACCACGACTTATGCCTGGGACTTCGAGAACCGCATGACCAGTGTGACTCTGCCAGGTACGGGTGGGACGGTCAGCTTCAAATACGATCCCTTCGGAAGAAGAATCTACAAGGGTTCGTCCTCGGGGACATCGATCTTCGCGTATCAGGATTACGACATAGTTGATGAGACAAACGCGGCAGGTGTTACAGTGGCGCGTTACACCCACGGCCCGACCGTCGACGAGCCTCTCGCAATGCTGCGAAATGGTACCACCAGCTACTATGAGGCAGACGGACTCAACTCCATCACGTCGCTCACGGACGCCACTGGTGCGCTGGCGCAGACGTACACGCTGGATTCTATCGGGAATCAAACGGCGTCCAGTGGTACCCTCACCAATCCGTTCCGCTTTACGGGTCGTGAATTCGATTCTGAGACCAGCCTCTACTACATGCGAGCGAGGTATTTCGATCCTTCGTCAGGAAGATTTGTGAGCGAGGACCCACTCGAATTCATGGGCGAGAGGAATTTTTACAGATATGCGCTAAACAACCCTACAAACTACGTCGATCCAACCGGATTGAACACTACCGTAATCATCCTATACGACAAAGGACCGTTTGGAACCAACTATGGGTCGCACGCTGCTCTGCTGATAGACAACGGCATTGGTGGGAAACCCCTAATTTACGACCCTGCTGGTGCATATGGCCACGCCGTCTGCAAATCCCCCCATGGGGACTGTTCTGCTGGGGATGAGAGCGGTAATGATGCGGACGTAAAGAAGTACCTCGACTACTATAGAGCTGGCGCGGATTACTACGGATACAGACTTTTCATCTTTAGCACGACGCCGGAACAAGAAGCACAGATTACGGATCAAATTGTGGCGGCCCCGAACGCAGCGGGAGGATGGTGCGCCTCAAGTGTCTCAGACGCGATTAGTGGGATAGGTCCCTTCAAAAACCTGAAAGGCAGTATTCTCCCGGGCAACCTGGCTGACCAGCTCCAAAACATTGTGTCTCCGCTCAAACCTAAAGGAGGCCACAAGTAATGCCAGAAGAAAATGACACAGCTTTTCCGCCGAAGAGGCGGGGAGTTTTGAAAAGACTACTTGCGGTATTCCTGGCGCTTGCGATAAGCGTTGTCGCGGCTGAACTTTTGTGGGTAAACCGTTTCCTCCGAGACGTTATTCAGATCCAAGGAGCGTTCTGGTACTACCTCGCCCTAGTTCTGGTCATAATCTGGATATCGCTTTCGGTTACCTTCAAAGGGAGCAGTCAATTCCAGGCAGAAGGCTTAACTAGAACCGTAATAAAGGGATTAGTTGCTGGCCTTCTCGGCAGTGTGATCGCAATCTTGGGTACTCCGCTTCTAGAATACGGAAGCCTGGCATCAACGATTGGCGTCTGGAGAAGGCCCGTGTACCTGATCATCTTGAGCTTTGGCTGGGTATATGGAGGGTTGGCCGGACTTGCGTTGTTTTTGATCGAGCGCCGCCGGTACTTGCACATAGGTTTTTTGGTGGGGGCTTGTGCTGTAATCGGGATACTAGAGAGAATCCCGATACTCCATTGGGTTGGGGGCGGGTGGCCGACGCGTTGATCTTATCGCGCTGCGGTGGCACGGTGAGCTTCAAATACGATCCATTCGGAAGACGCATCTACAAGTCGTCGTCCAGCGCCACGAGCGTCTATGCCTATGACGGCGACAACCTCGTCGAAGAAACAAACAGGGCCGGGGGTGTGGTTGCTCGCTATGAGCAAACCCAAAACATAGATGAGCCGCTGGCGATGCTGCGCTCAGGCACGACCAACTATTACCACTCAGACGGCCTTGGCTCGGTCACTTCGTTGAGCAACGCCGACGGGTCGCTTGCGCAAACCTATCAGTACGACTCGTTCGGCAAGCAAACCGCCTCAACGGGCTCGCTGGTCAATCCGTTCCAATTCACTGCCCGCGAGTTCGATGCTGAAACTAGTCTCTACTATATGAGGGCGCGCTACTTCGATCCGCAAACCGGCAGGTTCCTCCGCGAAGATCCCAGCGGCTTTTCGGGAGGGATAAATCTGTACGCGTACACAATGAACAGCCCCACCGGCTGGACTGACCCAACCGGACTGGAAATGTCACCCGAAGAATGCCAAAGACTCCTTAAGGATATTCTGAGACGCGTGGAGATTCTTGAGAAAAAGATCGCGAACTACAATCCCATTACGGACGGTTTGGGAGGAGCAACCTATCGAGCTGGAGGACAAATACGCACGACAGTTCCAGGTTCACACTTCGGGCAGATCGTAGGCATGCAGATCAATCTTGCGATTGATATCTTCAGATACCAAAATGGTTGCAAGAACGGACCCAAAATCCCTCCCTGCACTTTCGAGCCCGTCTATAAGAAGGTTCCGCAACCAGTATATCCAAAGACGATGGTGGAACTTCAGCTGGAGGAGGAATCGGCGAGGTACATGGAGAGGTTTTGGACGGACTTTGCGATCGGCGGAGCCGCTGTAGTGGTTGTTCTCACAGCACCGGTTTCATTAGGAGGCGCTAGTGCTGGCGGATGGGCATGGCTGCCAGCCTTTGCGTATTAGATGGGCCAGAACATACAAGGTCGAAATGCTGAGGAAGCAATTCGTAAAGGCAATGTTCAAGAACTCATCGCTGCTTTGAGCGAAGGTGCGGACGCAGACCAAATTTTGAAATCCGGTGATCGGCTGATCCATGAGGCCACCGAGAAGAACGACGCTCTTCTGGTAGGAACTTTGCTGCGTCTGGGGGCGAATCCAAATGCCCAAGACGCCCTAGGTGACACCGCGCTTCACCGAGCTGCAGAAAAGAACTTCACAGGAAGCGCGATAATCCTGTTAGACAACAATGCCGACCCATCTGTGTTTTCTGTTCGCGGTGACGCTCCCGCACACCGTGCAGCCCGTTATGGTTCACGGGATGTGCTGATAGTGATGCTCTCCCGTGGTGTAAAGCCAGATATCAGGCATGAAGTGGACGGCCAAACCCCTCTCCATCTAGCCTCGCTTTACGACCAAGCAAGCGCAGCCGAGACCCTGCTTGAGCACGGAGCTGAGGTCGACGCAACCGACTCCGAGCAACAAACTCCTCTGATGATGGCTGCAAGGTTGGGGAATCTGAAAGTCGTAGACCTGCTCTTAAGACATAAGGCTGCTGTGAACCTTCAAGACGCGGAAGGCCGGACGGCAATTATCTGGGCAGCGACCAAGGGAGACTGGCCGAAGGTCGTCGCCTCATTGGTCAACGCTGGTGCTCAAGTCGGACTAAGAGATCAGACCGGTAACACCGCACTCTCATGCGCCAATCTGCTTGGGCATCAAAAGACGGCTCAAATTCTGCGTCAGAGTACCGCAGCCTAGCTGAGACGGCCTTTTTTTTTTGCCGGTCTGAGGGCCTGTCGTGGTGCGGTTCGCGCCTCAGGCAGGGAGCGCCTTAAGAGCGGCGCTGCTGCGCCGGGAGTAGGTATGACACGTCACCCCTAAAAGGGTGCTGCGCAGCAGCTAAAGAAAAAAACCTCTCCTCGGGAAAGACTCGGCACGCAATCCACGAAGTTCAGGCAGCGGCACGCGGTCCCCTCGAGGTCACCAGCGAAGTAATCAGGCGAATGACGGCGCGTTGATCGCGTTCCGGCAGAGAAGCCATGCGCTGAAATCTTTTCCAAAGCCTCCGTCTCTCCGGGTCTTCCTTCTTGTGCTCGATCTTCGAGGGTTTGATGCCGAGCAATTCATCGGCGGAGACGTGCAGCAGCTTGGCGATGGTGATGACCACATGAGCGGGCGGGGAGCCGCCCTGGTTCTCGTAGTAGGAAACGGTTCGCTGTGTGGTTCCGAGAGCCTTAGCGACCTGTAGCTGAGTGAGGCCGCGCGTTTTCCTGAGAGCTTCGAGGCGCTGACCGAAGGGGGAAGGTTCAGACTTTTTCCGTGGCATGTCGAAGGCGATTTTAAGAGCCACTTGCGGAACCTCGTTGACAGACATACATAATATGTATACCATCGCGCACAGCTTAAAGAAATCAAAAACCTACAGTTCGTGCTTGACACGGTTTTTGAAAAACAGCCGGAAAGGAGGTAAAGCGATGGCGCGAATCCCGGAGGGCGAGATCGCGAGGTTAAAGCGCGAAGTCTCTCTCGAACGGCTGGCCGAGGCGCGCGGGGTGAAGCTGAAACGGCACGGCGCGGACCTCATTGGCCTGTGCCCCTTCCACGAAGACCACTCGCCGAGCCTAGTCATCAGCCCGCAGAAAAATCTCTGGAACTGTCTCGGGGCGTGTGGGAAAGGCGGGAGCGTGATCGACTGGGTGATGCGCGCCGAAGGTATCAGCTTTCGTCACGCCGTGGAACTGCTGAAACAGGAAAATCTTCCTTTAGCCGCACAGCCAGGCCCGCCGCCGAAGAAATCCACAACGGTGAAGCTGCCGCCGCTGACAGAACGCACCATCGACGACAAGAGACTGCTCGAAAGCGTCGTCCAGCACTATCACGAGACGCTGAAGCAAACGCCGGAAGCGCAGCAGTATCTCGTGAAGCGCGGCCTGCAATCGGCGGAGATGCTGGAGCAGTTCCGCCTGGGGTTCGCGAACCGCACGCTCGGCTATCATCTGCCGGCCTCCAACCGCAACGCCGGCGCCGAGCAGCGCGAACGGTTGAAGCAGATCGGCATCCTGCGCCAGGAGAGCGGGCACGAGCACTTCAACGGCTCGGTAGTGATCCCGGTCTTCAACCGAGAAGGCGAAGTGGTCCAGATGTACGCGAGAAAGATCACGCGAGACACGGCCCTGCGCGAAGGGACGCCGGTACACCTGTATCTACCAGGGCCACATCGCGGCGTGTGGAATGAAGAGGCGCTTATCGCCTCGAAAGAAATCATCTTGTGCGAGGCCCTCATCGACGCGCTGACGTTCTGGTGCGCGGGCTTCCGTCACGTGACGGCCAGCTATGGCGTGAACGGCTTCACCGACGATCACCGAGCGGCGTTCCGAAAATACGGCACCGAGAGAATCTACATCGCATACGACCGGGACGTAGCGGGAGAACGCGCAGCGGAGGAACACGCCGAAGAACTAATGGCGATGGGGATCGAGTGCTTCCGGGTGCAGTTCCCGAAGGGCATGGATGCGAACGAATACGCGCTAAGGGTGACGCCAGCGGCGAAGAGCCTCGGGGTGCTCTTGAACAATGCGATCTGGCTGGGCAAAG
>Ga0207029_10286_pt1 | contig 12585 bp, 11 predicted proteins | sample Alteio_BWMinCont_39_FD_153282 | JGI IMG/M metagenome (GOLD analysis project Ga0207029, IMG submission 153282) | Enriched cells from forest soil in Barre Woods Harvard Forest LTER site, Petersham, Massachusetts, United States -... | ecosystem: Environmental > Terrestrial > Soil > Temperate forest >...
CGGTGACAGTGTGGGAGGCGGGGCATTATCCGAGGCACCGGGTATGCGGGGAATTCATCAGCGGCAAGGGACAGGGGACGCTGGACCGCCTGGGCCTGGGCGAACGGCTGGTGCAGGCGGGGGCGATTCCGGCGCGGACGACGGCGTTTTTCTCGCCGCAGAAGGGTTCTCCGGTGCGGGAGTTGTCCGAGCCGGCGGTTTCCATTTCAAGATACACGCTCGATGCGTTGCTGGCGGAACAATTCCGGCAGCGGGGAGGCGAGTTGCGCGAAAACGAACGGTGGCGCGGGACGGAAATTTCCGAGGGCGTGGTGCGGGCGAGCGGACGGCGCGCGCAACCGGTGGTCAACGGCTGGCGCTGGTTCGGGCTGAAGGCGCATGCGCGCAAGGTGGAACTGGCGGCGGACCTGGAGATGCATCTGTCGCCGTCGGGCTACCTGGGCATGAGCCGGTTGAAGGACGGGGAGGTGAATGTGTGCGGGTTGTTTCGGCGGCGCGCGGCGAACACGCGGGGAGATTTTGCTGACGGTGAAACAAATGAGAAGCAGGTGGATGGGCGAGGGAATTGGCAGGAGATTTTGAGAGGCGCACCGGGTTCGCCGAGGCACGAGCGGCTGGCGGGGGCGGAGTTCGATGAGGATTCGTTTTGTTCGGTGGCGGGGTTGTCGTTGGAGCCGCAACGGGCTGTGATGTCGCGGGAATGCTGCGTGGGCGACACGATCACGATGATAGCGCCGGTGACGGGGAACGGGATGTCGATGGCGTTTGAGTCGGCGGAAATGGCGATGGAACCACTGGCGGAGTACAGCGGGGGGAAAATTTCGTGGAGCGAGGCACAATGGGCAATCGCGCGGCGGTGCGATGAGGCGTTTGCGCGGAGGCTGGCGTGGGCGGCGTGGCTGCAACGGCTGATGTTCATGCCAAGGGCGCAGGACGCGCTGGTGTTGTTTGCGCCGCGCTGGATGTGGCTGTGGAAACTGCTTTTGGAGAGAACGCGATGAAGAAAAAAATCTTCACCGTCGCCGGGGTTTTGATCGGCGTTGCATTTGTATTCTTGCTGCTCGTTCTTCACGACCGGGGAGAGAAATACGAGATTATCCATGCTACATTCGTGAGCGTAACGAACTCGGACATGCTACAGCAGCGTGCCGCGCTCTGTTACTCAAACAAGGATCTAATGGAAGCGGCTGAGAGGTTCGGGGTATTGGACCAGGTTGAGACAAAGTCCTATAACCTCGATGAACCCAATCTAATTGCATGCATCGTTCCGAATTACAGTGTCGAACGAGTAGTTGGACGCCAAGATTTTGGCCTTATCATTATGCGCAAAGAATCCACGAGCGGGATTTCCTTCACAGTATTTAAAGGCACGAAAAGATTTCTCCAGTTCAATTATGAAACCGCTCGCTGAATGCCGGCTTTATACATTTGTGGATGCCGCGTATCTGAATGGGCGCGCGCCGGAGCGGGTGGTGCAGGCGCTGTGCGACGGCGGGTCGGATTTGATCCAGCTTCGCGCAAAAAATTCCTCGGCGGATGAAGTGCGGCGGATGGCGGAGGCGATATTGCCGATCACGCGGCGGGCCGGGGTCGGTCTGGTGATCAACGATCATTTATCGGTGGCGATGGAAGTGGGCGCGGAGATGTGCCATCTGGGGCAGGAGGATTTTTTTGACGCGGGATACCGGGAGGTTTCGGAACTTTACACGAAGAATGAGACAGGGAAGGCGGCACTGGCGCGGCTGGGAATGAAAGTCCAGATCGGCCTGAGCACGCACGCGCCGCAGCAGGCGAGGCGGGCAGTGGCGGCTGGGCCGGGGTATATCGCCATCGGGCCGGTGTATGCGACGGGCACGAAGCCGACGGCTAAGCCGGTGACATTGGAATATGTGCACTGGGCGACGGAGAATGTGAAGATTCCGTGGTTTGCGATTGGCGGCATCAATCTGGGCAACCTGGATGAAGTGCTGGCGGCGGGTGCGCGGCGGATTTGCGTGGTATCGGCGATTTTGAATGCGGAGGACGTGGCGGGAGCATGCCGGGAGTTTAAAAGGAGGTTGGAAAGCAACCCATGAACACCATTTTGAAGCATGAACCCCGAACTGGCGCGGCTATTCGAGTTTGGTGATGGCGTCGCGGATTTTGCGCGCGATGAATTCCTGACGGCCGGCGTCGAGGATTTTGCCGCCGTCGGGTTCGATGACGTAGAAGGTGTCGATGGCCGCGCCCTTTTCGGTCACGATTTTGGCGGCGGAAATATTCAACTCCAGTTCCGCGAAGGTCTGGGAGATGGCATGGAGCAGGCCAAGGCGGTCTTCTGTTTCCACCTCGATGGCCGTGCGGGACTCGGAGGTCTCGTTGTCGAAGCTGATCCGGGTGGGAATACGGTGGCCCTCGTAGGACTGCCAGGGCGGGCGGCTCCCCTTCTGGCGGGCGATGAGGGCGCCGAAGTCCACCTCGCCGCCAGTGAGGACCTTGAAAATCAGGGACTCGAACTTTTCACGTTCCTCGCGATTGGCCAGGGCGCCGGTGCGGGCGTCGGTGACGAAAAAGGAGTCGAGGACGATGGCGTCGGAGCGGGTGAATATCTGGGCGCTGAGGATGTTCAAGCCGGCGGCGCTGAGCGAGCCGGTGAGGCTGCTGAACAAGCCGGCGCGATCCCAGGTGCAGATTTTGACGATGGTGCAGCCGCGGTCGGGCTCGTTGTGCCAGTCAATGACTGGTTCGAGGGCCTTTTGTTCGTCGGGCTGGAGTTGGAGGTGCAGAAAACGGTGGACGAGCGCGAGGTCGCGGATGATCTCGGTGGCCGAATGAATGAGGAAATAACGCGCGGGCAGGGAGTCGAAATGCGCGTGCAATTCCTCCGCGCTGAAATTGGGGGGCATGAGGCGCTGGACTTCCTCGGCGAGAAGTTCGCGTTGTTTTTCCTCGGCGCGGACGAATTCGGTGCCGCCGGTGAGAAGGGGCATGGCCTTGAGATGGAGCGACAGGAGGAGGGTGTTCTTGAAATCGTTCCACAATTTGTCGCTGGTGCCCATGGAATCCGCGAAGGTGTGGAGGGTGAGAAACGAGAGGACCTCGGCGTTTTGCAGCTCCTTGGCAAAGGCGCGGATGACGGCGGGGTCTTCGAGATCGCGCCGCTGGGAGGTGCTGGCCATGAGCAGGTGGTTTTGGATGACGAGCCGGAGGTTGTGCGTCGCGGCGCCGTCGAGCCCGAGGCGGTGGGCGACGCGTTCGGCGAGCTCGCTGCCGACCACGGCATGTTTGCCGTGGCCGTTGGCCTTGCCGGTGTCATGCAGAAGGAGTGCGAGATAAAGCAGGTACGGGCGTTCCAGGCCGTGAAACAAGGACGCATAGCCGGCGTAGGGTTCCTCCCTGGCCTCCCAGACGCGGTCGAGTTGTTCGAGGCACACGAGCGTATGTTCGTCCACGGTGTATTGGTGATAGAACTCGTGCTGGACGAGGCAGGTGAGCTTGCCGAACTCGGGAATGTATTTTCCGAGCAGGCCGACCTCGTGCATCTGGCGGAGAACGGGGGCGACGTTTCCGCGCTGGCCGAGGATGCTCAGGAAGGTTTCGCGCACGTGCTCATCGTAGAGGAAGGCGCGGTCGGCGAGGGAAAGCTGGTTGCGGATGAGCTGGGCGAGGTCCGGATGGAGGGGCAGGCCGCGTTGCTGGGCGTGAAGGAAAACGCGCATGAGGCGGCGGGGCTGGTCGCGAAAGACGCGCGGCGAGGCGGCGTGGATTCGGCCATCGATGAATTTAAAGCCGTCCACGGCCGATTGTTCGGCCCGGCGCTCGCGGCGGCGGCCCATGAAGCCGCGGATGAATTCGAGGCGGCGGGGTTCGGGCGAGAGCGAGAGGCGCTGCTCGAGTGTGCGGTTGATGAGGTAGATGTTGCGGGCGTGGGTGTAAACCGTGCGCATGAATTTTTCCAGACGCTGGCTGGGCGAGCGGTCCATGAAGCCGAGATTATGCGCGACCGCGGGCTGGACGTTTTTGGTGAGGGCATCCACGGGCCGGCCGACGAGGTAGTGGAGTTCGTTGCGGACGCGGAGCAGGTAATCGTAGGCGGCCTCGAGTTGTTTGCGCTCGGACTCGCCGATGAGTTCGCGCTGCTGCAACTCGGCGAGCGAACGGGTGCGGTATTTAAAGAAGGCCATCCAGACGAGGTTCTGGTAATCGCGCAGGCCGCCGCAGCCGTTCTTGACGTTGGGCTCCTGCATGGAGGGGGAATTGCCGAACTTGGCGTGGCGGGCGGCCTGGTCATCGAGGCGGGCGGCGATGTATTTGTCCTCGTACCCCTCGACGCATTTGCTGACGACGGCCTTTTGCAGCTTTTTGAACAGTGGTTCGCTACCGGTGATGAGCCGCGCCTCGATGAGGGAGGTCTTGGACTGCATGTCATCGCGGGCGGCCTGGACGGAGTCCTCGACGCTGCGGACGGAATGACCGACCTTGAGCCCGAGGTCCCAGAGGGGGTAGAGGATACCATCCATGAGCCGGGACAGGAAGGGAAGCGGTTTGTTGCCGGAGACGACCTGGCCGTCGTGGAGGAACATGAAATCGATGTCGCTGTTGGGATTAAGTTCGGCGCGGCCATAACCGCCGATGGCGACGAGGGCGATGGTGGCGGGATACTGTTTCTGTCCGCCGGGCGAGAGGTTGGCGACGACGGCGTCCCACATGTAACGAAGGAGAATGTCGAAAAGGCGTGCGCGTGCGCGGCAGATTTCGACGCCACCGGCGCCGGCGCGGTGGAGGATTTTCAGGCGGTGAGTTTCTACCTTGAGGAATGTCTTGTAACGGGGGAGTTCCGCGGCGGGGAGGCGCCCCGGCGGCAGCACAAGGCGGCTGGCGGCGCTGGCTTCGATTTTTTCTATGAGTGTCGGCACTCGCTCAAGATTGATGGGAAATGTGATTGAACGCAAGTGCCCAAGAATTATCAAAACCTTGCCGACCGACCGGTGTTTGGCAGAGACTGGAACCCATGCCGCCCAATCCGGACACTGATGCCGCCCTGATGCTGCGCGTGAAGCAGGGGGATGCGGCGGCGTTCGCGGAGTTGGTCGACAAATACAAGCAGCCGGTGATGAATTTCGCCTGGCGGATGCTGCGCGACCCGACGGAAGCGGAGGACCTGGCGCAAAACGTTTTCCTGCAAGTCCATAAATCGGCGCATCGCTACAAGGTGTCGGCGCGGTTTTCGACGTGGCTGTTCACCATCGCGCGCAATCTGTGCCTGAATGAAATACGGAGGCGATCGCGTCATCCGGCGGATTCGATGGATGCATCGGGCCAGGAAGGCGACGACCAACCAGCGCGGCAATATGAGGACAACAAGACTTTCATTCCAGCGGACACGTTGTTACACCGGGAACTGGAGCAAAAAATCCAGCAGGCGCTGGCCGAGCTGCCGGAAATCCAGCGCACGGCCATTTTGCTGTGCCGGAAGGAGGAGATGAGTTACGAGGAGATTGCGGAGGTGGTGGGCTGCTCGGTTTCGGCCACGAAGTCGCTGATCCATCGCGGGCGGGAAACGTTAAAACAAAAACTCAAGCCGTATTTGCGGACGGGTGAATGGCGAAAGGCGGAGAAATGAACGCAACTTTGCCGCTCCGGCGGTTTAAAATTAATATATGAATGACGCGGAATACCATCAATTGCGCGAGTTGAGCTGGCAGCGCAAGCTGACAGGGGCGGAGGAGGCGGAGTTGCAGAAATACCTCGCAGCGCACCCGGAGGCGAAAACGGACTGGGAAACGGACGCGGAGTTGAACCGGGTTTTGGACGCATTGCCGGCAGCGCCGCCGGTGGCGTCGAATTTTACCGCGCAGGTCATGCAGGCGGTCGAGCGGGAGGCTCCGGCTCAGGCGCGCGCGGAAAGCTGGTTTGCGCGGGGGCGGCTGTGGAGCTGGCTTCCAAGGGCGGCGGCGGCCTGTGTGGTGGCCGGGGTGGTTTTGCTCGGATATCATGAGCATCAAGTCAGAACGCGGGAAGCGATGGCGCGGCGGGTCGCTGATCTTGCGCGCGCGGTCTCAGCTTCGCCGGAACTTCTGGCAAATTACGACCACATCCGCCGGCTGGGCGATACGCCGCCGAAAGCCGATACCGCTCTGCTGGCGCTGTTAAAATGATTGCGCTGCTACAACGCGGCCTGCTGCTCTTGATTGCGCTCGGCGCGTGTCCCGGATTTTTTGCCGGGGCGCTGGCGCAGACCGGCGCCGATGCCGGTGCGCGACAGTCCGCCAGTGCGCCGCTGATGAAGTCGCCGGTGGAACTTTTTCGTCAATTGCTGGCGATGAAGCCCGCCGAACGTGAGAAATTCCTGGCGGATCGGCCCGCGGACAAGCGGGCCGGCCTGCTGCAAAAAATCCAGGAATATGAGGCGATGAAACCGGAGGAGCGGGAGTTGTCCCTGGGCGCGACCGAGCTACAGTCGTATCTCGAACAGTTGATCAACACCGCACCGACGAACCGGGCCGCGCAACTGGCGGCTGTTCCAGAACCCTACCGCAAGATCATTGGTGACCGGCTCAGCGAGTGGGACATTCTGCCGCCGGACCTGCAAAAGGACGTGCTGGCGCATGAGGCGACGAAGCGTTATTTCCTGGGGGCCGGCCCCGATATCATCACCAACGAGACGTGGAAAATGCTGCCACCGCCGCTGCAGGACGAGGTGAGCCGTTTGAGCAGGTTGTCGCCCGAGGAACGCCGGCTGAGTTTTGCCGCCGCCGAACAGTTTTTTGGATTGAGCGACGAGGAGAAGCAAAAAGTGCTGGAAACACTTTCCGGAACCGAACGCCGGCAGGTGGACGAGACGCTTCAGACACTGCAACACCTGCCCAAGGATCAAATCGACCGGTGCCTGAAATCCATCGGCCGGCTGGCCAGCTTGAACGATCGGGACCGGCGGGAATTTGCGAAGAACGCAGGACGTTGGAATGGAATGCCGCCCGAAGAACGCGCGGCTTGGAGCAATCTTGTCAACACCCTGCCGCCGCTGCCGCCCGGCGTCGAAGTGCCGACGCCTGACGACAACATGCCGCCGTTGCCGCCCGGCCTGAAGGACACGACAACCACAAATCTATCGCAGTGAGAAATACGGTTATTCCCCGATGCGCCCGGTCAGCAACAAGTCCGGCCCCAGCCAGCGCCATTCCACGCCGTGCAGTTTGACGCTTTGGGGAAGCCGGCTGATGCCGTCGCCACCGACTCCTTTGCGCGCGTCGCGGCCGCCGAGGATTTTTGGCGCATAAAAGAAAGCCACACGATCAGCCAGTCCACCCAGCAGGAATGACGCATTCACTTCCCCGCCGCCTTCGACCAACAAGTTGGCAATCCCTTGCGAGCCCAGTTTTTTTAGAAGCCAACGCAAATTAATTTTTGATTTTTGATTTTTGATTTTTGATTGAATCGAAGGTGCGACGAGGACATTTACGCGCCGGGCCAGTGCGGAGACGCGATTTTTTGGCGCGTGTTTGCCAACTACAATTGTAGTCAGGTGCGCGAACTCATCGTTCACAATCTTCGCGGTCAGCGGAGTCCGCGCGAGGGAATCCAGGATGATCCGATGTTTTGGGCTTTGGACACCGGACGGTGAACCGGGAATTTTCCTGGCGGTGAGACTGGGATCATCCGCCAGCACGGTATTGATGCCGACGAGAATCGCGTCAGCTTCGTGGCGCAATTGCATTCCATGCGCGCGCGCTTTTGGGCCGGTGATCCATTTGGACTCGCCGGCGGCGGTGGCGATTTTGCCGTCCAGGGTCATTGCGGCCTTCACTGTGACGAAAGGAGTGCGATGAACGATCCAGTGATTAAAGGCCTCGTTCAAGGCGTCGGCTTCGTCCGCCAGGATGCCGTGGGCAACCTTGATGCCCGCGCGATTAAGCAACTGGAACCCCCGGCCGGAATGCGCGGGGTTGGGGTCCGTGGCCGCGACGACGACCCGCTTGATTCCCGCCGCCTTGTTGGCGTCCGTGCAGGGCGGCGTGCGCCCATGAGTGCTGCACGGTTCCAGGGTGACGTAAAGCGTGGAGCCTTTGGGGTCGTTTCTCCGGGCTTGGGCATCGCGGAAAGCTTCGATTTCCGCGTGCGGCCCGCCCGCGCGATGGTGCCATCCCTGTCCGATGATTTTCCCGCGTTTCACCAGCACGACGCCGACCATCGGGTTGGGTGAAGTTGCGCCGAAGCCGCGACGGGCAAGGCGGAGGGCGAGACGCATGAGATGAAGGTCCTTCATCACTTCGCGATCAGGATTCCTTGAACAACGCCTCCGCAAACTGCCGGGCGTCAAATGGCTGCAAATCGTCGGCTTGTTCGCCGAGGCCGATGAACTTGATGGGCAGGCCCAATTCCTTTTGGATGGCGACGACCATGCCGCCCTTGCTGGTGCCGTCGAGCTTGGTGACGACGAGGCCGGTGAGAGGGACGGTTTTGTGGAATTCGCGCGCCTGATTGAGCGCATTCATGCCGGTGGTGGCATCGAGGACGAGGAGGACTTCGTGCGGCGCGCCGGGGGATTGCTTGCCCATGACGCGGTGGAGCTTCTGCAATTCCTGCATCAAATTGTGCTTGGTGTGAAGACGCCCGGCGGTGTCCACGAATAAATACTGCGCGTGGCGGGCGTTGGCGGCAGTGATGGCGTCGTGCGCGACGGACGCGGGGTCGGCCTTGTCCGCACCGGCGATGACGGTGATCTTGAGCCGCTGTCCCCAGAGCTTGAGCTGCTCGATGGCGGCGGCGCGAAAGGTGTCGCAGGCAGCGAGGATGGCGGTTTCGCCGCGCGATTGGATGAGCCAGGCGAGCTTGGCGGCGGTGGTGGTTTTGCCGGTGCCATTGACGCCGACGATGGAGATAACGGTCAGACCGGAGTCCGCCTTGCGCAAGGCCGATTGGTTGGTGGCGAGGCTTTTTTCCACCTCGGCGGTGGCGATGGCGAAGACGTCCAGCCCGGCGCCGCCCTGGGTTTCGTAGGCCTTTTTGACGGCGGCGATGATCTGGGTGGTCATGGGCATCCCAAGATCGGCGGCGATCAACGCGGCTTCCAACTCCTCGAGCGACTGGCCGGTGAGTTTGGGAGAGCGGGTGATGACCCGTTTGATTTCGTGCGCGAGTTTGGCGTGGGTCTTCTGGAGGCCCGCCTTGAATTTTTCAAACAAACCCATGACTCAATGAGACGGGTGGAGGGCGGATTGCGGCGCGGCCAGGGCGGCGCGGCGCTCGGCGACCCTGGACTTGAGTTTTTCGACGTGGTGATACGGGAGCCGGACGGTGCCGACGAGGGGTTTTCCCTTGTTCAAGCCGTGACAATCCGAACCGCCGGTGATCAGCAGATGAAATTGGTCCGCCATTTGGAGATAGTGATGGGACGTGGCCGTGGAATGCTTGGTGTGAAAACATTCGATGCCGTCCAGGCCCGCCTCCACGATTTCGGGGATGATTTCGTCCGTGCGGTTGAGGCCGGGATGGGCCATCACGGCGACGCCACCGGCCTGATGGACAAGGTCCATGGCCTCCAGCGCGGAGACCTTGCACTTGGGCACCCAGGCGGGGCGGTTGATTTTGAGAAAACGTTCGAAGGCCTCGTCGAGGCTGCCGCAAAAACCGGCCTTGACGAGGGCGCGGGCGACGTGCGGCCTGCCGGGTGAGCGGCAACTGGCGATCTCGAAGACCGCTTCGGCCTTTAACGGGACATTGAGGCGGTTAAGGCGCGCGACCATTTCGTGGATGCGGTTCTGGCGCACGGCCTGGAACCGGGCCACCTCGGACAGGAGTTTTTTATTTTCGAGGTCCATGCCGTAGCCGAGCAGGTGGACTTCAATGCCATTGAGTTCGGCCGTCAATTCGGTGCCGGAAATGAATTCGATGCCCTCGGTGGCGCAGGCGGCGGCCATGCGCGGACAGCCTTCCACGGTGTCGTGGTCGGTCAGGGACATTGCCGCGAGGTCAAGCCGTTTGCCGTGGGCGGCGAGTTCCTCGGGCGAAAAGGTGCCGTCGGAGAAGTTCGTGTGGAGATGGAGGTCGGCGACCATTAGAACTGGCGGTTGTTCGAGGGGTATTGTTGGTCGCGATTCATTTGACGATGCGCGCGGGGCGCAGGAGTTCGCCTTTGACCTTGTCGAGAATGCCGTTGACGAATTTGCCGCTGTCCTGGGTGGAGAATTTCTTGGCGATGTCCACGGCCTCATTGATGCTGACGACGGGCGGGATGTCGTCGCGGTGGAGCATTTCGTAGATGGCGAGGCGGAGGATATTGCGGTCCACGGCGGCGATGCGGCGGAGTTCCCAGTTTTGGGCGTGCTTGGTGATGCAGGCGTCGGCTTCATCGCGGAATTCGATGACGCCGCGGATCAGGGGGTCGGCGAAGAGGCGGACGGAGGCTTCCTCGGCGGTGGCCTCGGGCAATTCGACCTTTACGCCCCAGGTGGCGGCGCCTTTTTCACCGGCGATGGCGGCGGTGCGCTGCGAGTCCCAGAACTGGTTCAGGGCGTCGTCCAGCTTTTCGGCTGGATTCAAGTCGTATTGAAACAAAAATTGAACGGCGCGTTCGCGCGCCTCACGTCGCTTGCCCATAATGCCAATGATGGAGCAGAAAGCCGGATTGAGAAATGAAAATTTTCAAGGCCAATCGGGCCGGTTTGACTGAAGATAACCCGAACTTCCGGTTTACGCTATAAGCGATACAGGCGCAACGACTGGCGCGTCATTCCATGGGATATTTCAGGCCCCACTGGGCGCGGAGGGTGTCGAGGGTCTTCATGAGGGAGAGGGTTTCGTCGAGGGGCATGACGGCGCTTTCGCGGCGGCCGGTGCGGAGGCATTCCATGAATTCGGCGGCTTCAAATTGATAGCCGTTGGCGGTGTACGGGAATTCCAGGAATTCCTCGCCGCCGTCGTCGAGGGAGAGTGTCATGTCGGTGCCTTTCCACCAGGGGGTGTGGAGTTTTATTTTTCCCTTGGCGCCGAGGAGGCAGGCTTCCATAGGGGTGCTGGTTTGAATGGCGGCGTGAAGCACGGCGAGCTGGCCGCCGGGATGTTTCAGGGTGATGGCGGATTGTTCGTCCACGCCGGTGGGCCCGAGTTCCGCGACGCCGGTGACGTGCGACGGCGGGCCGAAGAGCATGGACGCGAGGGAGACGGGGTAAATGCCGACGTCCAAAAGCGCGCCGCCGCCGAGCGCGGGGTCGAAAAGGCGGCCGGTGCGTTCCGGGGCGCGAAAACCGAAATCCGCGGTCAACATGCGGACGTCGCCGATGATGTCTTTAGCGAGCATTTCGCGGAGGCGGACCATGATGGGGAGGAAGCGGGTCCACATGGCTTCCATGACGAGAAGGTTTTTGGCGCGGGCCTTTTGAATGACGGATTCGGCCTGGCGGGCGTTGATGGTGAAGGGTTTTTCGCAGAGGACGGGTTTGCCGGCTTCGAGGGCCATCAGGGTGTTTTCGGCGTGGAGGGAATGGGGTGTGGCGACGTAAATGGCGTTCACGGCGGGGTCGTGGACGAGGGCCTCGTAGCTGGCGTGGCGGCGGGGGACGTTGAACTGGCGGGCAAAGGCGTCGGCGGCGGATTGGGTGCGGGAACCGACGGCGACGAGCGCGGCGTCGGGGAGAGCGGCGAGGCCGTGGGCGAATTTGCCGGCGATGGTACCGGTGCCGAGGATTCCCCAGTGGATTTTGTCGGACATAATAGTCATGCAGGCGGGATTGGCCCTGGGAACAATGTCTCGCGGGGCTGTCGTTTTTGCAAGGCGGGAAAACAGGAGGGATTTAACCACGGATGGACACGGATGGACACAGATACGAAAAAATATTGAACAGGAGGGAACCGAGAGAACGGAGGGGGCCATTCACCACAGAGTCACTGAGGCACGGAGAAGACGAGATGAGGACGGACAGGAAGGGGTCGAATGGAGGTCGGATTCGGCTTTACACGGGGGGCGGGTGTGGGCATGGTTTCGGCTCTATTTTTAGCGCGATTCGGGCGTCGCCTGACGATATGGCGGCGGCTGGATTGACAACTCAGAACGGCAAATTATGGCGGAATTAACAGGCAATTTGTTGGTGGCGCAGTCGGGCGGGCCGACGGCGGTGATCAACGCCAGTGTGGCGGGGGTGATCCAGGAAGCGGGTAAGTACGAGTGCATTGAGGAGATTTACGGCGGGTTGAACGGGATTCGCGGGATGCTCAATGAGGAGTTGATTGATATTAATGAGGAGAAGGCCCGGACGATCGAGGGGTTGAAATACACGCCGGCGGCGGCGCTGGGGACGTGCCGTTACAAGCTGGATTTCAAGAAGAAGCCGGAGGTGGCAGCGCGGGACATGGACCGGTTGTTCGAGGTGTTCAAGGCGCATAACATCCGCTATTTCTTTTATGCGGGGGGGAATGATTCGCAGGACACGGCGCACAAGGTGCATGAGCAGGCGATCCAGCGGGGTTACGAGATGCGGGTGATCGGCGTGCCGAAGACGATTGACAATGATTTGCCGCACACGGACCACTGCCCGGGTTACGGGTCGGTGGTGAAATACAACGGGGTGACGGTGATGGAGGTGGCGGCGGATGTGAGCAGCATGGCAA
>Ga0207029_10218_pt2 | contig 12512 bp, 6 predicted proteins | sample Alteio_BWMinCont_39_FD_153282 | JGI IMG/M metagenome (GOLD analysis project Ga0207029, IMG submission 153282) | Enriched cells from forest soil in Barre Woods Harvard Forest LTER site, Petersham, Massachusetts, United States -... | ecosystem: Environmental > Terrestrial > Soil > Temperate forest >...
ACGTCGCCTACTCTCCGGAATCGACGGTGCGTCGCAGGTGATCAGCCGCGGCGAGACGCTGCCGGAGTTCAACTGGCAGTGCCCTTTGCTAAGTCTACCTTTGGCGTTTGAGACGGAAATGAATACCATCCCGGCGAAAGTCCCTTATGTCCACCCGGACTCTACACAGGTGGCGGCGTGGCAACAGCGTCTCCAAGGGAATACGCGGCGGATCGGGCTAGCCTGGGCCGGCAACCCCAGCATGCATCGCGATCGCTTGCGCTCCATTCCACTGGAACTGTTTGCGCCTCTGATGAAAGTGCCCGGAACGACCTTTTACTCATTGCAGTTGGGCCCGGGAAGCGAGCAGGTGAAGCAGTTGCCGCCGGACGTGCGCTTAATCGATTTTACGGCGGAGTTGAAGGATTTTGCCGACACGACGGCGATTGTCGCCAATCTCGATCTGGTGATTTCCATCTGCAGCAGCGTTACGCACTTGGCCGGCGCGATGGGTAAACCGGTATGGGTCTTGCTGAACAAGGGCTGCGATTGGCGCTGGTTTGTGGAACGCGAGGATAGTCCCTGGTATCCGACGGCGCGGCTTTTTCGCCAAACCACTGCTGGGGAATGGCAGGCGGTGGTGAATCTTGTCGAACGGGCGCTTCGGCAGGGCTGATGGCGTGCGCAAAAGGCATTTCATGTTGGTGACCATGGGCGAACGAGGAGGCGCGTCTGAGATGTCTAAACGTGAATTTAACTTTGACAGGTCGCCAAGCAGTCTTGTAGCGTGATGGGCTATGCGGCAACTCCGACCGGTCATCTGGGCGAAGGGCACCTTCCTCACCCCTCAACACCTGCAAGCCCAAGACCGATTCATCGAAAGCACCCTGCAGTTCGGAGTCGAAGCTCTTCATTTTTGCCCCTGGGGTTTTCGCGAGTTGCGGTTCAACGAGGAGGCCCTGGCCGAGGGAAATTTAGCCATCGCGCGGGCAACGGGCATGTTCCCCGACGGACTACCCTTTGATATTCCCGATTCGGACCCTGCTCCTCCGCCGAAACCATTTCGTTCCTTCTTCGACGCGGATCAGCAGCTCCTCGACGTGCACTTGGCGATCCCCCACCTCCGCGAACGGGGCCTCAACGTGTCTGGCGCCCAACGCGGCGCGGACGCGCGGTACCTGGCCGAGGTGGTCACACTGCGCGACGACAACACCGGCACGACGGAAAAATCCATCCAGGTTGCTCGGAAGAACTTCCGGCTGCTGACGGATGTGGAATCCCGCGAGGGATCATCGACATTGCGCGTGGCCCGCATCAAACGGTCTCCCGCCGGAACGTTTCAGTTCGATTCCAGCTTTGTACCGCCTCTCGTGGACATCGCGGCAAGCGAGCATCTGACCCTGATCATTCGACGGCTCGCCGAGATCTTGGCAGCCAAGAGCAGCATCTTGGCCGGAAGCCGGCGGCAAAGAAGCCAAGGTCTGGCGGATTTCACGGCCGCGGACATCGCGAACTTCTGGCTGCTGTACACAGTAAATAGTCACTTCCCGCTACTTCGCCACATCTACGAAACGAAGAAGGGGCATCCGGAAGGAGCGTTCTGCATTCTGAACTCCTTGGCGGGCGCGCTGACGACATTCTCGCTCAAGATACAACCCCGCGATTTGCCCCTCTACGACCACAATGAATTGGCGACCTGCTTCACGGACTTGGATGAAAAGCTGCGCACACTTCTCGAGACCGTGGTGCCCAGCAACTTCGTCTCTCTGCCCCTGAAATTGGTACAACCTTCCGTCTACGCTACGACGATAGACGACGACAAGTACTTGGTCGGAACCCGTATGTACCTGGCAGTCGCCGCAGAGATCGGCGAGGCCGATCTGGCCAAGAAAGCCGGCCTGATCAAGGTCGGCTCGGCGTCGCAAATCGAGCATCTGGTGCGGCAAGCGCTGCCAGGTATCCTGCTGAGCCACATGCCCAAGCCACCAGGGGCGATTCCGGTCAAGCTCAATTATCAGTACTTCAGCCTGAATCAGTCCGGGACCGCGTGGGATGGAATCGGCAAGGCGCGCAGTTTGGCCGCCTACGTGCCCGGGGACATTAAGAACCCACAGCTTGAATTGGTGATTCTCCTGCCGCAAGCTTCTTAAGCTTGGTTTCCGAGGTTCGAAGCTCCGAAGCGACGTCTGCTTCCAAATCTTCAAGGATGGTCCGGGTTCACTCCTAGACTCTCGATGCGTTGGGAAACTGTCCGTATCTACGATAATCGCATGAACTTAGGCTACTTGACATCGCGCAGGTCAGCCGCCATAGTATGGCCCATCGCGGAGCGCAAAAAAGGCGGGTTGTGACGAGAAACAGCATCCGCGATTGTTCGCATGAAACATTTTTCCAATGTGGTGTGGTTCGAGGGTATGTACTTGGGACCGCACCATTTCCAGGCACAAAACCGGGCCTTCGAAAACCTGTTGCACTTTTCTGCCAGCAGCCTTTGCTTTGAGCCGTATGGGCTCATCGGGCAAACGCTTGATGGAGAGGCCCTCCGCAACGGCTCGGTGGCCTTGATACATTCCCGAGGAATTTTCCCCGATGGTTTGTCCTTTGACATGCCCGAATGCGATGCCCTCCCCATGGCACGCGAGATTGGCGACGCCTTCCCTCCGACCCGCGAATCTCTTCTCGTGCTCTTGGCCGTGCCCGCGCATCGCGACGACGGTCCCAACTGCGCGATGAACCCGCAGGAGAGTCGCGACCACATGCGCTACGTGGTCGAAACCCAAGTGCTGCACGACGAAAACACCGGAATTGACGACAAGGAGATACAGTTAGGCCGCAAGCGAATCCGCTTCCTGTTTCAATCCGAGGATGCGGAAGGGTACGTGACCTTGCCGATCGCTCGTGTGCTGCGGGACGGCGCGGGCCATTTCATCTATGATTCCAGTTTTGTTCCGCCGTGCCTGCACATCAGCGCGAGCGAGCGGCTGATGGTCATCGCCCGAAGGCTCGTTGAAATGCTCGACGAAAAAAGTGCCACGCTTTCCCGCGCCAGAAGAGCGCCGTCGAAGTACCAAGCGGGTTTCTCTTCAGAGGACGTGGCCGCCTTCTGGTTCGTGCATACGGTCAATACCTGCCTTCCTCTGTTGCGCCACACATGCCTCACCGAGCGGCGGCATCCCGAGCAATTATTTTTCGAAATGTCCAGGCTCGCGGGCGCGTTGTGCACGTTTGGACTCGAATCCCATCCCCGCAGCCTTCCCTCATACGATCATCGGAATTTGGGCCCGTGCTTTCAGGCGCTCGACGAGCACATTCGCGCCCATCTGGAATTGGTTGTTCCGACAAGCTATATTCTGATTCCGCTCAAAAAGACCGACCGCTACTTTTACGAAGGAGAGGTCTCGGACCAAAGATCCCTGGGGCAGGCGCGCTGGATTCTGGCGATCCAGTCGGGCATTGGAGAGGCGGATTTGATCGCCAGAACGCCGCGACTCGTCAAGATCTGCTCCGGTCAGCTCTTGCCCGAGCTAGTCAAAACGGCGCTTCCGGGACTAGGGCTTACGCACCTCCCGGTTCCTCCGTCTGCCATCGCTCCTCGTGTAGAATATCAGTACTTCGGCGTTAGCCGGGTTGGCTCTTGTTGGGAGCACATTGTGACGACGAGGAAAGTGGGCGTTTACGTTCCTGGCGATTTGCCAAATCCTGAGCTGGAATTAGTAGTTCTTCCGGGTTCTTAGAATGTCAGACATGGGAGCCACACTTTGGGGAGCTACACCTGCTCGGCCCGCCGGCCCGCCGGCCAAGCGCCGCGCCGAAAACTTGGCGCTCATATTCCAAGAAATACTGACGGTGATTGTCCGCCTGCGCTCCAATCGCCAACCGGTAACCGACGCGCAGAAGTTCCGCTCGGATATGCGAGGCGCACTCAAAAGAGGTGAGAAAGACGCCCTCGCGAGGGCCTATACGCCCGAGGACGTGCGCTTAGCTCAATTCGCAATCGTTGCGTTCCTCGACGAATCGATCCTGAACTCCTCCAACCCGGCCTTTGCGGATTGGGCCCGGATGCCGCTGCAAGAGGAACTGTACGGTCATCAACTGGCAGGTGAGATTTTCTTTCAGGACTTGGAGCGTTTGCTCGCACGCAATGATTCGAACGATTTGGCGGACGTGTTGGAGGTCCACCTCACCTGTCTCTTGTTGGGTTACCGGGGACGGTACGACGTTTCTGCGCAAGAGTCCCTGCGGCCTCTGACCGAATCTGTTGCCGATAGAGTCCGGCGTATTCGCGGACCGGTCGCTGGTCTGTCTCCTGCATGGGCTGTGCCAGAGGGACCCGTCGAGACAGGGGGTAAGGACCCGCGGGCTCGGCGGCTATTGCTGGCGGCGGTGATTAGTTTTGGGACCGCGTTGGTTTTGTTTCTGCTGTTCAAGATTCTGCTCACAGTCGGCGTGTCCGACCTGCGATCCATGGTTGTTTAGGGGCGCCCGCGAGAGGCCGAATGAAGCTTACCTGGGAATATCTTGTTGCGGTCGCGGCTTTGATCGTTACGCTGCTGCTGGCATGGTTCGGAGGCATCTGGCTCCGTCTGCAAGGTGCCAATTTGTGGATCCTCCGCCTGGGCATTATCGCGCTCGGTGTGATTGGCGTAATTGCGTTCCTCCTGTGGGCTCACTCTAAACTGCCGCAGAAGTCGGCTTCCGCCGGTCAGCCACCCGAAGAAGTGTCTGCGTCGGACGTCGCTTTGGACGATATCGACCGGCTGATTCGCGAAGCCCAGCAGAAGGTGGCTTCATCTCGCCTGGGGCATGGTGCGAAACTGAGCGCTCTGCCTGCAATTTTTCTCTTGGGCGAGGCAGGATCCGGAAAGACAAGCGCACTGCTCCAGTGCGGCTTGGACCCCGAGTTGCTCGCCGGACAGGTTTACCGCGAAGGAAGCGTCGTCCCCACGGCGGTCGTTAACGTCTGGTTCGCGCGGAAGACTGTCTTCGTGGACGCTTCCGGAAAACTGATGCGGGATCCCAAGCCTTGGAGCCGCATCATTCACCGGCTTGCGCCCGGAAGGCTCGGGGCCATTTTCGGCAGGCGCCAACAGGCGCCGCGGGCGGCGTTGCTCTGCTTCGATTGCGAAAAGCTGCTGAAGCCAGCTGGACCTGATGCGCTGCTCGAAACTGCTAAGTCGCTCCGGGCGCGCCTCGAGGAAATGGCGCGCCAACTCGGAGTTAGCTTTCCGGTTTACGCGCTCTTTTGCAAACTCGATCAAGTTCCCTATTTCGGGGACTTCGTCGGCAGCCTGAAGGACGAGGAGAGTACGCAGGTTTTGGGGACTACGCTGCCAGTTTCCACCGTTTCCGGAGTGTACGCGGAGCAGGAAACAAAGCGGTTGTCAGCGGCGTTTCAGTCGCTCTTCGCTTCGCTGGCGGACTGCCGAGTCGGTCTCCTGACGCGTGAACGTGACAAGAACAAGCAGCCGGGAGTGTACGAGTTTCCTCGCCAGTTTCAAAAGCTACGAAAGCCGGTGGTTGAGTTTCTCGTCGAAGTGTGCCGGCCAAGCCATTTGGGAGCCGGGCCCTTTCTCCGCGGATTCTACTTTGTGGGACGACGCATGGTTGCGTCGGGCGCCTCGGGTGCGGCTGCGTTGGCCGCCCAAACCATGGTGCGCCCTGCCGCCGATTTTTCGTCAAGCGCGACATCAATCCTACGTCCAGAGGACTTGCCCAAGCTCGGGCAACTCGAAACAGGCACGATGATTCAGAGTCCTGCGGAAGGTCGTCAAGTGCCGCAGTGGGTTTTCCTGAGCCACTTATTCAGCCAAGTTCTCATGCAGGACGGGGCGGCTTCGCGCGCCAGCGGCGCCAGCACGAAGGTGCACTTCTGGCGCAGATCGTTGCTCGTTTCGGTGACGGTTGTGGCCGCGATCCTTATGATCGGTTTCCTCGTCTCCTTCATTTCGAATCGCATCATCGAATCCGAAGTCGTAAGCGCGGCAAAGGGCATTCGCTTCGGCGCGCCGCCAGACTCTTCGTTGCCGTCCGTCGACGAATGGAAGGCGCTCGATGCTCTGCGACAACCGCTGCAGGTCCTGAGCGCGTATCAGCGCGATGGCGCCCCGCTTCACCTCCGGTGGGGTCTATATTCTGGGAGCGACACTTATGCCGCCGGCCGGGCTGTCTACTTTGCCCGCTTCCGCCAGTTGGCTTTCGGCCAGACGCAAGACGCGCTTCGGACGACGCTCCTACAGCTTCCGGCAACTCCCGGGCAGACGGACGATTACAACAGCGCCTACACCCCGCTGAAGGCTTACCTCATCACGACAAGCCATCCGGAAAAGGCCACTCGCGATTTCTTGACCCCGGCACTGATGAAATACTGGCTCGCGGGACGCGATCTCGACGATGAGCGAAAGCAGTTGGCCCAGGCGCAGTTCGACTTCTACAGCGATGAACTTAAGATCTCGAACCCCTACTCATCCGAGAACGATTTGTCTGTGGTCGGACGGACGCGCGCCTACCTCGCGCAGTTTGCGGCTACCCAACGCATCTATCGCGCGATGCTGGCGGATGCTTCCAAAGCAAATCCGAGTTTGAATTTCAACCGGAAATATCCTGACGCCGCACCGGTGGTGCGGGACGCGCATGAAATCGCCTCGGGATTCACGAAGCCGGGATGGACCCTGATGCAAGCCGAATTTCAACACGCGGATCAATACATCACCGGCGAGGAATGGGTACTTGGGGGAACTGGCGGCGGCTCCGCGGTTTCGGCCACTCTCGTGCAAGATCTGCGTGCGCTCTATTTGAAGGACTACATCCAGGAGTGGCGCGACTTCCTGGCCGCGGCGACGGTCGTGCGCCCTGCCAGCTACCAGGATGAAGCGGCCAAGCTGGCAAGCCTTTCCGGAAATCGATCGCCCCTGCTGATGGTGCTCTGCGAAGCATCGCAAAACACCGCGATCGACTCACCGGACATTGCGAAGGCCTTTGTGCCGGCGCAGCAGGTGGTGCCCGCACCCTGCCAAGACCGTGTCGTGCAGCCGCCGAGCGAAAAGTATGTCCAAGACTTGAACGCAGCTCAAACGTGCCTGGAACAGATACCACCCACGGCGCCTCCCGAGCAACGCGACGCCGCGGTTAGCCAATGCCATGTGCTTCTGGGACAAGCGCGAGTAGCCGCGGATCAGATTGCGCAGAACTTTCCGATCGACCAGGAAGGCAAGGTGGACGTCACGGTGAAGCACTTGCTCGAGGAACCGACCACGCCTGCACCTCCGCCGCCTCTTCCCGGTATCAGCGCATTGGGACAAGTTTGCGACCCTCTGAAAGCGCTTCAGACCAAGTATCCCTTCAACGCGGCGGCCAGCCAGGAAGCCACTCTCAGCGACTTGACCGGTTTCTTCCAGCCAGGCACCGGCACGCTCGCCAAGTTTCTAGACCAGAACAAGGCCGTCCTCGATTTCCAAGGGTCTCAGTACGTTCAGAAGGGTGGGAAACCCAACCCGGGCGTGCTGTTTGTGATTAACCGGGCCGCTGAAATCCAGCGTGCGCTTTACACCGGAGGCTCCGCGCAGGTGCAGTTTAAGTTCACGGTCAAGGCGCATCCCCAGCAAGAAATCACCACCGAAGTGCTGACGATCGAGGGACAACCGCTTCAAGTCGCGGGAAATGAGCAGGGTTCCAAAACGATTGCTTGGTCCGGCAGCGGCGGGGAATCGAGCCTCAGTATCAACGGTATCAGTTATGGTCAGTTTGGCGGACCGTGGGCTGCCTTCCATCTCTTCGACAATTACACCTGGACGCCCATGGGAACCGGTTTCCACCTCTCTTGGCCGGTGCGAGGATTCGGCGGGCAGCCGGCGAGGATCAACGGCAAAGCCGTGGTGGCGGAGTTCGATCTCGAGTCGGGAAGCGTTCCTCTATTCCAGCGCGGTTATTTCTCTCCACTCAAGTGCCCAGCACAGTGAAGGCCTGCTAGATTCAGAAATGGTCTTTGCCGGTTCGCAATTACCCCGAACTAGGACGTGCGCGAGTACAACCACGCCAACTGGCGCTGGCGATTAGCGGTTCCGTTGAGGAAAAATTCTGTCGAGCAAGCTCTGCGGGCGTGCCTTAATGCGAAGCAGAATCGCCGTAATGTTGTCGAGACCTCCCGCTTCTCTCGCGAGATCAATCAACCGGTCGGTCGTTCCCTGCACTTGGTCCGAATTCACAATCGTCCCTGCGATAACGTCATCGGAGATCATGCGGGAAAGGCCGTCGGAACACAGCAATACGGAATCGCCGTGCAAAAGCAGGTGTTCGTCCACATCCACTTCGACGACCTCGGTTGCGCCAAGTGCGCGGATCAAAATCGTCTGATACTCGCTTACGTCGGCTTGCTCCTGTGTCAGCAGACCTAAACGTACCTGCTCCGCCACCAGCGAGTGGTCCCGTGTTAACACTTCCAACGTACCGGCGCGAAGCCGGTAGGCGCGGCTGTCTCCGACGTGCGCCAGACTGAGTTTGTCTCCATCCAGCCAGACCGCCACAATGGTCGCACCCATGCCGCGAAATTCCGGATCGTTGCTGGCGGCTTCACGAATGACGCGGTTGGCGAGTCGAACGGCGCTGGCAAGGCGGTTCGTCTTGTAGGACAGATCGGTTCGTTGTTCGCCCTCAAACGAAAGGGATCGGTCTTCCATTCCCTTCTGGCAGTGTTCCACCACGGTATCCACAGCCATTTGACTGGCTACTTCACCGTGAGCCGCGCCGCCCATGCCATCCGATAGAACGAGCAGGCTCAACTCGGGGACAACTCGAAAGTTGTCTTCATTCAACTCGCGTACACATCCGACGTCGGTGCGTGCCCCGATTTCTGTCAGCACTGGCTCCCTCAACGGCAGTTTAGAGAGGCGCTTCTGCCGGTTTGGCTCACATACTGCGAGCCGCGACGCACTGCGGATGCAAACCTTGCTCAATCGCAATTTTTAGCAGGAATCGTGTGCCGCTACAAGCTGCTTCTAACGCCGAACGCGAGTCCTTCGAGACCAACTTCAGTTTGCGCTCGGCAGCCAGAGGGTGATTCCCGACCGACGCTAAGCCGACAAGAACAGGCTGAGGCTAGCGACGCTGACTCACATCTGAGCTCTACCAACCATGCTGGTAACCCGCCAGCCTGCCGCGGTAGTAGTCCTATTACTGGGCGTCCCGAATCGACTTGCGTAACCTCTTCTCAATCAGTTATTTGACCTGACCCGCACGCTCTTACTGGCTTCTTGTTCGAGGTATCTCGACACCAGCGGTCTATTGACTCCACAACTGTTTGGTAACATTATGGCGCTCGGTTTCGGCAGTTGTCTCTAACTGGAATTGAAGGGTACTTGTGTATTTCAAAGCAGCCGTAGAGCGCGAGAGTCAGGGCAGAAGTACAAGTGCACCTTGGCCACTCTGCGCGGACGCGAAATTGCCGGCGCCGAGTGAGCGAAGAACGGCCCTTGCATTTGCGGGAGTGGCGCTCTGACTAAGCTGGGCAAATTCGAGATCATCGACAAGATCGGCCAGGGCGCTATGGGCGTTGTGTACAAGGCCCGGGACCCCTACATCGGTAGGCTGGTAGCGCTGAAAACCATCACTACCGGCTTGGCAGAAAATCCCGATCTTCTGGAGCGCTTTTACCGGGAAGCACAATCCGCGGGCGACCTCCAGCACCCCAATATCGTCACGATATTCGAGCTTGGCAAAGAGGGCGACACTCCCTTCATCGCCATGCAGTTTCTGGATGGCGGAAGCCTTGACAAGCTGATTGAATCCCGTGCTCACATACCACTCTCCCAGAAGGTCGGTTACATCGTCTTCGTTTGCCGCGCGCTAGACTACGCGCACAAGCACGAACCCGCAGTCATCCATCGCGACATCAAGCCCGGGAACGTGATGGTGACAAAAGAAGGCATCGTAAAAGTGGTGGACTTCGGTATCGCCCGGGTCGCCGACAAAGGTAAAACGCAAACCGGTTCTCTGATCGGCACGTTCGCCTACATGTCTCCACAGATGTTCAAGAGTGTTCCTGCTGACGTGCAATCCGACATCTGGGCCGTGGGAATCATGTTTTACGAACTTCTTGTCGGGCGGCGCCCGTTTGAGGGCGACAACGCTGCCACCCTCATGATGAATATCGTGATGGAGGACACGCCGAATCTCCGTGACACTGCTCCAGGCACGCCTCCGGATGTCATTGCGGTCGTCGAAAAAATGCTCAAGAAGGAGGTCGGCCAACGCTTCAGGTCGATGGAAGAGATTTTGATCGAGCTGGAGCCGGTCTGGCGACGCTTGCAGCAGACCGAGGTCTCAGCCCTGCTTTCGGAGAGCGAAGAGTCCGTTCAAGCCCGCGACCTCGCCAAAGCACAAGACCTGCTTCGTCGAGCCCTGCAAATTGACACTGCAAATACGCAGGCCAGAAGCCTCTTCGAGAAAGTCAATGCGGAGATCCGGCGCGATCAGATCCTGCCACAAGTCCGTGGCCGCATCGAGAAGGGTAGGGATTTTCTCCTCGCGGGAAGATTTGACGAGGCCAAAGCCGAAGCCGACGCAGCGATACGACTGGACTCCGTGTTTCAGCCAGCGCGCGAGTTGCTTGCGGAAGTGCAGGCGGCCGCCGAGAAAAACCGCGCCCTCGTGCAGGCGGTTCGGATCGCCCAACAACGCCTCGCCGAAGGAGATCTCACCGAAGCCGAACTGCAGCTCACCAGGGCGCTTGAGATCGATTCGGCGGATGCCTCCGCGCAAAAGCTGCTGAAACAAGTTCGCGATGAGCAGACGCGGCGCGACCGGCAAAAACGAGTGACCGAACTGCTTCATCAATGCCGTTCGCTTTGGTCCGAGTTGCGCTATGACGAATGCATTCGCCTGCTCCTGGAAGGGCAGAAAGAATTTCCAGGGGAAGCCGAAATTGCCAAGCTACTGGAAACCGCCCGCCAAGACCAAGCCGAGCAGCAGAAGCAAGTGCTCCTGACGGAATGCAGGAATTTGCTTCGAAGGCAACAGTTCGATGAGGCCCTTGGCGCGGCCGAGCGTGTCCTGAACCAATTCCCTGACGATTCCGCGGCCAGGAACCTGCGCTCACTCGCGCAACAGGGGCTGGAACAACAGCGGCGGGAACGTCAACTTCAGGACGATCTGGCCAGCCTCCGTTCTCTGGTCAAGGATGGAAAATACGCGGAAGCCATCGCCCGCGGAGAGCAATTGCTCCAGGAGTTTCCGAAAGAGTTCGAACTCGGTGAAATCGTTACCTACGCGCGCAACGAGCAGGCGCAGCAAAAACTGAAAGCGCGCCGGGACCACTGGCTGGAAAAAATCCGCCAGGAAACCGCCAAGTCACAATTCTCGGAGGCCATTCAGGACGCCGAAACTGCTCTGGGAGAATTTCCACGAGACGTGGATTTAAAGATCCTTCTGGAGAACGCCAAAAAGGAAAAGGGAGACAAAGAAAAGCGCGAGATCTTGGAGCAACGCGTCCGGGAGATCAAAGCTCGCATCGTGCGCGAAGAGCTGACCGAGGCAGCGGATCTGGCCCGCCAAACGCTGGTTACCGTCGGGCCGGACACCGACATCACCCGGCTCCTCCACCAGGCGGAGATGGAGCAGACGCACCGGGACAAGAAGAGGCGCGAACAGCAGGAAATGACAGAGTTCGCGCGCACCCTGATCGCGGACGGAAAGTTCGCCGCTGCCACCAAGATCCTTCAAGACGCCGATGAAACGCGCCTCTTCCCAGTTGGGGATCCTCGCCTCGACGAGCTTCGCAAGCAACTGCAAGAGGTCGAGGCCAAGACGAGGATATTGCCGACGCCTCCAGTTCCGTCGCGCCCGGCGCAGTCTCCATCTGGAACCAAGGCCGCCGACCCGGAGTTCGTCTACCAAAAAGGTGCCCCTCAACCTCCGGCTCCAGCCCCGGCTGAAAACTTTGGGGCCACCGCAGTCTTCTCCGCCACGAGCGTTACCGGGCCTTCAATCCAGCCGCTTCCCGCTCCCCCTCCGCTGCCTGTGCCATCGGCTCCGGAGAAGGGCAAAAAATCAAAACGGCAACCGCAGCCCGCCGAGGCCCCTCGCGTTTCCGGAGATCAGTTTGCCGCCACCAACGTGCTTTCGCCCGCCGAGGTCGCGCCAATCATGCCAGAGGTTGCACCACCTCCGGTTCAGGCGCCTCCAGAGCGTGAAGTTGTGGTGCAAAAGCCGGCACCCGCCGTCGCCGAGCCAGCGTCTGTCCGAGCGGCGGCCCCGCCTCTGTGGAAGCAACCGATGGTTATGGCCGGAGCTGGCGCCGCGCTGGTACTGGTAATCGGACTCGCGATCTACGCAACGCGCTCTAGCAAGAATGAACCGACCGTCGCTGAAACGGCACAGCCGGAACAACCCCGCGCTCTCCAGCCCCAGCCGGCGCAGCCTAAGCCAACTCAACCGGCACAGCCACTCCAGCCTCCCGCGGCTCAGCCGTCAAGGACCCAGCCGTCTCAGCCTCAACCGGTTCAGCCGCAGCCGACGCAGCCTAAAGGGCCACAGCCCGTGCC
>Ga0207029_10287_pt1 | contig 12497 bp, 14 predicted proteins | sample Alteio_BWMinCont_39_FD_153282 | JGI IMG/M metagenome (GOLD analysis project Ga0207029, IMG submission 153282) | Enriched cells from forest soil in Barre Woods Harvard Forest LTER site, Petersham, Massachusetts, United States -... | ecosystem: Environmental > Terrestrial > Soil > Temperate forest >...
ATGCACGAGCCGAAGCCGACGCCCGCGCTTACGGAGTTGAGACGACCATGAAGGCACTCGGCACCGCCGACCCGAAGATTCTGCAAGCCTTGGCGAGCACCAGCATGAAGCCGGAGCAACTGATTGCCTTCGCGTTCCAGGAACTGGCCGGCAAGGCTGAGAAGATCGGCCAGCTCAACATTACACCGGACCTGCTCCGTGAATTGATGGTTCCGCAACCTGTGCGAAAATGAACCGCTTGACCGACAACAAAATCGTCCTGGTGACGCGACCGACACGCCTGGCTGAACTGGTGATCCGGTTCAACACCGTCAGCCAGGCCAAATTTTATGTCGAGCATCAGGGGGCGGATTTCTCGGATTATCTCCGCGAGGACGAGACCTATCATTGCGCATTGACGGATACCGAAGAAGCGCTCGGTCAAGTCGGCTTGGTCCAGACCGTGGACCGAAACTTCCTGCCGAACTTCGTGTTCGCGCCGGAAGACACAGTCGTCACGTTGGGACAAGATGGGCTGGTCGCGAACACCTTGAAGTATCTGGACGGCCAGCCCGTGGTCGGTGTGAATCCCGACCCCGAACGGTGGGATGGCCGGCTGCTTCCGTTCCGCGTGCGTGATCTGGCGAAGCTGATGCCCGAAGTCGTGTTGCGAAAACGCAGCACGCGCTCGGTCACGATGGCCAAAGCCTCGCTGAACAATGGCCAGACTTTGTATGGTGTGAATGACCTGTTTATCGGGCCAAAGACGCATACGTCGGCCAGATATTTCATCCGAAGCGGAGGTGCGGGTGAAGCCCATTCCTCTAGCGGAGTGATTGTCTCGACCGGTGTCGGAGCGACCGGCTGGTTGAGAAGTCTGCTTACGGGGGCCGGGGCGATCGCCAATGCCGCAGGTAACCGGGGAAAAAGCGAGCCAGGGCAGCCGGGCCTGTATGAACGGGCTGTAACCGGGTTTAACTGGGAATCAGACTACCTTTATTTCACTGTCCGGGAACCCTTCCCGACGAAGACGACGAAAGCCAAGCTCGTATTTGGCCGGGTCACGCCGGAGAGCCCGTTGATCTTGGAATCACAGATGGCGGAGAACGGGGTGATTTTCAGCGACGGCATCGAACAGGATTTTTTGGAATTCAATTCCGGGACCAAGGCGGTGATCGGGATCGCGGAGAAGAAGGGTGTGCTGGTGGAGTAAAAATAAAAAAGCTATGAGCATTAACTTCATTATTGGAGATGCGACCAAGCCTGTTGGCGAAGGAACAAAAATCATTGTCCATGTTTGTAATGACATCGGCGGTTGGGGACGTGGATTTGTTGTGGCTTTGTCAAAACGGTGGACTGAGCCAGAACTGCAATATCGTGCCTGGAGCCGAGGTGGTGGGAACAAACCATTTGCACTGGGCGAGGTTCAATTTGTTCAGGTCGACAATGATGTTCAAGTCGCAAACCTGATAGGTCAGAAAGATATCCGGACTGTCCAAGGGGTTTCACCTGTTCGTTACGAGGCCATCCGGAAAGGATTACGATGTGTTGCTGCTGAGGCGCTCCGCTTGGCGGCGTCAGTTCACATGCCTCGCATCGGATGCGGGCTTGCCGGCGGCAAGTGGGATGAGGTCGAAAAAATTGTCGAGGAAGAACTTATCAACAAGGGAGTCAATGTCACGGTGTATGATTTGGCAACCTGAACCCAAACTTTAACCATGAAATCCATCCTCGTCCTCGAAGACAACGACGAGCGCATCGCCGGCTTTCAAAAAACCGTGGATGGGCTGGCTGGCGGCTTTGAACTCAAAATCTGGCGTGACGCGCATTCGATGATCGCCGAGTGTGTGGAGTTTTTCCCGACTGCATCGGTGATTTGCTTGGATCACGATTTGAACCCCCAGCCCGGTGCCACGACTGATCCGGGTACTGGCCTGGATGTCGCCAAGTTTCTGGCTGATTTCCTGCCGGTGTGCCCGGTGCTGATTCATTCCTCGAATACTGACCGGGTTTATTCGATGCACAATGAGTTCCGGTTCGCCGGTTGGGTTGTGGATCGGGTTGGACCATTAGGGACGGATTGGATTGAGACGACCTGGTTGCGGCGGATGAAGGAATTGTTATCGGTGCCAGGGAATACTTGGAAGGCCTGCCTGCCTGCTGACCACGACGAGCGTATCGAACGGATGAAGCTCTCGCTTGATGGGCTCGGTCTTGGCGATGCTCTGGGAGAAATGCTCAGCTATCGGTCGGCAAATGCACTGGGTCGTTTGGTCAACGGCGAACTTCCAGCCGGTCCGTGGTTTCATACCGATGATACCGAGATGGCCATTTCCATCGTGGCGGTTCTCAAGTCGCATGGTGAGCTGAATCAGGATGCTCTCGCCCGTCGTTTCGCCCGCCGCTTTGAGCGTGATCCGGATCGTGGCTATGGGAGCATGACCCGGATTCAGCTTCGGGAGATCAATGCCGGGGCGAAGTGGCGGGAGATGGCGGCCAACGCGTTTGGCGGGCAGGGCTCGATGGGGAACGGTGGGGTGATGAGGGTGGCTCCTCTGGGTGCTTATTTCGCTGATGACCTGGACCGTTGCGCTGAGGCCGCCCGTGCCTCCTCGCTGGTCACACATACGCATCCCGAAGGTGTGGCTGGAACCGTGGCGGTCGCGCTGGGGGCGGCGATGGCGTGGCGGATGCGAGATGGGATCGGCGCTGAATTTGCGCGGAGTTTCTTTAATGAAATTCTGCGGCTGACACCGGAAAGCAAAGTGCGCCGCGGCATTTTACTAGCCAGCCAAACGCCAGCCGATATTCCGTTGAATGATGTTGCCAAGGCGCTGGGCAATGGCTCGCTGGTGACGGCTCCGGATACAGTTCCATTCTGTATCTGGATGGCGGCACATCACCCGGGGCATTTCGTGGAGGCCGTCGGGAAAGCCATCAGCGCAGATGGCGATTGCGATACGAATGCCGCAATTGTCGGCGGGATGGTCGCGTTAAGTGCGGGAAGGGCGAGCATTCCCGGCGATTGGTTGAAGGCCAGAGAGGTAATTCAATTTTAAGAGATCGGAGTTTTATGACTGAAAAAGAAACTATACGAGCCAGCAAGTTTTTGAGCTTGGTTCTCCGGCATGAGCCGGAACGCGTTGGGTTGACCCTCGGTGAGGCTGGGTGGATTGGTGTGGACGAATTGCTCCATGCCGTCAATCGGCATGGAGTCGCGCTCACGTTGGACGAACTGAAACATGTTGTCGCGACGAGCGATAAGAAACGGTTCGCGTTGAGCGACGATGGTTTGAGCATCCGTGCGAATCAGGGGCATTCAGTGGAAGTGGATTTGCAATACGAACCCCAGACACCGCCGGAATTTCTTTACCACGGCAGTGCCACGCGATTTCTGGATTCGATTCGCAAGGAAGGCTTGAAGCGGATGGAGCGCCATGATGTGCATCTGTCAGGGGAGACGAATGTCACGCTGCAAGTTGGCAGCCGTCATGGAAAGCCGGCGTTGCTGACGATTCGTGCGGGTGAAATGCACCGCGCGGGCCATGTATTCCGACGCTCCGCCAATGGCGTTTGGTTGGTGAACCATGTGCCGCCGGAGTTCATTGATTTTCCCGCGTTGAACGAGCCATGAACAAACCAGCGCTTAATCCTGCCGATGATTTGGTCGAGGCGCTGGCCGAGATTGAGCATGAGCAGTGGATGCATTGGTCCCAGGCGGTCGCGCCGAAGGTTTTGAGGAGCATTGCGGACAATTGGCGGAGTTCATGGGTGGACTATGCGGAACTGACAGAAGATTTGAAGGAAGCAGACCGGATGTGGGCGCGGAAGGTCGTGACGCTCCTTCGCAAACGCAAATTGATTCTATAAAAACTATGAAAGCATTGATTCTGGTCGATATACAAACGGACTTTCTGCCCGGGGGCGCCCTGGCAGTGCCCGATGGAGGCGCGATTATTCCAGTCGTGAATCGGCTGCAAGCGAAGTTTCCGCTGGTGGTCGCGACGCAGGATTGGCATCCGGCGAATCACGGCAGCTTCGCCGCGAATCATCCCGGCAAAAAGGTATTTGAGCAAATCGATCTGAACGGCCTGAAGCAAACGCTGTGGCCGGTACACTGCGTGCAGGGAACGCCCGGAGCTGAACTGGCGACCGGGTTGCAACGGGAGCGCATTGCCAAAACCTTTCCCAAGGGCACCGATGTCGGTATCGACAGCTACAGTGGCCTGTTCGATAACGGCCACCGCAAGAGCACGGGACTGGGCGAATGGCTCAAGGAACAAGGTGTCACGGAGATTTTCGTGTGCGGTCTGGCTACGGATTATTGTGTGAAGTTCACGGCTCTGGATGCCACAGAGTTGGGATTCAAAACTTATTTCATCGAAGACGCCAGCCGGGGAGTAAATCTCCAACCTAATGATGTTAAGAATGCCGTCGCGGAAATGAACCGCGCAGGAATTACCACCGTGCAAAGCGCTGATCTTTTGAAAGGCAAATGAACCAAACCTCCCGAATAACCCCGCATGCCGGCAGATTTCTGGCTCTGGTGAAAGAAGGCCAAACTAAATGAGCGCATCGCCAGTCATTTCAAAAAAAGACCGGATACTCGGCGGCCTATGGGGTTCGTTGGTCGGCGATGCCCTTGGCGTGCCTGTGGAATTCATAGACCGCGCCACTGTGCAATTGAATCCGGTTAATTCCATGCGCGAATTCGGAACCCATAATCAACCGCGCGGAACATGGTCTGATGATGGCGCGATGATTCTCTGCACGACCGACAGCCTGCTGAACCATGAATTTAGCCTGGTCGACATGGGGGAAAGGTTTGTGCGATGGATGAATGATGGCCTTTGGACTGCCAATGGAGATGTTTTCGATGTTGGAGCGACTACAAGTGCCGCACTTCGGCGTATGGTTAAGGGTATTCCTGCTGATCAAGCAGGTGGCCAGTCTGAAGACAACAACGGGAACGGCTCATTGATGAGGATTTTGCCAGTCGTTTTGCGCTTTTCCACCGACCCGACCACATTGTTTGCCGAACGTATAGAAAAAGTTTCGGCCATCACCCACAGTCACGCCCGTTCACAAATGGCGTGCGTATTTTACGGCTTGGTCATCCGCCGGCTGTTGCTCGGCAATGAACCTCATGTTGCTTTGGATTCTGCGCGAGTTGAATTTTCAGGCAGGTATGAAAGGTCAGCTGAGCTTTCCCATTTCCACCATATTCTGGGAGATAAATTATTTTCCCTACCCGAACGTGACGTTTTTTCAACGGGCTATGTTCTCCACACGTTGCACGCCAGTCTGTGGTGTTTCGGCACGACGCAGAATTATCATGACTGTGTTCTAAAAGCCGTCAACCTCGGCGGAGACACCGACACCACGGGTTGTGTTGCCGGGGGCTTGGCGGGAGTTGCCTATGGAATGAAATCCATTCCTGCTGACTGGATACACCAAATTGCGCGCAAAGGCGACGTGGATTGTTTGTTCCATGAGTTCGCTGACGTTTGCGAAGAAAACGCGGTGGAAAAGTAAATTATTATGCCCATACCCGCGCCGAGAATTGATTTACAAGAACGTTTCTCCGGGCTGTTGCTTGGCACGGCTGTGGGGGATGCGCTTGGATTGCCCGCAGAAAATCATTCGGCTGAAAAAATTCACAAACGCTGGAATGGCGAATGGAAAATGCGTTTCATTTTCGGCAAAGGAATGGTCAGTGATGATACCGAACACACTTTGATGGTTGCGCAGGCTTTGCTTGAACACCCAGACAATGCGACCGAATTTCAACGTGCTCTTGCCTGGAAATTCCGTTGGTGGTTCGCTGGGTTGCCTGGGGGCGTTGGCTTGGCCACGGCTAAATCCTGCATCAAATTGTGGATGGGATTTGCTCCCGAAAAATGTTCGGTTGCCTCGGCTGGCAGCGGCCCGCCAATGCGTAGCGCCATTATCGGAGCATATTTCACCACGGAGCAAAAACAAAGAAAGGCATTTGTATTGGCATCAACGCGATTTACCCACCGGAGTTGGCAGGCGGAAACTGCTGCCTTGGCCGTCGCCGAATCCGCAGCGTTGGCAATGACCAACCAGCGCGGCGATGCTTCAACGGTGCTTGACTCCCTCGTAAAGCTTTCGGAGGAATCAGAATGGCAGAGCATCATTTTCAAAATGAAAACCTCTTTGGCGGAGGCTGATTCCGTGTCAGATTTTGTCCGAAGTTTGAATTTGAAGCGTGGTGTGACCGGTTATTCTTTGCACGTCGTTCCCGTAGCGTTATACACATGGCTGCGTCACCCTGACGACTTTCGCACTGCGCTCGTCGCTGCTCTGGATTGCGGTGGGGATACGGACACTGTTGGAGCGATTTTGGGGGCTTTGTCGGGTGCTGTGGTTGGAAAAACAGGAATCCCAATTGAATGGCTCAACGGAATCTGGGAGTGGCCAAGGTCAACATCTTACATGGAAAAAATTGCGGCAAATTTGGCCGAACAAAAATCTTCGAGACAGCCGGTTGGTTCCGTCGGTTGCTTTTGGCCAGCAATCATATTGCGCAATTTCGTTTTCATCAGCGCAGTTTTGGTTCATGGGTTCAGACGGCTGGCCCCGCCATATTGAAACGTCTCTTTTCTTGCCCTCGTGCCATCCTTTGGCTTGGGAACCGCATCAACCGCGCGTCATGCTTCAAAAGCGGTTGTCTAATAAGTTGACTTATGGTTGACTCATCGATCCATTTGCCGACGGGAACGGACGGACAGGCCGCACGCTGGCATTATGGGAGCTTTACCGGCGCGGATTTGACACGCACCACATTTTTTCCGTGGATGAATTTTATTGGGAAGACCGTCCGCGTTATTACGCGGCCTTGGATGCCGTGCGGCGTGAGGGTGAGGATTTGACCGCTTGGCTGGAATACGCCGCCGAGGGCTTGCAAGTCACCCTTGAGCGCGTATGGATGCGGGTGCAGAAGTTGTCCGCTGGTTCAACCCGGACAAAACTGGTATTACGCCCGAAGCAGGAACAGTTGTTGCGGCTGTTGCGGGATCACAAAAGCATGACGCCGCAGGAAATTTGGGATGCCTTGGGCGTGACCAAGCAGGGCGCAATCAAGCTGATGCAGCCGCTACTGGATGCCGAGCTGATTCGGCGGGTTGGCACGCGAAAATCAGGGCGTTACATTCTGGCATGAGCCAGAATCATTTGGCCGCGGTGTCGGATACAATCCCGACGAACTTCTCAATGAATGGGCTGGTCGAATCCTTGTTCCAAAGGGCGACCACGGACACCCGGGGAACTCCCGCAATGGGGATTATCTTAACCCGTGAACTGCTCAACGAACCAGCCTGTTCCCCAACCAGGGCAATGCCGCGCCCTGCCTCCACCGCCGTCAACACGCTGCTGATGCCGTCATGTTCTTCCGCGATGTGTGGAACCCGCTTAAATTGGGCGAACGTATCCTCGATGAGCTCAAGATAGCCGGGGTAATCGTCGCGACTGAATGCGATGAGGGATTCTTTCAGGAGAAGTTCGAGCGTGACAGTCTTTGCGTCAGCCAAAGCATGCCCCGTTGGAACGGCAACACAAATCGCATCTTTCAACAGTTCCTTGGATTTCATTCCTGCCGGCGGTTTCTTTCCCGACGCAGCCGTGAAGGCAACGTGGAGCTTATCTTGACGCAAGCCAGCCAACATTTCCTCTCCCGAAACATCGTGCAGAGCAACGCGGACGTTTGGGAACCGCGCCTTAAAAGTGCGGAGACTGGCCGGCAAAATCTTTGCGGTGAGCGAAGGGGAGTAGCCAACGCGTAGTTCTCCCAGAGCGCCACTGGCGATGGCCCGTGCGTTCTTTACGGCCACGTCGGCGCTTCGCAGGAGCGCTTTTGCATCAGCCAGGAATGCCCGCCCGGCCTCGGTGAGTTTCAAGGATTTGGCGCTTCGCTCAAAAAGTTGAAACCCGATTTCGTCCTCCAGGTCATGAATTTGCCGGCTGATGGCAGGTTGCGAAACATGCAATTTTGAAGCGGCCAGCGACACGTTCTCTTCTTCAGCCGTGGCAATAAAATAGCGGAGATGGCGTAATTCCATTTGAGGTTTCAAGCATACGCAGAAGTTATAACGAGGCAAGAAACATGATATTTCACAGAAATTCGAGGAGGCGCTAATGTCATTCCATGATGACGATACGAAAAGCAAATGAGCGCTGGCACAGCAGCCAAGGCTGGATTGATTCGTATCACACCAAACGAAATAAACAAAAACATAAAAATTAAAACAGGAGAATAACATTATGAAAATCGCAACCATCATCACACGTTCACTGCTCGGCTTGGTATTTTTAACCTTCGGAGCAAACAAGTTTCTGAACTTCATGCCGGCCCCGCCGGTCACGGGCGCGGCCGCGCAATTCATGGGGTCCATGTTTGCCACGCACTACATTTTTGTAGTCGCCGCAAGCGAAGTGATCGGCGGATTACTGCTGTTGACCGGGCGTTATGCGCCACTGGGACTCACTCTCGTGGGTCCCGTGGTGGTGAATATTCTGGCCTTCCATGCTTTCATGGCCCCGTCAGGTCTGCCCGTCGCTTTCGTGGTTTCGGCGCTGGCCTTGTTCCTGTTGTGGAGCTACCGGGGACATTTCTCAGGCTTGATTAAACCCGTGTCCGGGACAAGTCCGAAGGTAGCCGCGGATCACAGGGTTGAAGGGGTGACGCAAACCATCTGAAGCAAACCGGAATAATGTCCAAACTGAAAACAACGACAAACAAATGGAAAAACTTATGAAAACGACAGCTACTATGACTCTTTATGAAAAGGTGAAACACGTCGCGCGCGTGACTTCGATAACCGTGGGCACGCTTGCGCTATTGGCGTACGTTTCGCTCCTGGCAATGATCATTATCCTCTGAATAGCCCGATAGCGAATAACTATAGGTTCTAAAATCAGCGGCGTTCACGACAAGTACTCACAGACATAAAACCATAAAAGGAACATTTACTTATGAAAGATACCATTACCTCGCAACAACTGTTGGATAGTTTGAACTGGCGGTATGCCACCAAGCAATTCGATCCCAAACGTAAAATCAACGCCCAGGACTGGGCTACTCTGGAGGCAGCATTGCTGCTTTCGCCGTCCAGTGGCGGTTTGCAACCATGGAAATTCATTGTGGTAACGGATCCCGATATGCGGGCGAAGCTCCTGCCGGCTTCCTTCGGGCAACCTCAGATCACCGCCGCCTCTCACTTGGTCGTTTTCGCTTCAAAGAACAACCTGGTTGAAGCCGACGTTGACGCGCTAATTAACCGCACCGTTACCACTCGCGGTGTGCCCGCAGAATCACTGGCCACGTATCGCAATATGTTGGTGGGGGGTCTCGTGAACAGCATGGATGAACCCGCGCGAAATGCGTGGGCTCGCAACCAGACCTTCATACCGCTGGGCGTTCTCCTCACGAGTGCCGCCTTGCTCGGCATCGACGCCTGTCCGATGGGCGGTTTCGATGGCGCACAATATGACGAGATCCTTGGGCTTAAAAAGGACGGATATGCGAGTGCGGTCATTGTCACGCTTGGCTATCGCGCCCCGTCGGACAAATATGCCCAGGCCGCCAAGGTGCGTTTTGCAAGGGAAAGCATTTTCGTCCACGTTTGAGCGAGCCTTTCGAGACTGAAGCAAACACAGCTTGGATGACTGGCAACGCCCGTCAGGAATTCTTCAGCACGATTTGCATGACGACGTTGCCGGCATCGTGACAGCGATCCACGACCTTTTCCATCAACTCGTAAACGTCCCGGATGACAATGGCGCGGATGGCATCGTATTTGCCGCCATAAAGTTCGCGAAGTAGTTCATTCATATAATTGTCCGCCTCGACTTCGACGAGTTGGAGCCGGTCATTGTACGTCTTGAGCTTTTCCATATCCTCCATGTTACGAAGTTGCTTGACCATCTCATAAATGGCCTCGGTGGCCTTGGTCATCATGTCGGCCTGCTTGGAGAAATCAATTCCGTCCAGATGCTTGCCGGCTATCACGAGACGTTCCGCAAGTTTCTCCGCCGTCTTGGGGATCCGAAAAAGTCCGCGCGCCAGCGCCTCGATGTCTTCGCGTTCGATGCCGGTTATGAAGGTCTTCACCAGTTCGTTGCTGATCTGTTCGGAGAATTGCTTTTCCTTGCGGCGTGCGAGGATAAGATCGTCAAAGTTCTGCGTGTTGCGTGGCGACTTCATCAACTCGATTAGAAGCCGGACGCTTTCGTGCGATTCCCGGGCGGCTGCCTCGAGCAGTTCCTGAAATCGGTCACCCTTGTTGAAAAGTTGTTGGATAGAAAACATACGTGCAAACATTTGCAAATAAAGCTTGGCAGATCGCAGAAATTTAGTTCTTCATGGTGTGCCGAATGTCTTCGGCTTCGCAGAGATAAACCACTTCCTCGGCAATGTTCTTGGCGTGGTCGGCGATACGTTCAAGGCTTTTGGCGACGACAATCCAATTTAGACATCGATCGATGGCTTCCGGGCTCCCGGACATGTGCTGCGCTAGTATAAGGTGGCTATTCTTATTGAGTGCGTCCACTTCCTTGTCGCGCAGGACGATATCGCGGGCGGCGGTGGAATCGCGATGAGCGAACGCATCAAGCGCATCCTTGACCATGCGGATGGTCATGTCGGCCATACGGCTGATTTCGAAATTGACTGTTAGAGCCGGTTCCCGCGCAATGTCTCGGGCACGTTTGGCAATTTTGGTCGCCTCGTCGCCGATGCGTTCAAGGTTTTGAGAATCCTTCATGGCCACAGTCACGAGCCGAAGATCGGAGGCGAGCGGGGCTTTGGTCAAAAGCAAGATTGCCATCTGGTCAATCTCGACCTCGAGAAGGTCAATGATCTCGTCATTGCCACAAACGAGCACGGTCAAATCATGGTCTCGATTTATCAGCGCCTGCATAGACTGGTTGACGGCAGTTTCGGCGCGGCTAGCCATGAGCAAAACCTTCTGTCGCAATTCATCCAGTTCCGTTTTAAAATGGGTATCCACGAATTATTTTGTAATAACAATACTTTTTAAGCTTGGCCAATTCAAAACCTCCAGGTCAGGTCCATCTGCCACAAATTATAATTGTTGATCGGATTCAGATTCGGAATATCCAGGTTGTTGCCCCCCGTGCCCAGGCTGCCATTGATCCGGCTCGCATAACCGTAACGCACCGTCCCGATGATCGCATCGCTGATCCCGTACGCAAACGCCACGTACACCCCCTGCAAATTGCCGCGGCCTTCAAAAAAGTCCGAATCAATCAGGTTCACATCCAGCGCGTACTGCTCGATATGTTGCCAGTAAGTGCGCGCTTCCCACGTATTCTTCTTGACCGTTGACCCGTAAACCAGACCCTGCGTCGGACCGTAAACCGGCCCGTCGCTGCCCACGCCAAATCCCACCTGGTAAGCCTTGTTCTGGCCCTTGACCGGCCCGTTCAGCCCGTTGAAAGCCGCTTTGTCCTCGTTATAAGCGGCGCTGGCCCGGCTGTCGCCCTCAAAATTATAGGCAAAATCGCCAAACACCCGCGCCTGCAGGTCGCCCAGGAACGTTTGCGGAATTTTGAAGTCGAACTCCGCCGGCACTTCCAGCACAAGCAAATTGTTCAGTCCATCCTGGTTGTAAAGCGTGGCATAATTGGCCGGCAACCCGGTCGTCGAGGACACTGCCACCGGAGCGCCAATGTTTCTACCCTGATAACCCTGGCCCACAAACGTCTGGTTCAACCCGCTGCCCGAAGTAGAAGTGCCCGTGTACGTGTAAAACACCGGCGCGATTTTAAATAATGCCTTCTTCGGCAAATTGATCTGGGCACCCGCCTGCCACGCCAGGATAAACGTGTCGCTTGAGGGGAACGTCGAGGCCGGGTTCGGGTCAGAGTAGTCAAACTGGCCGAAATCCGCGAATAAATCCACGTTCTCAATCGTCAGTTTGAATTTTTCAAACGCGCCTTCCGGATCAATGTCCGAATCCCAAAACATCGGCGTCGTGTAGAGCGGCATCGGCATCCGGCCCACTGCCATTTCATACCAGCCCTCCGGATGCCAGCCGATGAAAGCCTGCCCCACGCCGATCCCGCTGCCCGCCTTGTCCGACGGCGTCGCCGAGCCTGCCGTCGTATTGTTGCCAAACGTGTCCCAGGGTGAACGCGGATTCGTCGACGTTTCCAGGCGCAACCCGTAATTGAAATCGTCAAACAACTCCCCGCGAATCCCAATCCGCAACGCGTAACGGAACCGTTCGCGCTTGTAAGTCGTCGGGCTTGCGCCCGGCAGATTGTCCACGCCGCGATACTCATACCGCAGCCTTAAATCACCGTACAATTGGATGCTCTTGATCGAATCGGCAATCTTCCATTTCGAGGCCGGAATACTGTTGATCAGGTTCGTCTGCTGATCCTTGCTTTCCGTGCGCAATTCAGCAGCCTCGGCGAATGACAGGATTCCTTTCTGCTCCAGTTTGTCGATTAGCGGGTCGGACGTCACGGTT
>Ga0207029_10288_pt1 | contig 12468 bp, 7 predicted proteins | sample Alteio_BWMinCont_39_FD_153282 | JGI IMG/M metagenome (GOLD analysis project Ga0207029, IMG submission 153282) | Enriched cells from forest soil in Barre Woods Harvard Forest LTER site, Petersham, Massachusetts, United States -... | ecosystem: Environmental > Terrestrial > Soil > Temperate forest >...
GCCGGACCCCCTTTAAAAGGCTATCCCATGGATGCAGCCGCTTACCTCGGTGGCTACAAAGCTGGCTTTGGCCATATGGTCATAGTTGATGTAAGGCGCAAACAAGATAATAAGATAGTTACAAGCGCTGTAGTAAAATGGAAAACGATAAGTCCCGAAGTGCTGGACATTTATCCCCCCGATAAATTCAACTTATTTATGGCACGGTTAAACCATGCCTGGACAGTTAAAAGCCAGGCAACCGATATTTCAAAAAAATTAATATTCCCGTCAGCCGACAATAACCTGGTATTTTATCTAAATGGTGATATCTATCAAAAAAAGCTCATTGAATACGAGTTAATAAAGGATGCCAACGTTTATACTAACTGGAAACAGAATGATTTTGACAATAGTTTTGTATGGCTAAAAGACCTAAGTCCCGGTGAATATGATATAAAGATCCGCTATAATGTTCAAAGGAATAATATATCCACCTATCATTTCGAAATACAAAAAGCATGGTACCAGTCGGGCAGGTTTTATGCTATACTTGGTGTTTTAATTACCGCTTTTTTTGGCGCTATATTATTTGTGCTGTTATTTATTTTACAAAAGCGCAAAGCGGCCAATGAACTGGCAAAAAAAGCAAAGCTGCAACTCGAATTGCAGGCTATTCATGCACAACTTAACCCTCACTTTGTTTTTAATGCATTGAGTTCAATACAGGGGCTCATTAACAAAAACGATATAGCCGGCGCAAACAGCTACCTTGGCGATTTTGCCGGCCTTTTGCGAAAATCATTATCAAGCAATAACCGCGAACAAACCCCGCTGGCCGAAGAGATAAATACCCTGGAAACCTATTTGAAACTTGAACAACTTAGGTTTAATTTTAGTTATAAGATTAACATCAGCAGTGAAGTGAATATTTATGAAACAGAACTGCCTTCGTTATTATTGCAGCCATTGATTGAAAATTCAATTAAACACGGCATTTCAGCTTTGAAGGAAAAAGGCGAAATAATATTGGATGTTGCAAGGAATGCCAACGATATGCACATTGTTTTAACTGACAACGGCAAAGGTTTTGACTCTAAAAGCGGTACAAACGGACTGGGCATGAAACTAACAGCCGACAGGATCAAACTACTGAACCAAATGAATAGAGGCCAGCAAATTGTTTTTGAAATAAATACAGCGCCCGGTCAGCATACAATTATAAATTTGAACTTTAACAACTGGTTTAATGAGGATTAACGCGGTAATAATTGATGACGAAGTAAATAATATCGACAACCTGACCTTGTTGCTTGCCAGGTATTGTCAGGAGGTTGATGTTGTAGCTACGGCGACATCGGGCGAAGAAGGTAAACAAACTTTGCAGGGTTTTAAGCCCGACCTGGTTTTCCTTGACATCCAAATGCCTGGTAAAACCGGCTTTGATATGCTCAGGGAATTAAATGAAATCGATTTCGAAGTAATATTTGTAACCGCCTACGACAAATTTGCCATCCAGGCCATGAAGTTTTCGGCGGTGGATTATTTGTTAAAGCCTATCAATGTTGGGGAGTTGCAATCGGCTGTTGGGCGTGCCCAAAAGCGTCACCGGTTAAAATTGCAAAATAACCAATTGGAAAACCTCATCAGCCTGATCCGGTCGCAGCAAAATAAGGAAGAGCACCGCATAGGATTAACGACCTTGAAAGAAACCCGCTTTGTGAAAACAAGCCAGGTGACCAGGTGCGAAGCATCAAATAATTACACTACATTTTACCTGGATGGCGGCGAACAAATTTTAGTAAGCAAACCCATTTACGAGTACGAAGAGTTATTAACCGGGTACGAGTTTATCCGTTGCCATCAATCGCACATCATTAACAAGGCTTTTGTTAAAAGCTGGATGAAAGAATATGGCGGATATATTCTTTTATCTGATGGTACCGAAGTGCCTGTTTCGCGCAATAAAAAGGATGCGGTGAAAGAATTTTTAAAGATTTCATAAAGCTAAAGTGATTTTATTTCCCTAATATTCAATCGTTTAATATTTATTTCAATTATATTCTATAAAATCTATAGAAATTATAGTTTTAATCTGTATGTTTGTATCAACAAATCGTTCTTTATATGTACTTATCCAGAAAGACTGAGGGAAAGGCCCTTTGAAGTCTTAGCAACCTGTTTAGGTCCAAAGTTATAAGTAGCAAGTCCAAAGTCAGAACGTGATTTTTCTGATTTAAGACTAAAGACTTTTGACTTCAGACTTGAAACAAGGTGCTAACTCCTGCTCCGCTAACGCGGAGAAAGATAATGTGAACCCAACCCTCCGGTCCAGATAAGTGATTAAATAGTTTTTTTATAAAGTCGCGTGACCGAGAGGATAGGTGGGAGTCTGCAAAACCCCAAACGGCAGTTCGAATCTGCCCGCGACGTCTAATCTCATTGCTGATCTCAATTTTCCATTTTCGCTTTATTGGTTATAAGTAGGAAGGGTGCCCTTAACCGGGCCCTTTTTGTATTTATTGTATCCTCACCTGGTAAAATGCGTAAAACTACGTATGGTTGATACGTAAAACCACGCATATAACACGGTGAAAATACCCTCCAAATACCGTTAAAAAACGGGACAAATTGTAATTACTTACCGCTAATTTTAGGTGCCTGATTAATTAGATCATGCACTGTTACCTGAACCTTATCTCAATGGCTTGTAAGCCAGATTGTTGAAACAGAAGTTAATAATGCCTAAGAGTATGATATGCCCCTTAATTGGGGCTGCTCATAATAAAATGGCACAAACCCCTCATCCGCCAGCTCGCAACTTACCAGCATTGATGTAAAAGTTACATTGCCAAAAATATTGGCTATCGCGGTATCGGCGGCATCACGACCCGAGGCAATTTTAATAAGGCCGTTGAGCGGTACAAGCTTCGTAGCATCAAATAGTACCCAATGCTCGCCAATATAAGCTTCAAAGCAGGCGTGGAAATCGGCCGGTTTTAGTTGCCAGGCATAGCCTGTAAAATAACGGGCGGGTATGGTTAAAGCGCGGCAAAGGGCTATGCCCAAATGGGCAAAATCGCGGCAAACCCCAGCCTGTTCGGTTACAGTATCAAAAGCTGATGTTTGTGAATTGGTTGACCCGCTAAGGTATTGCACATTTTTATGTATCCAGTCGGTGAGCGTTGCTACCTTTTCAAACGGATTATTAATATGGCCGAAAAGGTTATTGGCAAGCCGGTAAAGCTTGTCCGACTGGCAGTATCGGCTTGGATAGAGGTAAGGAAGAACAGTAACATCCATTTTGGCTACCTGGATCTCGTCAATTTGGGTGTAATCTTTTATTTCACAATAATTGTCGATGGTAGCCTTGTAAGTAACTTTAATAGAGCTTCCATCTTCAATTTCAAAGCGCATCAGCCTGTTTTCACTTTGCGCCGATACCAGTTCCTCTACTTTTATGTAAGGGGCGATATTAAATGTTTCGTTAATAACAGTTTGGTGCGGTGTGCGCAAGGCATGTATATTTAATATAATAGTCCCCGCAGAACGCGCCGTATATTCCATTTCAGTGAGGACATTGAATTTCATAGGTGTTTGTTGTTGTAATGTTGTAACATTGGAAGGTTAGAAAGTTGTAATGTTGTAAAGTTGCAAGGTTTGTAATAGCATTACCTGACCAAAAGGAATTAAACTGCTACTGTGCCCACGGCAAACTGCCTACTGCAAACTGCTACTCCACCTTATTCAAGGCTACGTCCATCCAGTCCTCGGATATATGTTCAAGGGCGGCTTTTAGTTCTTCAGCCCATTGGGTTGAGATATATTCCAGGTCTTTTTTATCGTACCGTTTTTCAATGATGTGGAAACTGTCCTTTTTATAAATAGCTACATCAATAGGGAAATCAACATTATTTGAGCTCACCCTTGTCGAATCGAACGAAAGAAACCCGGTTTTCAGCGCAAGCTTTAAACTCGAATTTTCATCCAGTATCCGGTTTAGTATAGCCTTGCCATGCCCCGAGTTACCAATAATTACATATGGTGCGCCTTGCCCAAGTTCCACCCAATTGCCTTCGGGATATAAAAGGAACAACTTATGCTCGTCATCATCTTTAAGTTGCCCGCCAATTATCGTGCTCAGGTCAAACTTAAACCCTGCTTTCTCTAACGATTCTTTATCCTCTTTCGCCACCCTTTTTACCTGTTCACCAAAAGCATTCACTGCTTTATATAGCTTGTTATATTCGGTGGTTTCCAATAATTCATTAAAGTAAACAACCGCTTTATCCCTTACTGATCTTAACCCGCTGGTCATGATAAAAAGCGAAAAATGGTCTTTTTGTTCTATTGTGATCTTCTTTTTTATAGTGATCTCAGTTCCCGATGTTATGCGCGTGTCGGCAATGGCTAATAAGCCTTCTTTAACTTTTATTCCTAAGCAATAAGTCATTTTGTATTAATCGATGTGCTACAATTTTAATGCGCCAAAGTACTTAAATAAGTGAATAATTGACTAAAAACCTAATCTAAAATATGGGACAAATATACCATTGAACCTCAACGCCATTAATTGCAACTTTAAAATACCGCCTTGTTAAACACCTGCAATTGCAGTCTGAATGCCTGGCCCCCAGTTTTTTAAGTATCATGTCAATACTGCCAAAAGGTAATTATCACCGAATTTTACTTTTATTTACCAGCCTGTTGGTTATTTTAATGGGCATTATGGCATTTGCCGTGCCACCCGGCGCTGACCCCGACCCATGCTGGGGCTTTTTAGTGATGCACGGCATGGAGCAGGGCAATCATTTTAATTTGTTAATAACACCAGATCCAGCGAATATTGCTATAAACCAATCGTCGTTTTTGTCATGGTGGTCGCCGGGGCAATACCTGTTGCCTTATCTTTTTAAAACTTTGTTGAAAGTAGATACTGGCCATGCAATATCCTTAACAGTTATCAGCTGTAGTTTAATCGGGTTGGGCGGGTTCTACATGCTATTTAAGCACTTGGGCTTTACAAAATGGTTGGCCGCTATCAGTGTGGCATTTATTGCCACTCAGCTATTTTTTATTATGCCATTTGTTTATTACACCGGCGGCGAGGTATTGTTGTTTGCCTTTATGGGTTGGTTTTTATATGGCTGTTTCTACTTTAAAAAAATAAGATGGCCGGTTTTAGTGTTTGTTTTTTTGGGATTACTGATAGGTTTTTTTTCAAAGTCTTCAGTTTTGTGGATGTATGTAGCTGGGATAGCATGTGTTTGGATGAATGTTTCAATCAACGAAACCTTGCAGTTACAATCAGCGATAAATTATAATCCGATAGGTTGGCCGGGTTTTAAAAAGAGATTTAAGATATGGTTGTTAAACGGAATGCTGCTCGCCGTTCCATTTATTTGCGCCTTCGCCATCATCTACATTTTTTACCTGTCAAAAGGGCCAAACCCTGCAACTGGTACCGGGATCTTACTCGTAAAGCCAGAAACTTTTGGCTTTCCGTTAGCCTCGCCAATGTTATCCGCTTTTTCGATTGATGAATTATTTAATGGTTTGATCTACCAACCCGATAGGCCCACAATTTCATATCATTGGGCTATTCTCATTTTGTTCATTTTAGTTTTTTTTAGTTTGCTATTTATTCTTTTGATATCCCGGTTTTCACCCGGTAAAAAGTATTTAACGGCTATCATTACCCTCTATATTTTTGGCGTCGTTTTTTTTAGCTACATGTTTTTAAAACAAGCCGCAATAAGTTATGAAGGAAGGCATTTTCGTATAATTGGTTTACTGGCAATACCCGGTATTGTTTATTTATTCTTCAGATCAAAAGTTGGGAGGGTGTTGTTTTTTATCATATGGATAGTCTTTATTTATATAGGTTTTATCTTTTTTAAGGGCGAATTTAAAGCAAACAAACAGGCGTCGAGAGGTAATTCGGGCATCAGCCAGCAGCTTTATGACGAAGCAACTATGCGAGAAATAACAACCATCGACCGTGCGCATAAAGATGCCATTTTTGTTGTAATGAGCTCGGATATCGCGGCCGAAATTAATAATAACAGGGTGATAACCGTAGATACAGAAAGCATAACGGATAGTGATGGTTCGAAATTAAGATATACCGGTAAATCTGGTCCGATATACATTTTAATGCCCGGAGAATATGTTACCAACGGTATGAAAGAAGGCATCATAAATAGTTTTACCGGCTATCATAAATTTGCATTTAAACAATTAAGCCCCGATTATTATTTGTATTACGCCAGTAATTAAGTTGTTTTTCAGCTATCTTAATACCCTTAAACATGCTTAACCGTTAAAAATAATAGTAAACCCATTGAATTTATTTCCGCAGGATAATAAATAAGCAAAGATTTATGGTTTAAAAAACTTTGACCATGAAACCGATCTTCATCCTGTGCATTTTATTTTTGGTTGCCATCACATCAATGGCCAAAACAAATGATACCATTTATGTTAAACCCGCCGACCTTGACCTGAAAGCGCTGCAAACCGGCCACTACAGTTATATTCTTTATAACAGGCAAACTAAAGAAAGCCCGGCCTTCCACGTAACACTAATGAATTTTAATATTGAATCAAAACCGTTTCGTAATAAACCTGCGTTTGTAGTAACGCAGGAATGGGACAGGGACACCATTATAAATGCCGTTAACTCGGTTTTTAGCGCTACAGATTTTTCGAACATTGTACATAGCAACTATTGGAAGTCAATCGGCTATGCCATAAATTTTGATTTTGAAGCAAAAACAGTCGATTTTGTGATCAAGGATCCTAAAGTAACTATCCCGGATTCCATTAAAACGGCCTGTATAAATGATTTTAACCAGTCCTTTCAAAAATATAACCTCAACTGGCATGCCGACCTTATCATTTATCAACTCCTCCCTTATAAAGACAAACGGACTTTTGCTATCAATTTTTACGACCCCGGTTTTGGCAAAGCCGAAGATGTAATGTACACCGTGACAGGCAGCGAAATACTAACGGATCATTACGGTAAAAAGATAGACTGCTGGGTGCTAAGCCATGATGATGCTGGCAATCCGGGTACTTATGAGCGTTTTTGGATAGCTAAAGCAACAAAAGAGGTTTTAAAAGAAGAAGACTTTTTTGGTAAGAGGGGCTATCGTTATAAAATTAAGATCGGTATTTCGGGCGATCTGTAGGGTTACGCCGCATAAGTTGACTAAAAGGGCGATAAAATAAAAACTCGGGCCATAAAAACTTTGTGAATCTTGGTGGCTCCCTTTGTGCGCTTTGCGGTAAAAAATTAACCACAAAGCGCACAAAGGGTTTCGCTAAGTCCACAAAGCCTAAATGGTGTTTTAATATTTGACCGTTTGTCCATCAATCCATCGTCAACTTTCCAATATAATCGGCTCAAACTGTTCCATCCGGTTCTAATATTGCTTAACTTTGCACTCCAATAATTTATATACTATGCAATATGATGTTATCGTAATCGGTTCGGGCCCTGGCGGCTATGTGGCTGCTATACGTTGTGCCCAACTGGGTTTAAAAACTGCTATCATCGAAAAATATAATACGTTAGGGGGCACCTGCCTTAATGTGGGCTGTATCCCGTCAAAGGCGCTGCTTGACTCATCTGAACATTATCATAATGCAGCCCACGTTTTTAAAACGCATGGCATCAACCTTGATAACCTACAGGTTGATTTTGGCCAGATGATAAAACGCAAACAGGAAGTTGTTAACGCCAATACCAGTGGCATAGCTTACCTGATGAAGAAAAATAAGATCGACGCTTATTATGGCTTAGGCTCATTTAAAGATAAAAATACCATCAACATAAAAAAAGCTGACGGCACCGAACAGGAAATTACAGGTAAAAATGTAATTATTGCTACCGGCTCGAAGCCATCAAGTCTCCCTTTTTTAAAGATCGATAAAAAACGCATCATCACCTCCACCGAAGCATTGAGCCTTACCGAAATACCCAAACACCTGTTATTGATAGGCGGCGGCGTTATCGGTTTGGAGCTGGGTTCCGTTTACGCACGTTTAGGTTCCAAAGTTTCGGTAATTGAGTTTATGGATTCCATTATCCCTACTATGGATAAAGGCTTGGGGAAAGAACTGCAAAAAGTATTGCAAAAAATTGGCATCGAATTTTATCTCGGCCATAAAGTTACAGGCGCAACAGTAAAGGGCAAAGAAGTTACCGTAACGTTTGATGGGCCTAATGGCGAAAAGAAAGAACTGAAAGGCGATTATTGCCTGGTTGCAGTTGGCCGTATTGCCTATACTGACGGCTTAGGGCTCGATAAAATTGGCCTGACCGTTGAAGAACGCGGGCGCAAAATTACCGTTGACGAACACCTGGAAACCAGTGCAAAAGGCGTTTATGCCATAGGCGATGTGATACGCGGCGCTATGCTGGCCCACAAGGCCGAAGATGAAGGTACATTGGTTGCCGAAATTATAGCAGGCCAAAAACCACATATCGATTATAACCTTATTCCTGGTGTGGTTTATACCTGGCCTGAAGTTGCTGCTGTAGGCCAAACTGAAGAGCAGTTAAAGGAAAAAGGCATAAAATATAAAACAGGCTCGTTTCCGTTTAAAGCCAGTGGCCGTGCGCGTGCCAGCGGCGATTTGGATGGTTTTGTAAAAGTACTTGCCGATGCTGCTACGGATGAGATATTAGGCGTACACATGATAGGCCCCCGTGCAGCGGATATGATTGCTGAAGCAGTGGTAGCCATGGAATATCGTGCCTCCGCCGAAGATATTGCCCGCATGAGCCATGCCCATCCAACTTATACTGAAGCCATGCGCGAAGCTTGCCTGGCTGCTACCGAAAACCGGGCGATTCATATTTAATTTCTGAATTTGAAATTTTCGATTTTAGAGTTTACGATTGATTAAAAGACTTAACAACTTTTTGTAAAAGTTGTTAAGTTTAATTACAAAAGGTATGATACCCTCAAAATTAAATGTATCCTGGCTTATAATTTTGGATTAAGTTACGGTGATTTACCCGTTTTTTATTTGGGTGTCGGCAGTCTCTAAAACCGATAATTATCTGCATTCTTCATTGATATAACGATGCCGTTTTATCTGGCATTCCTTCATCCCATAAAAACTTTCCATCGGGTATTTGGTTCGCAGAAAATATTTTACACCATTTCCGGCAAGAACCGTTGCCGAAGTGAAAAATTTACGCCCGCATTATTTTATCATTTAACTTATTTATCGGGTTTTTCAGTCCGCAGCTTAAATTTAAGCACTATTTATGCGCTCAAATGGGCATTTTAATACTTGATAATATTTCTTTTAAGGAAATAAAAACCATTTCAGGTTAAATTAATAATAAATGGGGATAAAAATACCATTTTATAGCTAATATAAGCCACTTTTTAACAACAATATGGGTTCGTAGTCCTTTTGTTTTCTTTAGGATATAGATTTTTAATTAAAAAAAATATTTCTTTTGATGAAACTATTTGGTGGGCATTTCGTATAAAAATCAGATTACCAGTATAATAGATCCAGGGTTAAAGGGGTATCTATTTCTGTAGTGCCCCACGGACTATCAAAACTAAGTATTTACTATCGGGAATATGGGAAAATTGAGAAATACTTATATAACAGGGATATTGAAATTAGTTTTTAGCACACTCATTTTATTGTTCTTAGCTGGTAAAGCCTGTGCTACAACCTACGACTGGGTAGGAGGAACAAGCACAGTTGCGAGTAATGCCAATAATTGGTATAATGAAACCACCGAGCTTACTAATTCTGGCGTCCCAGGTTCAGCAGATGTTGCGTATATAGGCGTCAATTCAACCTATGTAGCCTGGATTGTTTACGGTATTTTAGGTGTCAATACTAATATTAATTTGACCGCAGCCAATATGCCCGTTGTAACAGCAAACGCAACATGGGGATCTTTAACCTTTGGATATTACGGCCCACAGGGTACTTATACATACGGGGTAAACGAAGCCTTATCTTTAAGTGTGAACACCGGTATAACTTTAACTGTAAGCGGTAATGTAACGCAAAATCATAATCCGAGTGCAACAGGTAGTACATTTAACTACATAACTACAACCATTTTGGGTGCCGGGACATTGGTGTGCCAGGGGAATTTTCTTGTTGGTGATGCTACAACACAGCCCGGCCATAGCGTCGCAGAGGCAAGCCAGGTAAGTATTCAGATCAATCAACTGACTATTGATGGGAATATTGTTTTAAATTCGAACGGAAATACGACAACAAATGATATTTGTTATCCCTGGTTCTCACTTGAAAAAGGTACAACAACGCTTTTAAAACAAATTATTTTTACGAAAAATAATTCACCTTTGGCTGGCGCTTTCGACAGCTACAACCTCCCGCTAAACACCTATCCGGGTTATGGAAAATTTTCGGCGGATAGAACAGCCGTCAGCCCCAGCACGCTTGAATTACAGTATAAACAACCTGTTGTACCTGCCGATCAATTTTATGTTTACTTTACTTATGGCGGCAATAACGGCACTGTTTTATATGACGACCCAGCCGTTGAAAACCAGACCATTTACACAGCTAATGAACCATCTGTAACCACTAATACAACTTATATAAATACAACCGCACCCCCCCTATTATAACGTAACTTTTTCAGGTTCAAGCACAAAAGTAGTTGATAAAAACAATACACTGGGTTCAACAACCCAGGGGTTAACAGTTGGCAATAACCTGATAACCGGCGGCGGCGCGGTAAATTTGAATACAAATAACCCAACCGTAACTGTTGCGAATAGCTGGACAAACAGCTGTAATGTAACCCAGGGAAGCGGCAATATAACGATTGCGAATGCTCTGCAAAATAATAGTGGTATTTTTCAGCTCGGGACTGGAAACTTAACAACAGCTACGCTGCAAAACAGCGGCGGGACGGTTGCCGGCGGTGCTGGGCCGGGCGTTGTTACGGTAAGTGGTACTTTTCAAAACAATGGGGGTACTTATCAGTGCAATGCCGAAAATGATTATTTTAATGGCCTATACCAAAATACCTCAACTTTTACTGCCGGAACCGGCACCGTTTATTTCAATGGTTCAGCGGCGCAAACATTGTCGGACCTTAGCGTATCCGGCACCCAGTTCAATAACGTAAGTTTTAGTGGCACCTCACTTGCAAACCCAAAAACCATGTCGGGATCCGGCGGCTTTGCGGTATCGGCAACAGGTGTTTTATATATGGTTGGCAGCACTACAAAATTAGATGCGGGAGGTGTATTAACGCTTATTTCAAGTAGCACAAGCTCTGCTTCGGTAGCAGCTATTACTTCAGGTTCTACAATCATTAACAGCGTTAAGGTACAGCGGTATATTACCGGCGGCGCCGGCTACCGTGGTTATCGATTGATTTCCTCGCCCGTTTATGCAGCAACCGTGAGCCCCAATAACGTTTACAGTATAAATTATTTGCAAAACAGCGCCTGGCTTACAGGCAGCGCCGGTGGCGGCTTTGATAAAACAGGCAACCCGACACTTTATTTATACCGTGAAGACCAGGTTCCATCCAATGCTACATTTATAAGCGGAAATTTTGAAGGCATAAGCGCAATCAATAATGCTACCACTTACAATTATTCCGTTACCGGGGCAGGTACATCGGGCACCTTTAATATTCCTGTAGGCGATGGGGTAATGTTCTTTTTCAGAGGGAACAAGGCATCGGCAACTGTAACTGCTGAAACAACACCTGGCTATGTACCAGTAACAGTAACCACAACTACAACTGGCACTTTAAACCAGGGCCAGGTAATTGTACATGACTGGTATACACCCGCTTCTGCAAATTTGGGGTACACAGGTGTGGGCACCGGGACTAATTATGCTGTTCGTGGTTTTAATTTAGTGGGTAACCCTTATGCCAGTTCCATTGATTGGGAGCAATACAATACCGCCACCTCTACAACGGGAATTTATGCAAATAATGTAGGCAATACCATTTATGAGCTTGACCCTGCGACTAATAATTATGATACGTACCAGGTAGGAGGTGGACACACCAACCACGGTACCAGGACCATAGCCAGCGGCCAGGGATTTTTTGTATTGGCTGCCAACGGCACCAGCCCTCAGCTTATTTTCAATGAATCTGCCAAAACAGCATCACAAACCAGCGGTCTTACCCTGATGATGGATGCACGGCCTGATGTTGCCGCTATAAATAACGCCAACCCCGACCAGCATTTGCGTTTACAAATGGCAGCGGATTCTATCAATACCGATGATGTGTATATCGGTTTTAATTCCACCTCAAGCACTAAATATGATATGAATGCAGACGCTCCTTATAAAGCGGGGAACGGAAAAGTAAAGCTGGCCAGTTTTTCGAGCGATAATGTAAAGCTGGCGATTAATAAATTGCCTTTACCCGGGGCAAGCCAAACAGTTATACCATTATTTGTAACCGCAACCGACTTTGGTACTTATAAACTG
>Ga0207029_10289_pt1 | contig 12467 bp, 10 predicted proteins | sample Alteio_BWMinCont_39_FD_153282 | JGI IMG/M metagenome (GOLD analysis project Ga0207029, IMG submission 153282) | Enriched cells from forest soil in Barre Woods Harvard Forest LTER site, Petersham, Massachusetts, United States -... | ecosystem: Environmental > Terrestrial > Soil > Temperate forest >...
GGTAAGCGGCCCCGCGTTAATCAAGAGGCCGCTGAGGGTCATCTGGCCGACCGATGCCGTCAGAGTGCTGGTGCCGTTGAGCGTCACGCCACCCGTGCTGGCCACCGCCCCGCCCGTCCAGTTAAAGGGGCCATTGACGGGCACGGGAAAATTACCGCCCAAACTGCCGCCACTGATGTTCAAACCGGCAAGATTCAACGCCCCACCCGTGTTGAAATTCACGGCCCCGACGGAGATCGTCACCGGCTGGTTGGTGATGGTGTAATTATTGGTAAAGTTGGCGATTGCCCCGCTAAAGGTATTTAAGCCGGTGAGGTTGTAAGTGCCACTGGCATTGACCGTGCCGCCGCTGAAAGTTGCGTTGCCGGCGCCAGTCACACTTGATGCGGTGTTGAGGTTGTAGGTGCCACCGCCGAACTGCAAGGTCGTGCCGGACGATACTTCAAATGTGCCGCTGGCCGAACCGCCGAAAGCCAGATCGAGAGTGCCGCTCTGCACCTGCACGTCGTTTGCGTTGACCAGGGCAACGGTGCCAAAAGTGGTGGTGCCCGCGCCGCCGGTCTTGCGCAGGAGGCCCGCGTTGCCGATGGTGTTGACGCCGCCGCCGTTCTGGGTGGAGACATCGGTGCTGATGGTAATGGTGCCGGCGGACGTGTTGGTGAGCGTGCCATTTCCGAAAGTGAAATTGAGGCCGCTGCCGCTCCAAGTAAGCGGTCCGGCATTGATGAGCAGGCTGCTACCGCTCAGGGTCATCTGGCCAGCCGAGCCGGTGAGGCTGCTGGTGCCGTTGAGCGTCACGCCACCGGTATTGTTGATTGTGCCCGCCGTCCAGTTGAAGGGGCCATTCACGGCGAGCGCGAGGTTGCCGCCCAGCGTTCCTCCGCTGATCGTCAGGGCGGAAAGTGTTACTGAGCCACCGGTATTGAAATTGATCACGCCGGAGGGAATCGTCACAGCCTGATTGATGGTGTAGTTGTTGGTGAAATTGACGGTTGACCCGCTGAAGGTGTTCGTCGCCAGATTATAGGTGCCGCTGGCATTGACGGTGCCGCTACTGAAGACCGCGCCACCTGCGCCGGTCACACTGGAAGCGGCACTTAACGTGTAAGCGCCAGCAAATTGGAGCGTGGCATTGGCGGACACCTCAAACGTGCCGGTGGCCGACCCGCCGGCGGGCAAGGCCAGCGTGCCGCTCTGGATCTGCACGTCGTTGGCATTGACCAGGGCAACGGCGGTAAAAGTAGTGGTGCCCGTGCCGCCGGTTTTTTTCAACACACCCGCATTGCCGATGGTGTTGATGCCACCGCCGTTCTGGGTCGAGACATCGGTCGAGATGGTGATGGTGCCGGCGGACGTGTTGGTGAGCGTGCCATTGCTGAAAGTGAAATTGAGGCCGCTGCCGCTCCAGGTGAGGGATCCGGCGTTGGTCAGTACGCTATTACCGCTCAGGGTCATCTGACCGGCCGAGCCGGTGAGGCTGCTGGTGCCGTTGAGCGTCACCCCGCCAGTATCGTTGATCGTGCCCGCCGTCCAATTAAATGGGCCGTTGACGGTCAAGCCTCCGGCACCGCTGAGAGTTCCGCCGCTTAGATCCAGGGTGCCATTGGCTCCCACCACGCTGGCACCGCCTAAGGTAAGAGTTCCCGAGTTTGTAAGGATCAAGGACTGGGTTCCGCTCGCGCCACCAAGCGTGAGGCTGGCAATGCTGGCGCCTACGTTGAGTGTTACTGTGTAGGTGCCGTTATTAGTGATTCCAGTTGTTGGTGACGTTCCAGTTACCGCCGGCGGTGTTGGTCCACACGATAGTGAGCGCTTGCGTGGAACAGGCCATGGCCAGGGAAATGATCGGGACGGCGAATCGCAAGAAAAGTTGGGAAAGGGATTTGTGGCGCATAGGAGTCGGGGTCTGATTGGCGTTTGGGGTGTTGTCTATTCGAGAGCAAATTCGGCTGGAAGAGGGGTGGAACCAGCGTCGACGATTGTGATAATCACCGTGAATCTCCAAAACGTCGCTGTTAATGAATTGCACCCACTCACCTTTCGTCATGCGCTTCGGAATAAAGCGTCCGGAAAGCGAGAATCCACCTGCAATATATTATCTGAAAACCGCCCGGTTTATAGCTAATTTGGCGGGTTTTGTCAAGATAAAGTCTTTGCGTTTTAACCGGACCGGCGGGCTGCAGGATGAATATTGGCTGCAAAAAAGGGTGCGCTGTAATAAGCTCACCACCAGAAGATGGGAACACTGAGCAAAGCCGATTCATGACCGGTTACAGAATTCTACCCGCAGCATTTTACCAGCCCTCGGCCGAAGCGGTGGCCCGGGGGCTCCTGGGCCACTGGTTGATACGCAAAACGGCCGGCGGGCTTTGTGGCGGCGCAATTGTCGAAACAGAGGCTTATCTGAAGGACGACCCGGCCGCACACGCGTTCAATGGCGAAACAGCCCGAAACCGTGTGATGTGGGGGCCACCGGGGCGCGCTTATGTGTATTTCGTCTATGGCAACCACTGGTGCGTCAACGCGGTGTGCCGGCCGGCGGGCATTGCCGAGGCGGTGCTAATACGGGCCATTGAGCCGGCGATGGGTGTGGAAATGATGCGTGCGCGTCGCGCCGTGGATCGCGCCCAAGACGTAAGCAATGGGCCTGGAAAATTATGCGCGGCGATGGATATTGACCGGAATATGAACGGCGTTGACCTGACCGATGCAAAATCGCCACTGTTCATTGCGAGGAACCCCCGGTTGAAATCATTCTTAAGCGAGCGTGGGCCGGTCGTCACGACGCCCCGCATCGGCATCACACGGGCAGCGGCGCTGCCATTGAGGTTTTATCTGGAAAGCAGTCTGTTCGTTTCGCGCCTGACGGGACGCAAAAAATGAATGCAGCATCCCGAGGGGCAGGGCATGCAGCCTGTGAAAACGCGATTGCAGACGGGTTCACGGCAGTATATTTTGGCCCCTGCTTGCAAAGGGAATCATTGTTATGAACAAAGCGGTGGCGCTGGCATTGATAGCGGGAGGGATAGTTCTCCTGGTTTTCGGTTATAATTCGGCGCAGTCCTTCAGCTCGGGCGTGTCACGCGTTCTCACCGGCTCGCCAGCCAACAAGGCCATCTGGATGATCGTCGGGGGCGCGATTGCGACGGTGCTGGGTTTATACGGCTTGTCAAAAGGATCAAAATAAAGTGATCACTGGATTCCCGGGCGGTGATTGCCAACCCATTGATTTTTCTTCACCAAGCACAATGACTGCCGCACAATCCCGGGAATAACCCTATGAACTTGTTTGATCTTTCGGGCGAGGTGGCCGTGGTGATTGGCGCGACGGGCACGTTGGGCGGGGCGATCGCGGAAGGGCTGGCGTGCGCCGGGGCGAAGGTCGCCGTGCTGGGGCGGAATGCGGAGCGCGGCGAGGCATGCGCCAAACGCATCCGCGAACTCGGCGGTGAGGCACGGTTTTTTAACGCCGATGCGATGTCGCGCGAGAGCCTGGGCCATGCCCGTGGGGAAATAGAAAAGGTCCTGGGCGCCTCGAGCATTCTGGTCAACGCGGCGGGAGGCAACGATCCCAAGGTGCTGGTTTCAGCCGAGCGCAAGGTGGAACAAATCGCGCTGGCAGATTGGCAGGCGAATTTCGATCTGAACCTCGTCGGCGGCGCGCTGCTGCCGTGCCAGGAATTCGGTCCCGCGATGGCGGGCTGCGGGAAGGGGAGCATCATTAACATCGCGAGTGTTTCCGCCGCGATACCGTTGTCCCGCGCGATTGCGTATTCCGCTGCGAAGGCGGCGGTCATCAACCTCACACAATTTCTGGCGCGCGAATGGGCCCCGAAAAATGTGCGCGTCAACGCCATCACGCCCGGATTTTTCCCCGCGGAACAAAACCGCCGGATGCTCTTCAACGAGGACGGCACACCCACCGCGCGCGCCGGTTCCATCCTGGGTCACACGCCGATGGGACGTTTCGGGAAAGCGGAGGAACTGGCCGGGGCGGCGATTTTTCTGGCGAGCGCCAAAGCCAGCGGGTTTGTGACCGGGCTTGAGCTGCGCGTGGATGGTGGCTTTCTGGCCCAGACGATTTGAGCCGGAAGGTCACGGTGTTGCCCATCCCGAATCGCGCCTGAGATGGATTTTTCCTGAATATCAATTAAATTCAGCCCTGTGCAGCGCATCATTTCAAAGACGGCCCCGGCAGGCGGCGCCCTGACCACCGAACAGGTGGCGGATGTCCTGTCCCAGGCCTGCCCGGCAAAGGAATATCGCGGCAAAAAAGTCCTGCTTATTGTGCCGGACGGGACGCGCACCGCGCCTGTCGGCTTGTTATTTCAAACACTTCACCGGCAAATCGGAGACGTGACCGGAGCGTTTGATGTGCTCATCGCACTGGGCACGCATCCGCCGATGGGCGAAGACGCAATTTGCCGACGATTGGAAATTTCCGCGTCAGAGCGCGGCTCGACTTACTCGCGGGTCAGATTCCACAATCACGCCTGGGATGATCCGGCGGCGTTGAAAAAGATCGGCTCGATCCCCGCCGCCGACATTGCGGAGCTTACCGGTGGTCTTTTTTCCATGGATGTGCCGGTGGAGATCAACCGGCTGGTCTTTGACTATGACCAGGTGATTATCATGGGGCCGGTTTTTCCCCACGAAGTGGTGGGGTTTTCCGGTGGCAACAAGTATTTGTTTCCCGGCGTGGGTGGGCCGGAGATTCTCAATTTTTTCCACTGGCTTGGTGCGGTGGTCACGAATCCCATGATCATCGGCACGAAATGGACCCCGGTTCGCAAGGTGGTGGACCGCGCCGGTGCGATGGTAGAGATGGACAAGCTTTGTTTTTGCATGGCGGTGAGCCCTGACAAACGGCTTGCCGGGCTTTTTGCCGGCTCGCCGGAGAGCGCGTGGGACGCGGCGAGCGAATTGTCCCGCCAGCTTCACATCACGCGCAAGCCGAAAGCGTTCCACACCATTCTCTCCTGTGCGCCGGAGATGTATGACGAGATTTGGACCGCCGGCAAGTGCATGTACAAACTCGAACCGGTGCTTGCGGACGGCGGTGAATTGATCATTTACGCCCCGCACATTAAGGAAGTTTCCATCACGCATGGCAGGAACATCGAGGAGATCGGCTACCACTGCCGGGACTATTTTCTCAAGCAATGGGATCGGTTCAAGCACCTCCCCTGGGGCGCGCTGGCGCACTCCACGCACGTTCGTGGGATTGGGACGTATGAGAATGGGGTTGAGAAATGCCGCGTCAAGGTGACTCTGGCCACGCAGATTCCGCCGGAGAAGTGCAAACAAATCAATCTTGGTTATCGCGACCCGGAGAGCATTCGGGTGGAGGATTTTGCGAATCGCGAAGCCGAGGGCGTGTTGCTGGTGCGTCAGGCGGGCGAGATGCTTTATCAGCTTGAGGATCCGCCGAAGTGGGCGGGCGGGATGTAATGGGTTGACTGCGTCAGAAAATTCACTTGATTATGCGCTTCCCCGCCATTTTGCTGCCGCTCTCATTCTTCGTGGCATCAGTGGCACGACCGGCTGATTGGCCTCAATGGCGCGGGCCCGACCGCAACGGTTGTGTTCCCGCGGGCGTTGCGGTGCCGACGACGTTGCCCACGGAACCCAAAGTGGCATGGCACGTCAAAATCGGCGACGGTCTGGCATCTCCAGTGGTGGCAAGCGGCAGGGTTTTTTACCTGGACAATCAACAAGGCCGGGAAACCCTGCACGCCCTCGACGTAGCGAATGCCAATGAATTCTGGCACGATGACATTGGCGAAACTTTCTCCGACGAGCAAAGTCCTCCCGGCCCGCGTTGCACGCCGATGGTGGACAGTGATCGAGTCTATGCCCAATCCTGCCGCGGCGAACTACGTTGCGTGAGCGCGGCAGATGGCCACCTGCTCTGGCGCACCGATTATGTGGCGGATTTCGGCGCGGTGGTGATGGGTGAAAATGGAAACTCGCAGGGCGCAAGCCGGCACGGTTACAGCGCGTCTCCGGTCATTGATGGGGCGGCATTGTTTGCCCTGGTCGGCGGCAAAGACGGAGCGGGCGTGGTGGCGTTTGAGAAATATACCGGGCGGGTGCTTTGGAAATCCCAGAACGACGAGCCCGCCTATGCGGCGCCGGTCGTCGCGAACATTGGAGGCGTGAAGCAGCTTGTCGCTTTCACCGTGAATGGAGCCGTGGGGCTGGCATTGAAAGACGGCGGGTTGTTGTGGCGTGTTCCCTTGAAGACCTCATCCGGGAGGCACGTCACGACTCCGGTTGTGGTTGATGACATGGTGCTGGTGGGATCGCATGAGATAGGCCTGGTGGGGATCAAAGTGTCCCGGAATGGTGACGGATGGCAAGCGGTGCAGGCGTGGCGAAGCCGGGAATCTGCGGTGAATTTTTCGAGTCCGGTAGCCGTCGGCGATTATTATTACGGACTGGGTCCAAACAAGAACCTCTTTTGCACGGAGATCAAGACCGGCAGACAGGCGTGGTCGAAGGAAGGCTACATCAACGGCGGGGCGGAGCGTTCCCATGCGAGTTTCATCGTGATGGGTGAAAACATTCTCACGTTAACCGACGGCGGCGAGCTCGTGTTCTTTGCGGCGAAGCCGGAGGCGTTCAAGGAGATTGGGCAAGCGCAGGTTTGCGGGAGAACGTGGTGCAACCCCGCCTATGCCGACGGAAAACTTTATTTGCGCGACGGACGGGAACTGATGTGCGTGAATTTGATGCCTTGACAGGATCGTCCATTCTGTCCGTATTGCGATTGTTGGGGAACTGCATATGGTACCCAGAGTTTGATTGAAGGAGCGCATGCGAATCTCAAAAATTGCCCTGTTTCTGGTGCTGCCCATCGTTGTTTTGGCGGCTCTGATTTTTTTCCTTTCGCGCCGGTCGAATCCCGTCGAATACAAGCTGGCCGACGGGAGTATCGTGCGGTTGGAAAAGGTTACTTACGGCAAAGAGGAGAAATTCATGTTACAGGGAGGGTGGCTTCAGCGATTGAGAGATGCAGCGGTTGCTTATCTTCCAAACAAGTGGGCAAACCGCTTTGCCGGCCCTTTCCGAAGCAACGGCAAGTGGTGGAACAACTCAGTCGTTCATACGAACAGTGACGCCATCCATATCTGGGTGACACGCCGGGACCCGCTCTCGGGAAACTATCTGGACGTGAAAATAAACTCGGCACAGCTCGTGGACGAGCACGGATGCACGTTCATCGCAACACAATGCGGCGGGGATAACAACGGACTCTTGACCAACGGCTATTGCGTCGGTTGGTTTACGTTTGAAGCCTTTCCCCGCCATGAACGGAATTTTCGACTCCAGTTGTTTGTCAATTACGGCAACAACAACGTGTGCGTATTCAAGCTGGCGAATCCCGCACCGCCACCGAAGGAAGCATCGGATTGGGTGGTGAAGCCGCTCCCGATCACCAACCAAGACGGGGATGTTACCTTTGTTCTTAACGCTGTGAATTTTAAAACCAACTTTGCCGGTTCCGAACCCTCCCGTTATGGGGGTCTTCGACAAATCGCGCCGGTGTTCGAAGCGACAGAGCCGCTCCAGCCAACTCAGGAATGGCAAGCTGTGGACATTGATTTATGGGACAGCTCGGGAAATTTCGCGTCGGAGATGTGGGGCGACTGGCGCTATCTTTGTCCCAAGGAGAGCGCCTGGAAACTCGCGGTCCGATTCTTCGGCAGTGAGAAATCCGCGTCGGCTTCCAATGGCGTATGGACGCTCCGCGGCCTCGAGGTGCCGGGATCGGGCGAATTCACCAATTTGAACGCCACAAATGAACTCCAGGGAGTGGCAATGACAGTCATCGCGCTGGCCGGCCCCGGCCGGGTGACTTACCTGAACAACGTTCCCGCCCAAGCATCGCCGATGGAAGATTCCAAGGAGGATAATTCCTACAACAACTCGTATTCCGGGGCGACGAGCACTTATAAGCTGGCCGCGAACACTCCGCACGTCGCCGTGCTGATTGGCAGATTGTCCGTGGATCAGAGGCTGACGATCAGGGCAACCGATGACCGTGGACGGGTGTTTTATGCGCGCGAATGGGCCTGGGGCAGATACGAGCGGCATTCGGTGAAAGAGGGCGAACTGCATTATTTACAATTCTATTACGACGCTTACAACAAAACCCCTAATTTTTTCATACTTGATCTGCAGGATGATTCAAAGACCGTGGATTTGACGTTCTGCATCCACAAAGCGCGGACAACCGAGTTCATCTTTAAGCCGCCGTCGGATGGCGCGCAGCCCACTGTCGGGAAACAGCCCTGAGGCTTGGACGGCGTGCAGACGGGCGGCAAATTTAGCTTTGAACTTCACCGCATTTTCCGTCAACATGACCCTTCGTTTCGCTTGTTGATCGCAAAGCCTTTTGCGACTGCAGAGACGAACGAAATGGCGCACTAAGAGCGCACGCAAAATTGATTCATGAAACGCACGCATCATTGCAACGAGCTGCGCCCGGCACAAATCGGGCAGACGGTCACCTTGTCCGGGTGGGTCCATTCGCGCCGCGACCTGGGCGGGTTGATTTTTATTGATATACGGGACCGGGAGGGCCGGACACAAACGGTTTTTGATCCGTCGGACCTGCCCAAGGAGTTGTTTGACTGCGCGGCATCGCTGCGCAGCGAATGCGTCATCAGCGTGACCGGCAAGGTGCGCCACCGGCCGGCGGGCACAAACAATTCGAAAATCCTGACCGGGGAAGTGGAGGTGGGTGCGACGGCGCTGGAAGTCTTGAACATGGCCGATGTGCTGCCGTTTCCCGTGGATGACCCGGAGGTCGCGGCGAAGGTGAACGAGGAATTGCGGCTCCAATACCGTTACCTCGATTTGCGGCGCCCCGAGATGGCGCGCAATTTGCGCCTGCGCAGCAAGGCGGCGACCGCGGCGCGCGTGTTCATGGACGAGCAGGGTTTTCTTGAAGTCGAGACGCCCACGCTGTTCAAGTCAACGCCCGAAGGGGCGCGGGAATTTCTGGTGCCGAGCCGCCGGGAGCCGGGCAAGTTTTACGCGCTGCCGCAATCGCCGCAGCAGTTCAAACAAATCCTGATGGTGGCTGGCGTGGAACGTTATTTTCAACTGGCGCGTTGTTACCGGGATGAAGACCAGCGCGCGGACCGTCAGCTTGAGTTCACGCAGATTGACATTGAAATGTCGTTCATCGAACGCGAGGACATTTATGCATTGATTGAAGGGCTGCTGAAGCGCGTTTGGAAGACGGCGTTGAACATGGAGATACCGACACCGTTCAAACGAATTACGTTTTCCGAGGCGTTGAACCGTTTCGGCATAGACAAACCGGACACGCGATTTGGGATGGAGCTGGTGGATTTCACGGAGGAGTTTCGCGCAAGCGCGTTCAAGGTGTTCAGCGGGACGGTGGCCAATGGCGGCGTGGTGAAGGCGATCAACGCGAAGGGGCTCGCAGGCGCGACGCAGGGACAGATTGAGACGATGACGGAATATGCGAAGAGCTTCGGCGCGAAAGGGCTGGCGTTCATCAAGGTGGAAAAGGGCGAATGGAAATCGCCAATCGTGAAGTTTTTCAACGACGGGGAGAAGGCCGCGTTGACGCAAAAACTGGGCATCGAGGAAGGCGATTTGATTTTATTTGCCGCAGACCAATGGCTGACGGCGTGCGAAATCCTCGGTAAGATCCGGCTGTATTGCGCCGACGTGCTGAAAGGGCAGGGGAAGCTGGCGATTCCCGCCGATCGGTTTGATTTTCTGTGGGTGGTGGATTTTCCGCTGTTGAGTTTCGACAAGGAGCAGAACCGGTGGTACTCGAGCCATCATCCGTTCACCGCGCCGGTGGCGGAGGATGTTCCCCTGCTGACGACCGACCCGAAAAAGGTGCGCGGACAGCACTATGACGTGGTCGTCAACGGCATGGAACTGGGCGGCGGGTCGATCCGGATTCACCGGCCCGACGTGCAGAAAATGGTGTTCGAGCAGGTGTTGCAGATTCCGCCGGAGATGGTTGCGGCGCGGTTTGGTTACATGCTGGAAGCGTTCCGTTATGGCGCGCCGCCGCACGGGGGAATCGCGCTGGGATTCGACCGGATGATGGCGATTCTTTGCGGCACACCGAGCATCCGCGACGTAATCGCGTTCCCCAAGACCGCGAAGGGAACGGATTTGATGACCGATTCGCCCGCGCCGGTGGAACCGAAACAATTGCGCGAGTTGCACCTTGAGTTGAAGGTACCGAAGAAGGAGTAAACCTGAACGCCTCCCCCGAAACCGGCAAAGTCCCGACGCTCGCGGATTTTACCAGTGAGGTGTTGATCATTCCCGAGCTTCGGGCGCGCGACATGGAGGGTGTGATTCGAGAGCTGAGCAGCGCCTTTCCGCGCAGCGACGGCCGTTGGGACGCGGAGAAACTCCATCACGCCGCGCTGGAACGGGAGCGGCAGGCGAGCACGGCGATGAATTATGGCGCGGCGTTTCCGCATGCCCGGTCCGGCGCGTGCATCCGGTTGCAATTCGCATTTGGGCGTTCGCCGGAGCCGTTCAAGTGGAGTGGTCCACAGCGCGTCAATTTTGTCTTTCTGAACGCGGCTCCTGACGATGAAGCGATGGGTTATTTGAAACTTGTTTCCGGCATGGCAAAATTACTCAAGGAACCGGTGTTGCTGGAACAATTGAAAACCGCCGTGACCGCGCGGGAATTGATGGAGTTGTTCGGCAAGGTTCCCCTGCGCAAGTAAGACGGTCTGATTTCAAGGCACGGTTAAAGGATGTTCCCTCAGAATCCGATTGTATTTTGGCGGCGACGACGCAGAATGCCATCGTCGGACAAAAAACTCAGAGGTTTTTTGAAATGAACGTTGACTGGACTTTCCGCCCAAAGCTGGCGGACACGCTGAAGCATTATTCGCGACAAGACCTGATCGCGGATTTGATTGCCGGTTTGACGGTGGGAATCGTGGCGCTGCCGCTGGCGATGGGGTTTGGAATCGCTTCGGGTGTGACGCCGCAGTCGGGCATTTTCACGGCAGTGGTGGCGGGCTTCATCATTTCAGCGCTTGGGGGATCGCGGGTGCAAATCGGGGGCCCGACCGGGGCGTTCGTCAGCATCGTGTTCAGCACCATCGCAGTTTACGGTCTGGAGGGTTTATACATCTGCACCTTGATGGCCGGTGTGATGCTGCTGATCATGGGTTTTGCGCGGCTGGGCGGCCTTATCAAATACATTCCCTATCCGGTGACGATGGGATTCACGTGCGGAATTGCGGTGCTGATCTTCAGCACGCAGATCAAGGATTTTCTCGGGCTACAGGTTGAGAAGGTACCGCCGGATTTTGTTGAGAAACTGAAGATGCTGGTTCTCAACCTCCGCAACATTGATGTGCCTACAATTGCGCTGGGCGTGCTTTCAATTATCGTCATCAAGACGTGGCCGGCGAAGTGGGGGCGGAGGATTCCCGGTTCGATTGTCGCGCTGATTTTGGGGACGCTCGGTTGTTTGCTTTTCAATATTCATGTGGAGACCATTGGTAGTCGGTATGGTGGAATTCCTCATGGTTTTCCAGCATTTGTTCCACTTCGTCTTCCGTTTAAGGATTTTTACCAAACCTGGCATACGCTCCAGCATTTGTTCACGCCGGCGCTGACGATCGCGCTGCTGGCGGCGATTGAGTCGCTGCTGTCAGCCGTGGTGGCGGACGGGATGATTGATGACCGGCATGATCCAAACCAGGAACTGATGGCGCAGGGACTGGCGAATATTTTCAGTCCGTTGTTCGGCGGCATTCCCGCGACGGGCGCGATTGCGCGGACGGCGACGAACGTGCGGAGCGGCGGGCGCAGCCCAATCTCGGGAATAGTCCATGCGTTCACGTTGCTGATCATCATTCTTGCGGCGGCGCCGCTGGCGCGGTTCATACCGCTGGCCACATTGAGCGCGGTGCTGGTGGTGGTGGCATTCAACATGGGTGAGTGGCATCAGTTCCGCCGCTTGAAAAAATGGCCTCTGAGCGACTCAATCGTGTTCCTGGTCGTATTCGCGCTGACGGTACTGACGGACCTGCCCACGGCGGTGGAGATCGGGATGATTCTGGCCGGGGCGCTGTTCATTCATCGTATTTCACAGACCATGCAGATCACGTCAGTGGATGAATCCACCGGGACGGAAAGCGCGCACAATTCGCTGGCGGGCAAAACGGTTCCCAAAGGAGTGCTGGTGTACCGGGTGTTCGGCGCGTTTCTGTTCGGCGCGGCGGACAAACTGGAAACCACGTTGAAACGCGCGCACCAGGAGCCGGAGGTGCTGATATTAAAAATGCAAAGCGTGCTGGCGATGGACGCCACCGGATTGAATGCGCTTGAAGATATCTACGAGAAGTTGCATCGAAAAGGGAAGCAACTTATCCTGAGCGGGCCACACACGCAGCCGCTGTTGACGATGCAGAACGACGGGTTCATCGACC
>Ga0207029_10290_pt1 | contig 12464 bp, 11 predicted proteins | sample Alteio_BWMinCont_39_FD_153282 | JGI IMG/M metagenome (GOLD analysis project Ga0207029, IMG submission 153282) | Enriched cells from forest soil in Barre Woods Harvard Forest LTER site, Petersham, Massachusetts, United States -... | ecosystem: Environmental > Terrestrial > Soil > Temperate forest >...
GGAAAAAGCACGATGACCAACCTGGCCTTCCGCTTTTACGACCCGGTTTCCGGCTCGATCAAAATCGACGGTCACGATCTCCGCGACATTGCCCTGGCTGATTTGCGCGGGCAAATGGCGCTGGTCAGCCAGGACATTGTGCTCTTCGACATGACGGTGGCGGAAAACATCGGCTTGGGCCGGGCGGGCGCAACCCGCGAAGAGGTTGAAGCCGCCGCTCGCGCGTCCTATGCGCACGACTTCATCACGAAGCTGCCCAAGGGATACGACACGAGGATCGGCGAATCCGGCAAATTGCTTTCCGGCGGTCAGCGGCAACGCGTCTGCATCGCGCGCGCCTTCGTCCGCAACGCACCCATCCTGGTGCTGGATGAACCTTCGGGAAACCTGGATTCGATTGCCGAGGGGGAAGTCCAGGCGGCGATCGACCGGCTGGAGAAGGATCGCACGGTCATTTGCGTCGCGCACCGGCTTTCGACGCTGGCGAACACGGACAAGATAATTGTGCTTTCCGATGGACGGATTGTCGAGCAGGGGCACTACCAGGAATTGCTGCGTTCAAACGGAATCTTCGCCGGGCTGGCCCGCAAGCAGGGCATCACCGCAGGCAATTCATGACGCCGACGCCGGGCTTCACCGTGCCGATGCGCCGAATGTGGCGCGGGGCAAATAATCTTGCCGAAGCAGCAGCGGCGGAGTAGCAGTAGGTTGAAATTCATGGACGCGTCCATTGTAATTCCCGTTTTCAATCAATCTCAATATACGAAGCAGTGTCTCGAGACACTGCAGGAGGCGGGAATCGCGCGCTCCCAAATCGTGGTGGTGGATAATGCCTCCACGGACGACACGGCTGCCTGCCTGGCCGCGCACCCGGGAATCAATGTCATCCGCAATGAGAGCAACCGCGGTTGCGGCGGCGCGTGGAACCAGGGCGTGCGCGCCCTCACCGCGACATGGACGGTGGTGCTCAACAACGATGTGATCATTCCGCCGGGATGGCTGGAGGGGCTGGTCGGTTTTGCGGAGGAAGAGAAAGTGGATGTGGTGAGCCCCGCTTCGTGCGAAGGGGAAACGGACTATGACGTTCCGGACCACGCCCGGCAATTCGTGAAAAAGATGGCGTCCGTGAAACGCCCCGGGGCGTGCGTCGGCTATTGCTTCATGGTGCACCGGCGGGTGTTCGACAAGGCGGGGCTGTTTGACGACGACATGCGTCTGGGCGGCTACGAGGACGACGAGTTTTTCCGACGCTCCCGCCAGGCCGGGTTCCGGCTGGGCACGACGGGGCGCTCGTTTCTGCATCATTTCGGTTCGGTAACGCAAATCGCGATGAAGGCCAGCATGAACAAGCCAAAAGCCAGCCTCGGCGACCGCGATTATTACCGGAAGAAATACAAGCTGACGTGGCTCAAACGCCATTGGTGGCGTTGGCAGGAAAAATCACGGATCGCCCGGTGGCGCCGGAGCGAGCTTGCCCGTTACGGATGCACACTCGTGGCGCTGCGGAAAGGCGGCACATTCATTTGGCGTTGACCCGGGTGCGGACAGGCGGATAATCCATCATTTTCGTGAGCTTCAAATTATCAGTCAAACGGAGAGTCAATAAAACTCTCCGCGCGCTCCTTCGGAAGAAGGAAGTGGAGATTCACGGAATAATCGTGCCGCTGGAATTGATCCACTACGAACAGGCCATGAAGGAGCTGGATCGGGGCACCTACGAGGACGCTGAAGCCGCCCTAATTGCCCGCTACTTCAAACCCGGCGGCACGGTCATCGAACTCGGCGCAAGCCTGGGCATCATTTCGGCGGTGATAGGAAAGACTGCCCCGGCCCGCCTGGTGTGTGTGGAGGCGCTGCCCGATCTGGCGGCGGCGGTCGAGCGCATGCTCGCGCGCAATTGCCCTGGTGTCCCGCACAAGGTCATCGAGTGCGCGATAGGCCCCACGGACGGCCAGATGGCGTTTACCGCGGATGAGACGGACAATATGACCGGCAAAGCGGCGGATTCGACCGATGGCAAGCGGACGTTTCAAGTGCCCGCCCGGCGCCTGTCCACCATAATGGCCGAGGAAAAGATTGAAGGCCCATTCCACCTAGTCTGCGACATTGAGGGCATGGAGGCAGCGCTATTTCTCGATGATGCAGGCGCGCTTGCCAGGTGCGCCGGGCTGATACTCGAGGCCCATCCCACTGAATACAAAGGACGTGAGTTCAGCCCCGACGATATCTTCCAACTCTGCGCGTCTCTGGGCTTCGAACTGGTCGAGCGGCGGCGAAACGCAGCGTATTTCAAACGAAAGGGCGGATGATCGGTCTTTTCAAAAGTTCAGCACGCAACCAGAACGGTTCCATTCGGCGATGAAAACCAGCGGGTTCACCTTTGTTCGCAACGGCCTGCGCCTCGGTTATCCATTCGTCGCGTCCATTCGATCGTTGCTCCCTCTGTGCGACGAAATCATCGTCAATGTGCCCCGTTCGACAGACGACACGCTGAAGGCGGTTCGTGAAATTGGCGACCCGAAGATACGCATCATCGAAAGCGACTGGGATGAAAAGGAAAAGATCGGCGACCCGGTGATGCGACGGCACACCGACCTGCCGTTGGAACAATGCACCGGAGACTGGTGCGTTTACATCCAGGCGGACGAGGTTTTGCATGAAGACAGTATTCCGGCGATGAAGGCGGCGATGGAACGGGAACTAGCGAACCCTGAAGTGCAGGGGTTGCTGGTGGATTACACGCATTTTTACGGGAGCTTTTGGACGGAGATTTATTCCTTTGGCTGGTATTACAAGGAGATCCGGGTCGTGCGGCGGGCGCCGAACATCCGGGCCTCGGGTGGCGCGCAGGGATTCCGCACCACGGACGGCCAGAAGCTCCGGGTGAAAAATTCTGGCGGGCGTTATTTCCACTACGGTTTCGCCCTGGAACCGGGCCAGGCGCGGGTCAAATTAAGCAACCTGAACGAGCTCTACGGAAACGAGAAGGCCAGGGAAACCACCGCGCAAACTCCCGCCCGCTTTTACGACGATGACCAGAAGGTCAAACCATTCAAGGGAACGCACCCGGCAACGATGCGTGACATTGTCGCGGCGGCGACCTGGACCTATCAATCACGCAACCCACTGATCCGGTTCAAACGGAATTATTTTTGGGAGGACGTCGCGTTGATCATCAAACGCTGTACCGGGATCACACTGGGAGTCCACAAAAACTACCGGCTCATCAAGTAGGCGCGCGTGAAAACCGGATTCAGTTTTTTACGTAGCCGTTTTTGCGGAACCAGTCAACGGCGTCGGCGAAGGCTTGTTTGGGCGGGGTCTGGGGGAGACCGAGTTCGCGGATGGCCTTGGCCGGGTTGAAAAACATTTTATGGGCGGCCATGCGGACGCCGCCGAGGGGGGCTTTGGGTGGTTTGTGCGTGATTTTGGAGATGGCTTCGTTCACGTACGCGGCGAGGAAGGCGAGGCCGTAGGGGACCCGGATTTTGGGCGCGGGAATGCCAGAGATTTCCTCGAGGACGGCGAAGGCCTCTTTCATGGTCAGGTTGCCCTCGGCGTTGCCGAGAATGTAGCGCTCGCCCACGCGTCCCTTTTCCGCGGCGAGAATGTGGCCGATGACGACATCGCGGACATGGACCCAGTTGAGGCCGGTATCGAGGTAGGCAGGCATTTTGCGGTTGAGAAAATCCACGATGACCTGGCCGGTGGGCGTGGGTTTGACGTCGCGCGGGCCGATGGGCGCGGAGGGATTGACGATGATGACGGGGACGCCTTGTTCCGCGAATTTGAGCGCGATTACTTCCGCATCCCATTTTGATTTTTTGTAATGGTTGGCGAGCTGGTCCGGGTCTATCGGCGCGGTTTCGTCGGTGGGCACGCTGAGCCGGCCATGGACCATGTGAGGCAGGCCGATACAACCCACCGTGCTGGTGTAAACGATGCGGGAACAGCGGGCCCGCGCGGCGGCTTCGATAACGTTGCGGGTGCCATCCACGTTGGCGGCGTACATGGGCCGGTAATCGCGCAGCCAGAGATGATAGCTGGCGGCGACGTGAAAGCACCAATCGCATCCCTGCGCCGCGGCGATGCAGGATTCGCGGTCGGTGACGTCGCCGTTGACGCGCTCGAAATCGAGTCCGGCGAGGCCGCGAACGTCGCTATTGGGACGGAGAAGCGCCTTGACCCGATGTCCGTGCGCGAGCAATTCGTGGACGAGATTCGCCCCGATGAAGCCCGAAGCGCCGGTGACAAAGCAATTCATAGAGCGCCGCCGGTCCGGGGCTGAACTGGAGCCCAGAACATGGCAGGAGCCGATTAAACGGATTCCCACGCAACGAAGAAACAAAAAAGTGCCAAAATCAAGGGCTTGGCCGCGGTGGGAACCGGGAAATCTTGACTTGTGAGGCCGGGTCGAGAATCATTACGAACAGCCGTATGCCTGAAAAAAGCAGCTCCAAAAAGAAATTAAGCCGGCAGGAAGAGAAGGAATTGGACATCAAAATCGGCTTCATGGAAGGGGTGATCAAGCGCGACCCCGGTTACGTGGAGGCGTTGAAGATCCTGGGGGATGATTACACGCAGCGCGGGAAATTCGTCGCCGGGCTCAAGGTGGACGAGCAGTTGTCACATTTGCGGCCGGCGGACCCGCTGGTGCAATATAATCTCGCGTGCAGTTATTCCCTGACGGGTAATTTCAACCAGGCTGCGGCGGCGTTGGAGAAGGCGCTTAACCTGGGCTTCACCGACTTCAAATGGCTGGCGCAGGATCCGGACTTGAACGATTTGCGTCAGCATCCGCTGTACGAGGGCATTCGCGCGAAGGTTCGGAGATTGAAGTCCAAAAAAGCGTGAAGCGCTGACCCCATACGACGCATGAACGTCACGGTTCGCGGTCGCACCCGCCATTATCGCACGGTAGCCTTTGACGCTGGGGCAAATACCGTCCTGCTCATCGAACAACGCCTGCTTCCGCACGAATTTAAAATTGTCGCAATGCCGGATTATCGCGCGACGGCGCGGGCGATCAAGGACATGGTGGTCCGGGGCGCGGGAGCGATTGGCGCGACGGCGGCGTATGGACTGGCACAGGGCGCGCGGGCGTTTCGCGGCGGCGATTTAAAAAAATTCCTGAGGCATATCGGGGTTGTTCATCGAACGCTCAAATCGGCGCGCCCCACGGCGGTGGATCCTGTCAATGCCCTGAATCAGGTGCTGGCAGCGATGGCGGGAGGGAAAACGGTGGAGGAACAACAAGCGATGGCGCTGGCCGCAGCGGAGGAATTCGCCGAACACGACGTGAGGGATTGCGACGCGATTGGGCGGCATGGGGCGAAGTTGATTCGTGCGGGAATGAACGTACTGACGCATTGCAATGCCGGCTGGCTGGCGTTTGTGGACATTGGCTCGGCCACGGCACCGATGTATGCCGCGCAAGCCCGGGGGAGGAAATTTCATGTTTATTGTGATGAAACGCGTCCGCGTTCCCAGGGCGCGACGCTGACGGCGTGGGAACTGGCGCAACAAAAGATTTCGCATCAAATCATCGCCGACAACGCGGCGGGGCATTTAATGCAACGCGGGAAGATTGACCTGGTGATCGTGGGCAGTGACCGCACCCTGGGCCGAACCGGCGAGGTGGCTAACAAGATAGGGACTTACACGAAGGCGGTGCTGGCGCGGCGGCATGGCGTGCCGTTTTACGTGGCCATTCCGTTATCCACGATAGACTGGAAGCTGAAGTCGGGATTGGACATTCCGATTGAGGAACGGAACGAGAGCGAGGTGCTTGGCGCGTGGGGTGTTACGGCCAAAGGGCGTCGGGAATATGTGCGGGTGGCCAACCCGGGCAGCGGGGCGTTCAATGCCGGTTTTGATGTGACGCCGGCGGAATTGATCACGGGAATAATCACGCCGGCAGGAATTTTCAAGCCAGAGGAACTTTGGAACCGGCGACGGGAATTGGGATTGGCGACCACCGGGTAAAGTAAAGACTTGCGCGGAAGAAGGGCTCATTTATCTTTACGAGCCCGTGGGCGGGGTAGCCAAGTGGTAAGGCACGGCTCTGCAAAAGCTGCATTCGTCGGTTCGATTCCGACCCTCGCCTCCAACTCCAAGTTGCATTTTTGCAACGAGTTGCAGATTCCAGAGGAGGCAAGTGCCAGTGAAAGTGCCAGTGAAATTAATACTCCGGCAGTACTCAGCAACTACTCCGGCAAAACACGGCAATCACTCGCGGTGACGGGATTCGCGGCCCGTTTGGTGTAGCTGATACACCCAAAGCCACGTTCAGTTTCATAGCTTCGGACAGAAAGTCTGAACTTATGAAACGCCGTTTCATCCTGTATCGCCGCAAGCTCGGTGGCACTTTCTACGTCGAAGACACGGAAACACGAAAGCAGGAAAGCCTTGGCACAAAGAATCGCGCCGAGGCCACGTCGCTGCTCAACGCCCGCAACGAATCCGTCCGTCAGCCGCAACTGAATCTCCAAATTGCCAAGGCATATTTGGCCGGAACGGATTCGGGCGTCGCAACCCGGACATGGCAACAAGCTCTGGACGCCATTGTTGAAACCAAGAGCGGTTCAACCCAGGATCGCTGGCGGAGGGCGGCGAAAGAAACCGCACTGGACTCCATCCGCAATCGCATAATTCTTGAGACGCAAGCCGAGCATCTACTCGCCTGCCTCAAGGCGGGCACGGTCAGCACGAATGTCCATTTGCGGAAGCTGCACAACTTCTGCATTTCCATGAATTGGCTGCCGTGGCCGCTCATCCCCAAGCGGCTATGGCCCGAGGTGCGCTTCAAGGACAAGCGAGCCATCACTAGCGAAGAACATCAGCTCATCATTGATCGGGAGAAGAACCCGGAGCGGCGCAGTTTTTACGAACTGTGCTGGCATCTCGGCGGCTCTCAAACCGACATTGCCAACCTCAAAGCGGAAGACATTGACTGGCCCAACCAAACCATCGCCTATGCCCGGCAGAAAACCGGTAGTCTTGCCATGATCCATTTCGGCTCAGACATCGAGGCGATCCTGCGCCGTCTGAACGCAACGGGATATTTGTTTCCGTATCTGCAAACGGTTCGCTCTGGCGACCGCGCCACGGAGTTCAAGCAGCGTTGTGAGGGTCTTGGCATCAAAGGCGTCACGCTCCATTCCTATCGCTACGCTTGGGCGGAACGCGCCAAGACCTGCGGCTACCCTGAGCGGTTCGCGCAAGAAGCGCTGGGACACAACAGCAAGGCCGTGCATCGTTCCTATTCGCGGAAGGCCAAAGTGAGGCTCCCGTCGCTGGAGAGCTACGAACGACAGGCGGCGGAAGGCCAAATCATCCAGTTGCCGCCGCTTTCGTCGGAGCGAGAACGGGCTCCCCGTCTGGGGCAGACGGTCGGCTAATGCGAGTGGTTCCCGGTGCGCCCGGTGTTGTGATTCACGTCGTGCTCGGCGGATACTATGCCGCCTTCTGTTTAAGGCCCGGAAGTTATGCAGCGGCCCAAACCGTCGCGGCGCTCGTTTTTCGCAATGAGCACCTAGCCCGAGACGAATGGTTAGGGAAATGCCGACGTGAAACTTAAACACGCATCGACTGAACGCCGGAAGCATAGCCAACGAGGCCGTCAAGACAGCCCCGCCAGCCGGTTTCGTGCTGGTCGCGAACCCGGGGATCTGTGATGCGTTCATGCGTCACAATGACTTCCGTTTCCTTATCTCTTGGTGCAAATTCAACCGTCACACGTTCGATCGGCCCCGAATCGTTTTCCACACGCCACGTATAGGCAAGCTTGCGGGGGACTTCGATGTGCTCGTAAACCCCGGTAATCCAGATTATCTTGCCGTCGGCCAACTGATTGCCGATTCGATACTTTCCGCCAATTCGCAAATCAATCTGTGCCTCCACGCATTTTACACCGGAAGGCCCCCACCACTCTTTTAGACGGATTGGTTGAGTCCAGGCATCAAATAGAAATTCGGCGGTCGCTGGGATCGTCTGGCGTACAACCAAAGTTAGCGAAGGAGAGTCGGGAGGCAGTGGGAATTGTCCAAAATTCATGGTGTTTTTTTTCCAGTGAAGCCGGCTTTCTCCTTTTCGGCATAGTGCGCCAGGGCGCCGAGTGTACCCGTCCAAAACGTCCGGTAGTGACTCAGCCACTGCTCTGCCGCCTTCAACGGTTCCGGAGAGAGTGTGAAGCGATGGACGCGGCCATCAACTTTGCGTGTGACCAATCGGGCGTGTTCGAGGACCCGGATGTGTTTGGAGACCGCAGGGAAAGACATGTCGTGGCGTTTCGCGAGTTCGGTCACCATGGCCGGTCCATGCGCGAGGCGCGTAAGCAAAGAACGCCGTGTTCGGTTGGCGATGGCGTGGAAAACCAGATCGTAATGGTCGTCCGAAATATTTTTTTTGGAATCACTTGACATCATCGGTAATTGATTGCTACTCATAATTAAACCACATGGTTTAATAATGCAACAACAAAAAAAGGAATAATATGTCAAAGCCCATTCATCAGGAAATTGTGTTTAAAGCCAGCCCCAAGCGCATCTACGAAGCGCTAACCGATGGCCAGCAGTTCAGCAAAATCACGGGAGGTGCCCCCGCCGAGATCAGCAGAGAAGCCGGTGGATCATTTTCATGCTTTGGCGGGATGATTGTTGGTCGCCAAATTGAACTGGTCCCCAATCAGCGAATTACCCAGGCTTGGCGGGCTGGAAATTGGGCTCCCGGCGTTTATTCGATTGTCAAATATGAACTCAAAGAACAGGGCGGTGAAACCCGGCTTGTGTTAGATCACACCGGTTTTCCGGAAGACAATCGAGATCACCTTGACGCTGGATGGGGCTCGAATTATTGGGAGCCTCTGAAAAAGCACCTCGCGTAGCCCAACGTGGATTGCCGTCCTTGGAGAGTTACGAACGGCAGGCAGCGGAAGGCCAAATCATCCGGTTGCCGCCTCTTTCGTCGCAGCTTGACCGGACTGCCCGCTTGGGGCAGACGGTCGGCTGAATCGCGTGCTTCCCTTCCCACCCCGCCCGCAGCTTCTCCTGCGGGCGTTTCTTTCACGCCAGTAGTTCGCAATCGCATCGCTGGCGCGGGCGAGCCACTTCTCGTCACGGCGGACCCGTTCGAGCGTTTCCGTGGCAAAGAACTTCGTGCTATTGCGGGCGGGATGGCCGAGCGGTTTCAGCAAACCTACTGCAACGAGAATCGGAATTTCTTGCGGTTCAAAGCCGAGAAACCATGCAGTCTGGGTCGCGTCGAGTCGGGCAGGAACAACTTTCCAACTAAGAAATTCTGTTTGTTGGGCGGTCACATTCATACGCGGACTGCCGCTCGGCGTTGGGGCCGAGGCGAAGGGGTTTGGGTCTGTTTCTCGGAACTCTTCTGCTCGTTTGTGTCAGGCGCGTCCGCATCAACCTGGCTTGGGGCTTGATTCTTGGTCAGGTCGAGTTTTTCCTCGATCTCACTCTGACGACGGGTCAACTGCTGATAGCGCTCCTCGCGCTCGAAGTGCGCGCCGACTTTGGTTTCCAATTCCTTCGCCCGCTTGGTGGCATCGGTGATGTCGTATTCGAGTTTGGAGGCGCGTTCCTCAAAGCTTTGAACGTTTGCTTCGAGCGAACGCATTGTGCCCTGCGCCGTGTCCGTCACTCGTGCGGCGTAGCTGTTCTTCCCGCGCACAATCATTTCCATGGTATTGTTGAAACTCGGGCGTAGGAACAAATCGAAACCCGCAAAGCGACCAACCCGCACATCGTCGCCGAAGCGGTTTTTGATCTTCTCGGCGCGACGAACAATCAACTCGCCAGCAATTCCCCGGTTGTCGAGCGTTTGTCCGTCGAGTTCAATTCTGAACTTGTCACCTGAAGTGTCCTGTCGCGCGGCGATGTCCTGTCGCAAGTTTGTGAGGCGTCCGGTGAATGCCTCGGCGTCCTCGTGCGAGCGCCGGAGATTGGTGCGAATGCGGTATTGCTCTTCGGCGTGTGCAGAGCGCAGTCGTGTGAGACGAATCAACTCCGCGTCCACCTGGGCTTTCTCAATCACAAGCGGATTACCTGACGCGATGGCCTTTACTTCAGCGTACGTCAGCGCGGCCGAGTCCAAATCTTCAAGCCGCCGAATCGTCATGTCACCGCTCATCACCTGCGCGATGAACTTCGCCTTCGTTTCCAATGTCTGCCACATATAAGCGTCGAAGGAGCCTTCGGTGACGTAGCGGTAAATCGAGATGACTTCGTTTTTGTTCCCTTGCCGGAGAATCCGTCCTTCGCGCTGTTCCACGTCAGCCGGTCGCCACGGGGCATCGAAATGGTGCAAGGCGATGAGGCGTTCCTGGACATTTGTGCCCGAACCCATTTTCTGTGTGCTGCCGAAAAGGACGCGTACTTTGCCCGCGCGCACGTCACGGAATAACGAAAGCTTCGCAGCGTCTGAATCGTAGTCCTGAATGAATGCAATGTCCCCGCTCGGCACGCCAAGCCGCTCCAGCTTTTCCGCCGCGTCGCGATAAACGGAGAAGCCCTTGTCCTTCGGCGTGGAGAGGTCGCAGAAGATGAGTTGTGCGGAACGCTCGGGTTTCGATTCCTGCCAGATGCGGAAAATGTTTTCGACCGCCTGATTGACCTTGCCCTGCGGGTCGTCCGGCGCAGAAGGCTTCATGAGGCGAAGATCCAAAGCCGCCTTCCGTCCCTCGGAGGTAATCTTCAGCATATTGTCCACGCTGGGATCAACACGATTGGTTTTCAACCGTTCAGCTCGCGCGGCGAGTTCCTGAACGAACGCCTTCAGTTCGGTTGTGGCGGGCGCGTTGCGGACGGTTGGCTTTTCGCCGTCGAGTTTCGGCCGTGGCAGGTTGAGCATCGCGGCGGTCTGCACGTCGGCGGATTGACGGAAAATCTGCATCAACTCCGGCACGTTAATGAAACGGGCAAAGCGAGTGTTGAGACGGTAGCCTGCGCCATCGGGTGAAAGCTCCATTGCCGTCACGGGCTCGCCAAAAGTGGCTGCCCAAGAATCGAAGTGATGGAGGTTGTGCTTCTTCAAATCGTCGGGTTGCAGATAACGCTGCATCGTGAACATCTCGGCCATACTGTTCGCGATCGGTGTGCCAGTGGCAAACACAACCCCGCCGCCGCCATTCATGGATTGAACGTGCCGAACCTTGAGATACATATCAAAAGCCCGTTCGCTGGCAGTCTGCGGCAACCCGGCTATACGCGTCATCTTCGTGAGGTAAAACAAATTTTTGAAATAGTGCGCCTCGTCCACAAAGATGCGGTCCACACCGAGTTCCTCGAAAGTCAGCGTGTTATCTTTTTTGTGGTCTGCGGCCAGCGACTGAAGTTTGGCTTCGAGCCGTTTCTTGGCTTTTTCCAGTTCCTTCACCAAACGACGATTGGAACTGTCGGCAAAGAATCGCTTCTGCGTGTCGTAGGAGAGCGGGATTCGCTCGAAGCCGGAATGGGTGACAATCACCGCGTCCCAATTTCCGGTGGCGATGCGGCTGAAAAGTTTCTTGCGGTTTTGCGACTCGAAATCTTCTTTGCCCGCGACCAGAATGTTCGCGCCCGGATACAGAGTGAGCAATTCGGTGGAGAACTGGCCGAGCATGTGGTTCGGCACGGCAAACATCGGCTTGCGGGCGAGGCCGAGCCGCTTCAATTCCATCGCGGCGGCGACCATCGTGTAGGTCTTGCCTGCGCCGACGACATGCGCCAAAAGGGTGTTCGGCGTTTGCAGAATCCGCCAAACGCCAGCCTTTTGATGCCGGTGCAGTTGAACGGCCTGGCTGGCACCCGGCAGTGTCAGGTGATCGCCGTTGAACGTGCGAAGACGACTGTGGTTGAACGTGTCGTTGTAGAGCCGACACAACCGTTCCCGCCGTGAATCGTCCGACCAAACCCATTCCTTGAATCGTTCCTTGATGCGCTCCTGCTTTTCGCGGGCGGCTTCGGTGGCCTGCGCGTTGACGACGGGCTTTTTATCTACCATGTCATAGACGGTGGGCGTCTTGAGATTCAGCGCGTCCTCAATCAATTCCAAGCCCGTGTAACGGTCTGTTCCCCAATCCGTCGTGTTGGATGTCGCGCCGCGCGCTTCCCAATCGGCATTCATGTGCCATGAGCCGAGCGCGTGGACGTGCCCCACATCGACGCCAGACGAGACATTAAGGAGCTTGTGAATGAATTGCTTCACCTCGGTCGGCGGCAACCATGAAGCGCCAAGTCGTACGTCAATTTCCGTTGCGGGCAAATCCTCCGGCTGAATTGATTTCAACGCCTCGACGTTTTCATGGAAACGTGCGTCGGTCACAGCGGCAGCATCCGCGACGATCAATTTCTCGCGGACGTTGCCGGAAAGATACTGGTCGTCGGTTTCCCATTGATTCGATTGCGGGTTCAGGAAAATGATGCCCTTCAATTCTGGCAGGAATTCGTCGGCGGGCTTATTGAGCAGCCCGC
>Ga0207029_10291_pt1 | contig 12447 bp, 15 predicted proteins | sample Alteio_BWMinCont_39_FD_153282 | JGI IMG/M metagenome (GOLD analysis project Ga0207029, IMG submission 153282) | Enriched cells from forest soil in Barre Woods Harvard Forest LTER site, Petersham, Massachusetts, United States -... | ecosystem: Environmental > Terrestrial > Soil > Temperate forest >...
CGAGCCTGTTTATTGCACGCGCACCGCCTCGCGCCTGGTCCGCAGCTACACCGACAAGCACGGCTATAAGGAGATATACAAAGAGCTGCTCGGCGTCGATATTTCCAAGCAGCAGCAAAGCTCCTACTGGGGCGCGGAAAGCCTGACGCAGGAGCAGGTCGATTACGCCGCCTCCGATGTGCTGTACCTGCACCGCCTGCGCGAAAAACTCGATTACATGCTGGAGCGCGAAGGCCGCAAGGAACTGGCCGACGCCTGTTTCCGTTTCCTACCCGACCGCGCCGAGCTGGATTTAGCGGGCTGGGAAAACGAGGATATTTTCGCGCATTCGTGAGTTAGGAGCGCTCGGTACTGTCGCCGCTTTTAGCGCGTGCTGCTTGTTGACGGGGGAACCTTGCAAGTGGTGCCGGATAATAAAGGGCATAGCCTGAGCAATCGCCGCGATTGCTGCGCATATTGCAGCGACTGCGTTCGCGTTGGATTGAGAAGATACAATCCTGTTGAATGGATTCCACCGTAAAGGTTTGGGCTTTGGCAAAAAACGGCAGCCCAAGACTAGCCGACATCATCCAAAACCAAGCCGCCAATAGCGAAAACACTACCACTATAGATTGTAAGTAATCTGTCAGTTGCATGATAAACCTACAATTTGTTCCAGTGACCAAACATGATCCGTTATACCGGCCTGCATGGCGGGTGTCACGCGCAACGTCTTATGGATACGCCCAAAATTATAATACATGAAGTGTAACGCTACAGCGTGGGCATGATTTTCGATCTTCTTTGAAAAGGCATTGGTCAGACGGGTAAACCGTCGCATTGACATACGCATGGTCAAGTTCTGGCGCTCTGCGAAGCTGGTGCTGACATGCGCTTTATCGGGATTGCCTTTAACCGGGCGAGACTTGCAACCGACACATTCGGCAGGGCTATAACGCTTTTGGCCTTCTGCCGAGTTACCGTAGATTTTTATCAACTGAGCGTAATCAACCTTGCTACCGAAAGCAGCATCTACAGCGCCGGGATAGGGTTGATAGGCATCGCTGGTAAGCTGGATGCGGTCAGCCATGCGGCTGGCAAGGTCAGTCATGAAATCGCAAGCGGCATCCGCATCACGACTGCCGACCAGCCAAGAGGCGGCAATCTTGGTATCGGCGCAAATGGCTGTCCATGTCCACACATCGCCAGCACCTTCAGGAGCGGCCTTAGCGGTTTCTACGTTCTTTTTCTTAGCGTAGCAGAAGGCCCAAATTTCATCGACCTGGACGCGCTTGCAAGGCAAATTGCGGAGCGTTTTATACTGGTATTCAGCAGCGGCACAGCCCATATCGACTAGCAGCTTCGTTACCGTGTTTATGCTCACATCAGCCATGCGGCTTGTAGCACGAAGGCTGTTGCCCTCTACTAGCATACCGAGGATTTGTGCGCGTTTTGTTAGGGGCAATTTGTTCATGCCCCGATAATAGCATTTATGCTTTAGCAGTCAAGCATATTGTTCAGTTTACTTATCGCATTTCTAACTATCTGGCTGCTATCATTATTATGCTGGCTCGCGCTTTGATTTAATGGATAAGACCTCTCCAACAGTTGCCTTGTCTGCCTTTCCTGTCTTTCCTTCAGTTTTTCCAGCGCTTCCAACGTCTGCTGACTTACTGCTACTGTCATCTCTTGCCTCCGGTGGATAGATTTTTGCGATCAGTGCGTTACCATCACGCTTTGGGTATTTCAATACACTTTTTAGAGTCTTGCCAAGATCACTTTCGTAACCTTCACACTTGCGTACCTTTTTGAATATAGTCGCGGCTTCCTGAAAGTCGATTGCGAATCCATGATCGGGATACCCCTGTATTAAGTTCACCAATTGAGCAGAATCGAGATTGCCGCGTTTCTTTACCAAACGTTCGCCATAAGCCAAAGCTATTTTGACCGCTCGATTTATTTCCCCAATACGCACAGGATCAATTTGCGAGACTATCGGATTAACAAATCCTATTGCCAAATGCGTTGCAATTTCTGCCGCCGTTTTTGTCGAAATGCCAGTATCAGCTACTAATTCTATCATTGTGGATTTAAAGTATCGCAGTGTTTCCGCCCGCAAAGTCCTCAAGGATTCATCAATATTTAGTCCAGAGCTATAGCGCCAAATCTCATCTTTTTCCTGCAATTGCACATCGAGAGGCCCGAACTCTGCATATTCACTCATTATAATTTCGTCAGAACCTATAGCAATTAGGGTTCCTGCACTCTTACAATACCCATATACAAACAATATGAATTTTTTGTATTGCTCTTGTAGTCGTCGAGCGATTTTGAAAGCGGAATGAGCATCGCCACCTGGCGTACAAAGCAAAAGCAACGCTATTTCGTTAGTTGGCTTCGCTGTAATTTCGATAATGCTTTCGACGCCTTGAAGATCAATGTCGCCACTGTATACAAAGATATCCGCTTTAAGTTTATCGGATACTGCCTTTAATTGTTCGTCTAGTTCACTTTTTTTCTCGATCATCTTTACTTTTCCATCTCATGGCAGCGGCTTTTTGAGCAATCTCTTTTTTTTGTTCAGATGTAAGACTTGCGGCCCTAGCTTTTCCGCCCTTCATTCCCCCTAAACGGCCTAATTCTACAGCGGCCTGATTCTTGCCGGTAGCTCTTTTTTCCGGCAATTCCGCTTCCCCTATCGCCACGTCTATAATAAACTTGGCAAGCTGGTTAGTATCGCGTGGACGTTTTGGCTTTTTGCTCATGCCGCAATTATGAGAGGCCATGCCTGAGCGGTCAAGTAGGAATCAACAATGGTTAACGACGTTAACTTTCAAACTGAGACACTACCGTAAAATGGGTTGGTTAATTTTAATTAACCAACCCATTCCAGTTATAAACCCATACAAAAAAGGGGGATACATGTTAATGTTACGTCATATCTTCGCCGCCGTTTGTGTCAGCGCTTTACTGCTTGCCCAGCCGTCGCTGGCTTCGAATAGCTCCTCGATCATACCTCCGTCGCTCCCGCCGTCCATCCCGCCATCCCCTCCTGTGCCGCCAGATCCGGGGGGTGGATATATCATACCGCCCGCCCTGCCGATGCCGCCGACTTTCGATGACTATAAGAATGCGATCGACCAGTGCGTGCAACAGAATTGCGACTATTCCTTACCTGACGACGAATTCATGTGGTGTGTCTCCGACTGCCAACGACGTTATCTGCCGACCGTTTATATCTGAACCTTTACGCCGCCTGAGTAAGATTAAGCTCAGGCGGCCTCTCAGAAGAATATTCCGAAATAGTCAGGTGCCGGGCAATTGCTGCCACAGCGTGCCGTGCTTGCCGCCTTCATCGGGGGCATCGACGGTATAATAATAGATGGCGATGGAATTGCGCGTGACGCCTTCGGGCAGGCGGACCGGCTGCGGGTGGCCGTGGTAGCTGGTGCGGGTGGTGTTGAATATGACGCAGCGGTTCAAAAGCGGGGCGATGCGATGGACGCAGGCTTTCATATCGCGGTCCCATAATTCGAGAAAACCACCATAATTTTCCGGCCAGACCGGGTTTAAATACAACAGCAGGTTGATGCGGCGGTGCAGGCGGATGCGCTCGTCGAAACTGAAATCGGCATGCACGTCGAGATGGCCGCCGTTTACGATCTGGTGCAGGCCGCCGCCGCTGAAATAGGGGTCGGACAACAGGTTTTCGATGCCGGTGAGTTGGGTTAAAAAATCGAGCACCGGGAAGGAATTGAGCAGCAGCAACATGTGCTGGATGAACGGGCTGGCTTTGGTGAGATTGCGCCCGCCGAGGGAGCCGAATTTTCCCGGCTGCTGCACCATGAAGCGGGTTTGCAGAACGCCGGAACCGGGTTTGGGGAATTCTTCCATCAGGCGCATGGCGGCATCGCGCGGCAGGAAATTGTCAATCACGACATGCGGAAAGGGTTCGGCGCTGCGATATATGGGCGCATAGTGCGCGGCCAACTGCATCAAATGGGAAAGATCGAAGGTGAATAACGCATCATCCTGCATCGGGTTTGGTTACCTTATTTGTCTGGCCAGGGGCAAGCATTACTTGACAGGAAAAACGTGCGCCGAATGTTGCATCATTATATTCATCACAACCATGTCACCATTTGCCGTGTCGAAAAAAATTTAATTGTCACTTCGACTATTCTGTTATAGTTTCAGGGTAAGTTGAGGAGGAAAGTGTATGGGATTTATATTTACTGCATGGGCGGCTGGAGTACACGCGATCGAGGAAATGATTCAGATCCTTAATGGCAGACGATAGTTTTTTCGAGCCACCGCTATTCAAAACGGCTTAAGCGCCGCAATTTTATTATTGTCTTTCGATCTCCGCACGTTCTAAAGAGTGGGAAACGGAGGTTTTATCTGTAAATCCCGTACTAATTTAGATGCCATTCAATTGTGGCGATGCCCGGCTCACGGGCTATTTGCTCCACCATATTTTCCATGACGCCGTCGAGGCGGGTTTGAAACACGAAGTCCGCATTGAGCTGGGTAGCGGCGGCGACGTATTTGCTTTCGAGTTTTTTAAGGTGCGCCGCGTATGTGTGCGTGTGCGCCAGGATGACCGAACGCAGGCGGGCGGCGTCGGCATTCTGGCAGGTCAGCGAAAGGGTGTAATGCGCTTCCAGCTCGTCGGAAACCGGGGTGCGGCTGTTGATGTAATACACTATCGGCCTTAAGGTCAGATTGGTCAGGATGATAAAGGCGGCCATCATCATGGCGACGGCGTGCATCCCCGAACCGGCGAAAATCCCGATTCCGACGCTGCACCATAAGGTAGCCGCCGTATTCAACCCTTTTACATTGATGCCTTCGTGCATGATGACGCCGGCGCAGAGGAAGCCGACGCCGGTGATGATCTGGCCGGCGAGGCGGCCGGTGATGGCTATATCGCCGCCCGGCAACATATAGGCATAGATCATCATTCCGGCGGAGCCGATCGTTACCAGCGTTACCGTTCGCAAACCGGCGTAATGATTGCGCCACTGGCGCTCAAAGCCGACCGCCGCGCCAAGACCGGCGGCTATGCACAAACGAAGGAGCGCTTCCGTCCATATCATAAGAATACTTAAGTCCTATTAACGATACTATTGCCAGAGCTATTGCGATCCGCTATCCCTGCCATATAACTGAATCAGACGCCATGCAAAAATGAATATAACCCCGCCCCAAGGGGCGGGGTAACGCTCAAGCGCCGCTAAGGATGCGCGCCTCAATGGCGCTAGTCGTCGCTTACGCTCCTCCACGCCTCGAGGGGCGGGGAATTTAACCTTAAGTGAGATTAAAATATGATCGGGCATACTATCATCGGGCGAAATATCATCGCACTGCGCCAATTGAAGCCGACGCAGATGACCGTGGGGATGCTGCAAGTCAAGCATAAGCGCAAGGGCATCCGGAAATTCGCCAAACAGCCGGCGGAGCTGGTGGAGTTTATCCTCGAACATCCTATCCGCGTCGTGCGCGGGCCGGTGGGTAAAGTGTATGTCATCGATCATCACCATCTGGCCCTGGCATTGATCAAGGAGCAATACGCCACCGCCCCCATGCAGGTGGAAGAGGATTTTTCGGCATGCGATACGCGTGAGTTCTGGAAAAAAATGCGCGAGTCGGGCTTTATTTATCCCTATGATGCAAAGGGAAAGCATAAAAGCGTGGCTGACATTCCGAAGACGCTTTTCGGATTGAAAGACGATCCTTACCGCAGCCTGGCCGGTTTTGTCCGCCTGGAGGGCGGCTTTAGCAAGGTGGAGACGCCATTCGCCGAATTCCTATGGGCGCATTATTTCCGTGAGCATGTGCCAGAGAAATTAGTGGCGAAGCGTTTTCCCAAAGCGTTGAAGCAGGCCATGGCGTTGGCCAAGCATAGCGAAGCGCAGCATCTGCCGGGATATATTTCTTAAGGCTTCAACGTCATGACGTTGCCGCTGACGCTGTAGCTGCTCAGGCTGCTCAAAAAGCGCATGCCGAGCAGTGAACCATCCATAGCGGCGCCGTTGACCGAGGCCGGCTGGTCTTTGCGCACGATCGTGCCGATACGCAGCTCCTCGATGCGCACCGGCGCGCCTTTGACCGAACCGTTGGCGGTGACATACATGCGGTTGTAATTCAGCGCCTCGACATCGAAACCGGCGCGGGCCGCATCGTCCGGCGACAACACGATATCGCTGGCGCCCGTATCGATCATGAAATTAACCGGGACGCCGTTCACTTCCGCCTCGATATGGAAATGGCCGTTATCGTCGCTGCGCACACTCAGTTCCCCTTCTTCGCCGACTTGGACGCGTTGCGGCACCAGCTCGCCGATCAGCCGGTTATAGGCAACATTGTTACGGAAACTGTAAGCCAGCACCAGACCCATAATAATCGCCATCCAGATGGCGGCATAACGCAGCGTTTGCGATCCTTTCAGGCGTGAAATCCGGCGACCGGAGGCAATCAGTATTATCAGCAATAGGAGATATATTATGCGCGCCGCATCGTCGGGTTCGGTGGCGGCGTAAGGAAATTGCCATTTAAGCAGCAACAGAACGCTGGCAACGAGTAGCAGGAGCAGGCCGATTTTCATGCGTATGCTCTTAGCGCATATCTCCGGCTGTGGCTACAGGGATAACTCTCGCGGAACGCCTCAAAAAACGTAATGATCCTTGATATAGGAGGCAAGCTGCAGGCGGAAATCACGGTCGGACTTGCAGCGCTGACGCACAACGCGCTGCATGATGGCGTGAACACGCCGGCGTATGAGCCACTGGCCGGATGCGAAAGGCAATATAGCGGGAAGAGCGGATGCGGGGCGGCGTAAGGTCATGAGCGTTTCTCCATTTTTTCTTATTGCTCCTCTTTTTGAGAGGAGGCTGGCCCGGATTTTGTACCGGGCCAGCTTGTAAGATTGTTAACCTTTATTCTTCTTATTTATTAGTTAACGAAAGCTTATTTTTTAAATAATAATTTTGTTGTAATACAGCATATTGATTATGTATTCGCTATACATATAATCATACTAAACTGTATAATTTAACCATACCAATATTTGAAATAGACGTCAAAACAAAAAATCGCAATATATTAAAATGTCATAAAACTGTCATTTTTATTAAGAAATTCCCGCCCGCATCGGATACTTTAGAAAAACAATACCATATTGTTTTTTATCATATTTATTAATTTTAAGGCGCGGCCCGATAATGGGACAATTGTTGCCATGCTATGATAGTTTTTATTAAAAATTATTGAAAACTGGGCATGTCATCAAAGCTTAATATTTTGACTTTGTACATTGCATTATGCCCATTATACATTGGGAATCATTGCGTCACCTCATCGGGAATTCACTATGCACGCGAACGGTCACCATAAGGGTCCACACTATAGGGAACGCTTCAAACCTGTTCGCGCGAAAGTTGTTATCGAGGGGCATATGCTCAGGTCATTGGGCGACAGCATTCCGCAAAAATTCTGGGCAAACGGGCCAGATTCCGCTCCCCCTCCACAGCTTTTTGAGCCCATTAAATTACTGAGCGCACAGGGCATCGAGGTTCTCATTCCCGAAGCGCCCATGGTGCGGGAAGCGTTTATAGGCTGCAAATCGCATGGAAACGATGTAATGTTTCTGCGTGACTTCCTGCCAGTGAGTGATCCATTCTATCGGCGCGGTCAATATCTGGCGCGACAGATCACCCATCTTCCCCCGCGTGGCAACATACACGCCGTACGCGCCGATGAAATCGATCCAAAAGCCATAGCCGGCCTTATGCCTGAAGGATGGGCGGAAAAAGCGGAGCACGCGCGTGCCTATGTAAGGCAATGGCATGATGAAATTCCAGGAATCATGAAGGCATACCGTGAATTGCCAAATGATCGTTCAGTGGAAACTAATAACAAGCACCTTGATCTCAAGGAAAAGTTCCGCCGCCTCGTGGATCAGGATATCGCCAAAGATGGTTTTGCGGCGGCGGCATTGGAAATCGCATTGGATGCACAGCGACGCGATCCGGATATCCCGGTATTCGTGGCGGCGGACGGTATCCATCTTCATCATGCGATAGACGCGGTCAACACTGCCGCCGGAGAAACAAAGCCGCATATCCATAAGCTGAATCTGCTTGGCTTGTCCCGGGCACTTGCAGATTCGAACCTGCTGGGACGTTTCGGCATCAAGAACGACGATCCCTTAGAGTTTGCCAAGAGTATCATTGCCCGTAAGGCTCCGCAGGCAATCACACATCAAATACCTGCTATTGATACGGCGCTACCCAGAGAAGAGGCGCGTGAACAGAAACGAAATGGCCGAAATCCGGCACACCCTTTCAGCAATTTAGTGGCGGCGGTCATCGGAGATGCTCCTGAAGCGACAGCATTGGCGACCGCTTTTCCGGAACCAAGGCGAGGCAGATAATATAATAATTTTGGTTCTCCTATTTCCGATCCCCCAGAAATTCCGGGTAATCCGCTTTGACGTGGCGGGCGAAGAATAAGGCCTTGTCGGGTACATGTTGCTGCCATGCCACCTTGCCTTGCGGGGTGATTTCCATCGCTTTGGCCAGCCCGGTCAGAAAGGCAAAATAATTACCGTTGTCCATTTTCTGCACGCCGCCGCGTTTATAGGTAAAAAACGGCTCATCGAACGGGCCGTCGTTTTCCAGGGCAATATGCCCCGCCGCCGGGTCGTATTCCAGAATGCGCGAATGGCCTTTACGGCCTGTGCCGAGGCCGCGGTTGTCAAAGAGCAGGATATGGCCGTTGGGAAGAAACTGCGCATCATGCTGAAAACGCCAGTCGCCGAGTGTCGCCCAAACCACCTTGCGCGTCCCGACATCGATCACGGCGATGATACTCTGGTTGCGCAATGATACGAGAAGCTGGCCCGTTTTAAACATGGGAAAGGCGGAAGCCAGTTCCGGCTCGAGCGGCATCACCGTATTCACATGCGTGTTGTCGTAGTGAGGGACCACCTTACGGTGCACAAAAGATTGATACGGCGTATCGCTGAACGCATCCATGATCGGTATGCTTTCCTCCAGCTTTCCCGTGGGCGATAAAATAACAATCGTATCGGCCAGCACGAGATCGGTTTGCTCGCCCGAATCATAATCCGGTATCTTGACGAATTGCTGGGTCAGCGCGTAGATGCGCCCATCATGCGCGGCATAGACATGATGATGGGCGCGTTGCGAGAAGGTCCATAGCAGGTGGGAATCCTTGTCCAGCTTGAGCAGGCCGTAACCATAGGGCGTATCGCCGTATCCCTGGTATACCGCCAGCACGTCGCCGTTTTTGTATAGATAGGCCGATACGATGTAGATGCGATCTTCCGGCAGCGGCGAATCGATGTAATCGGGCTTGGGCCACGCCTGGAAAAACGGCATATGCCAGCTATGCACGATCAGGCCGCGCTTATCGGTCAGCAATAAGGCCGAGCCGTAGCGCTGCGCCATCAGCGTATAGCCGTTTTCTTCCGACGACTGCCCGGTCACCTCGCCGTACCTATCGCCTAGCTTGTAGCTGGTCGCCGCGATCCAATCGCTTTGGGGAACCGGGGTAGTGAAATTACGGCGCTTCTCGATCCAGGCTTTGCCGCCTTCGATAGCGTCGGCATAATAGGTGGCGGGCAGAAGGTGAAATTGGGAGGCCAACACGCCGGCGGTGAATATGAGAAAGGCAAGCGCAAGGTAAAAACAGGCGCGCAAAATGCAGTCTATCCGGCAGAAACGAAGACGTTTTTGAGCGACGGGACTTTCCGATTGAAGATGATTATCGGTCACAGGTCAAACTGAATGCGGCAACATGCTATGGTCATAATGCCAACGCGGACAAGTTGCAATCGCTATGGCTGGGATACCCCAACGTTGCAAAGCCTTACGATGCCTTGAACATGTTATCCACTTCTTCCTGCGTTGGGGCGTTTCTGGAGAGTTGCGGGCCTTGCATCAGCTTATCGCCGGGCGGCGCAGCGGACGCCATATAGGAACTGTCGGTCAGACGAATCAATTGACTTTCGAGCTCTTCAATGCGTTTGAGCACCTTTTTGATGCGCTGGCCATTGATATCCTGAAAGCCGCATGCTTCAAAGATGCGGCCGACCTGCTCGTTGATTGCTGCGTTATCGGGGGTAAGGCCGGAAATCGCCGCAGCGGCATCCAGAATAACCTGGGTTGCGTCTTCGGTCGCCTGGAGCACATCGTTCAGATGCAGTGCGGCATCGGGCATATTGCTCTTTGCGGCGCGATCGGGTGTATCGGTGTTCATCCTCCTGTTCCTAAAATGAGCCTAGGGTCGCAATGAGTTTTTCTTTCAGCGTCGCCGCATTGAACGGCTTGATGATGTAATCGTTCACACCTGCCTGCCTGGCGGCGGCGATATTCTCCGGCTTGCTCTCCGCCGTGACGAGTATGACGGGAATATTTTTATTGGCGGGATCGGCGCGCACGGCTTTAAGCAGCTCCATGCCGCTCATCGGCTCCATGTTCCAGTCCGATAATATCAGGTCGTATTTCTGCGCCTTGATCTTGGCCAGCGCCGCTTGCCCGTTTGATGCTTCCTCGATGGTGGTAAAGCCCATCTGGCGGAGCAGGTTTTCAATGATTTTGACCATCGTCTTAAAATCATCGACGACCAGAATCCGCATATTTTTATTAACCGTCATAGTCCTCTCCTAAAAACCAGCTCTTTTTTCGATCGAAGTCTCTATGGCAATTTATGCTTTGCGTATGGCGCAGACAGACGCCCAGCGCATGCCTTAAGCGATCCGTGCGAGTTTAGTGCTCAAGTATTAATAAGTTATTATCAATCGCAAGATTCATCAATTATACAACCATAGAATGAATATACTACTGTGAACTCCATTTTCCCTTCCCGTGGCAAGAGGTCTCAATACAGGAAAATAAGGGCGAGCACGCCGGCGGTCGCCGTGTATTTCAGGCCATAATAGACCTTACGATTCCATTTTTTGACCCGTTTGGACAGCAGCCGCCAGCGATAAAAAGGAGCGAATATCCGGTTGACCAGGCCGATGGGTTCGCCGGCGACATTCTGCGTGGCGCTTGCTTTAAGGACATGATGGATGAAAAAGCGATTAACAGCGGTCGGCAGCCGTCCGCGCAAGGGGCGTTCGACATCGCAAAAGAGAATGAGACGGTTTACATCGGTCGTGTTCTGCGCAAAATGGATGTAGGTTTCATCAAACAGCATGGGCTGCCCGTCGCGCCAGAAGCGCCGCTGGCCGTCCACCTCGATGTAGCAACCGTCATTGTTAGGCGTGCGCAGCCCGAGATGATAGCGTAGGCTGCCCGCATAGGGATCGCGGTGGCGCACCAACCGCGCGCCGGGCGGCAACAAGGCGAACATCGCGCCATGCACGGAAGGCACGCGCCCAAGCAGCTCGACGGTTTTCGGACAAAGCTGCCGCGCCGACGGCAACGGATCGTCGTACCATTTCAAGTAAAAGCGCTTCCAGCCGGTTTTGAAAAAGGAAATGAAGCCAAGGTCGTTATAGCCGGTGGAAATGCCCACCCGGTTTTCGTCCATCAGGCGCAAGCCTTCGTCGCGGATTACCTCCCAGCTGTCGGTCAATAGCTGAAGCTGCGGGAAATCCTCGATTTGCTGATAGGGCCGCGAGGGCACGCGGGAAAACAGGTAAATCAGCGCGTTGATGGGTGCTAAGAAAGTGGAATGGTCGGTGAGCTGCCGGGTAAAACGATGGCGCACTTCCCCGCGAAAATGCACGAAGGCCGCCGAGGCAAGAAACAGAACCGCAAGCAGATATTTGGGCTGCAAAAACGTATGGATGGAGATGGGCGATAGTTCCGGCATAAGGCAGGGTATAGGCAGGCATGCCCTTTTGTGCAATAGTTTTTCCTGTTTGCGCTTGCAGCGTCATAACCTGCCCGGCTTTGGCAATCAATAAGAATTGGACGATGCCTAAGACACAGGAGGGACTTCCGGGATAGGTACGCCTTGAGCAGCAGCCCTCACTAAATCCGATGGTTTTTCTTTTTTTACTGATTCAATAAGAGACCTGCCAACGGCCATTACCGGAACACCTAAAAACAGACTTGCAACATAAGGAGACCCTATTTGGGCGCAATAAACAGCACCGGCCATGGCTAAAACAGTAGTGAAAAACCCTAACCAATACCCAAGGTTTGCATTAGCATTAGTATTAGACCGAATCTCTCTCGCTTCTTCGATCTGAGCTGCCTGTAATCGTTCAGTCATTCCAATTATCCGGTCGAATGAACCAGGAAGCACTCTTTCATAATGTTCTACCGCTTCAGGGGGTGGGTATTGTCCTTGCCAAAGCTTTAGAGAGGCTTGCGCCTGTGGTTGAAATTGGATCAACGGAATCGGTTGCCCCATAAACATTGGGTTTCCTGCGAAGGGGAAGCCTCTTTGTGCCGCTAAAAGCTGAGCTAGAATATTAGGGGGAATGTT
>Ga0207029_10296_pt1 | contig 12201 bp, 6 predicted proteins | sample Alteio_BWMinCont_39_FD_153282 | JGI IMG/M metagenome (GOLD analysis project Ga0207029, IMG submission 153282) | Enriched cells from forest soil in Barre Woods Harvard Forest LTER site, Petersham, Massachusetts, United States -... | ecosystem: Environmental > Terrestrial > Soil > Temperate forest >...
GAATGGCGCCGATCGAGACCAGGAACTGCGCCCAGGGCAAGCCGACTTGGCGGAAGGCGTTGGAGACGGGCGCATCGATGTCGATCTGGCCGTAGGGCACCATGCCGGTGATCACGGCGGCCATGGCGATGTACAGGAAGGTGCAGAGCACCAGCGAAACCATGATGCCGATGGGCACGTCGCGCGACGGATTTTGGCTTCCTCGGCGTGCGTGGAGACGGAATCGAAACCGATGTAAGCGAAAAATACGATGGCGGCTCCGGCGAGCATGCCGACGGGCTGGCCGCCAGGGCCGGTTTGGCCGACGATCGTGTGGCCGAAGAAGGTCAGGCCGCCCAATCCGAAAGGCGCGAAGGGGTGCCAATTGGCGGGATTCACGTAGTGCGTGCCAACGCCGATCACGAAGAGCACGATGGAGACTTTCATGATCACGATGGCGGCGTTGACGCTGGCGCTTTCCTTGATGCCCTTGACCAGGATGATGGTGACCAGCACGGTGATGGCGATGGCGGGCAGGTCGAACCAGGTGCCGGTGAGGGCGAGCTTGCCTTGGTCGGCAAAGAAATCGAATGGCGCGTTGGTGAATTCGCGCGGCAGCTTGATCTGGAAGAAGAGGAGAAAATCCTGGAAGTAGTGCGACCAGCCGTGCGCGACGGTTGACGAGGCCACGGCGTATTCGAGGATCAGGTCCCAGCCGATGATCCAGGCGAAGAGTTCGCCCATGGTGGCGTAAGCGTAGGTGTAGGCCGAGCCGGCCACCGGCACCATGGAGGCGAACTCGGCGTAGCACAGCGCGGCGAAGAAGCACGTCAGGCCGGCGGCAACGAACGACAGCATCAGGGCGGGGCCGGTGTTGTCGTGGGCCGCGACGCCGACTAGCACGAAGATGCCGGTGCCGATGATCGCGCCAACGCCGAGGCTAGAGAGTTGTACCGGGCCGAGGACGCGGCGCAGGCGATTCTCCGAACGCAACTCTTCGAGCAAGACGCTATGCGGTTTTTTCCAGAATAGTAGGCTCGCCATGTTCACCTTGTGCCTGGATGGCACAGATTACTCGATGTGGTTCGCGCTGGGAAGCAATGCGTGGTCGCGTGTGTCGCATGAGTGCTAGCTCGAGGCCATTCCGGATCGCCGGGACCAGATCAGATAAACCGGAACGCCGAGGAGAACGATCACCAGGCCAGTGGTGATCTGGGGCATCGGCGTGATCCGGTTGGCTCAGCCACTGCCGGGTGCGCGGGTGCGGACGGAACGAGCGGCTTCGGCCAAGAATGCTTTGGCTCGCGCGGCAGGGTCGGCTGCGGCGATCAGGTCGCGGGCCACGGCCAGCGAATCCGCGCCGGCGCGATAGGTTTCAGCCGCGCGTTCGAGCGTGATGCCGCCGATGGCCACGAGCGGCTTGCGCGTGCGCGTGCGCGCTTCGGCAAGTAGCTTCAGCCCCACGACCGGGTCGGGGTTATCTTTCGTGGCCGTCGGGAAAATGGGACCGAACGCGACGTAGTCGGCCGAGGTGCGGTCCGCGGACTCGACTTGCTCGATTGTGTGCGTGGAGACGCCGACCCAGCGGTTGCCGCCGACGATGGCTCGCGCCTGCTCGACGCCGAGATCGTGCTGGCCGACGTGCACGCCGCCCGCTCCGGCCAAAAGCGCGACGTCCGGGCGGTCATTGACGATGAAGCGCGGGCTGCGAGAATCGCCGGACGCGAATTTCGACAGCGCGGCGGACAGAGTTCGGGAAACGTCGAAAAGTTGGCGGGCCGTAGCGCGTTTATTTCGGTATTGCAGAAGCTCAACCCCGGATTCCGCCATCATTTCGGCGAAGGGCGGCTCGGAAATTTCGCGCAAGGGCGTCTTGAGCAAATCTGCGTCGATTATTGCGTAGAGCGGAGGGAAGACAAAGCTCATAGGGGTCGGTCGCGTCCTAGTTTGAATCCTCCATGGTAAGGCTCAGCGGCTTTCGCGCAAAGCAGATCCCTCACCGCCGTCGGCAGAACATGCGCCTGGGTTGGGGACGACAACTCCTATCTACCGATTCGGCTGGGGCTACACTCCGAGAAGACGTTTATCAGAACTCGACGCGCCTTCGGCTGTACTCAAACTAGCAGTACCAAGGGCTCGGTTTAGAGTTGCTCCTAGATTGCTATGGCCCATCCCAATGGCCGACTTAATATCCGTACCAGCGCCGGGGCGGGCCGCGGCCCGCAGTCACATCCGCGAATCGGGAATGGGCGCTGGACTTCGTGCGCGATGCGGCTGCGGGCGGGAGGAAGTTCCGGGCGCTGAGCGTGGTCGATCGCTACACGCGAGAATGTCTGGCGCCGGAGTTGGACACGAACATGGGAAGCCGCCGGGTGACGCGGGTATTACAAACAATCATCGCCGAACGCGGGGTGCCGCAGGCGATTCGTTCGGATAATGGGCCGGAGTTCACGCCGCTTCACTTTTCTGTCCTCGAATCAGGAAAGGAAGATCGAACCCGTGCGCATCGAACCGGATAAGCCCATGCAGAACCCGCACGTCGTATGACCCACTGCGCAGAGTTTTGGGGCAGATCACCAACGCGGTGTGGACCTCACCCACAATGCGCATCACACCCGCAGGAGGATACGGCAGATAATTTCCTTGACACCTGCTACGCTCAGGTGTAGAAACCCGCTCGCTAGGCTTGATCCCAGCGCATCAGTTCCGGGGGTCGCGTTCTCACCTTTAGGAGTGCGCGACTAGTTTTGCGCCAGGGGAACCCGTTCGCACTATGAGAACGGGTAGGTCGTATCCAGGTTTAGGTCCTTTAAATGCAGCGCGTGGGTTTCGTGAATAGTTCAGTATCTCTGCCGTTTGGGGTCCGGAAAAAAATTTTCTGGAGGTGTGTTCATGCAGTGTGAGCGCTGGAAGTCCGTCTGTTTTTTCTCCCAAAAGCATCTTTATTGCTTGGTTGTGAGTCTGGCCGCCCTTCTCTTGTGCCTGCCGGCGTTTTCACAGGTCAATTTGGGCCGCATCACCGGCAATGTGACTGACTCAGGCGGCGGCGCAATGGCGAACGCCAAGATAACTATCACCGACCAGGATCGCGGCGTTTCGCGCGACCTGACGACCGATGAAGCGGGGGCGTACAGTGCTCCCAGCTTGCTTCCTGGGAACTACTCGGTGAAAGTCGAAGCCGCCGGCTTCAACATATCTGAACGCAAGGACGTCGAGGTTCGGGTCGGCTCGGACACGCGGGTCGATATCGTCATGCAGGCGGGATCCCAAACCCAGACCGTGACGGTCACCGAAGCGCTGCCGCTGATCAATACCACCAGCGCCACTTTGGGCGGCGTCATGGAAAATACCGAATTCACCGATCTGCCGGTGATCGGGCGCAATTTCCTGTTCCTTATGCAGCTCACCCCCGGCGTTATTTCGAAACCGGGCGGCGGCTCGAACGCAAATGCAAGCAACGGCATGCGTACCGACGCCAACAACTACCTTTTCGAAGGTATTTTTAGCGGCGGCGTCAGGACCGCCGGTGACATCGTCAACACCAACAGCAGCACCGGTGATGGCGCGAGCCTTCTGCCACCGGACGCGATTCAAGAAGTCGGCGTGGTTTTTCAGAATAAGGCGGAATTCGGCTGGCGGCCGGGCGTGGCCACCAACGTGACGGTGAAGTCCGGAACCAACTCCATTCACGGCACCGCTTTTGCCCAGGGGATGGACGGTGCGTTGAATGCGCGCAACCCGTTCAATCCGGCGCCCAACCCGATACCGCTCTTGACTTACGAACAGTACGGCGCAACGGCCGGCGGACCGATCATCAAAGACAAGGTTTTCTGGTTTTTCGGGTTTGAGGGGATGCAGTATGTCTCTGGAACGCCAACCCAGCTTGCCGTTCCCACGACGGCGCTGATCGCCGGCAGCACTGCGGAGAGCGTCCCGGCCGCGTACATCGATTTGGCGGGGAAGGGAAAGATTCCTGCCGCCGCGATTGATGCGAACGGGAATGTTGTCAATTCGTCCTTGCTCAATGCGAATCAGCTGTTGAGCTACAATCTGATCAGTACGGGCATTTTACAGAACACAGCTCCCAATCCCAGCGGGGGTTTATTTAATTATGGTTTCAGTGGACAGCGATTGCCGAATCAAAACTATATCGCCAAGGTTGACTACAACCTAAGCCCAAAGAACCATCTTACCGGCGAATATTTCATCTCTCGTGATCGAGAGATCGATAATTCCGGTACAATCACGCAGCTTTACTGGCTCCTGGATTATTACCTGACCAGCAATGTCGCCAGGGCGACCTGGACCTATATCCCCAATTCCTCGTGGGTGAATGAATTTCATTTTGGATTCGATCGCAAGGTCGAGAATCAGTGGCCATCAGAGTGCCAGCCCGGGACCGCCCCGGCGGCGCCAAACTATGAGCAGTACTTGAACACGGGCGTGGCCTCCTGCCAACTCTCCCCGAGTCCGAGTCTGCACGCCATGCCTGATATCGCGATTAACAGCTTTTCAACTCTCGGTCCATCCGCCGGGCAGAGAAGGGTGGAAGGTTATTTCACCGGGAATGAAATCGTTTCGTACACCGCCGGCAATCACAATGTGAAATTTGGATTCGAAATCCGCCGCACGTCCGCGTCCCTAGCGACCGGGAACAATGGCACGGTCTCCTTCGGAACCAGCAACACCAATGCCTTCTCGGGAGCAACCTCGCTGGAGGACTTCCTGATGGGCTTCCCCAGCACCGGAACCTACACGGCTGGGAATCCCATTTTTCTTCTCAGAAACTGGAACTACGGACTCTTCGTGCAGGACGACTGGCGCGTGCGTCAACGCATAACGATCAACTTCGGATTGCGCTGGGAGTATGAGACTCCTCTGGTGGCAGATAACCCGTCCATACCGGGTTCGCCCGCGTCTGCCTGGGGGTTGGCGGTATTTGATCCCACATCGGTCACGGGGTTGACTCAGGTTGGCACTGGTTTGGTCAGCTCTGCATGGAAACCCTCCTTTTTCGGCTCGAATTTCCAGCCGCGATTTGGGGTAGCGTGGGATGTAACCGGAAAGGGCACCACAGTGGTGCACGCTGGTTACGGCATCTACGGCAGTTGGCCGGGGTGGAGTGTAATCGATGGAGGCACCGGCAACCCGACCGCAGCCAATTTCTACCAGGAGAATGGCACGATACTTCCGGGAGGCGGATCAGTTGGGTACGCCAACATATCGCTCCCCACTACCGGCGGCACCGGTGGTGTCCCGCTTGTCAACTGGACTCAGGCTGGGCCCATATTCCCGAGTGGGATTAATTGCGGCGATGGCCTGGGCTCGGTGAATCCCACCGGAACTGTGAATGCCACTACCAATCCTCCCAACCCTGGAACCTGCGGGATTTCAGCACTGGACCAGCATTGGCAGTTGCCGTACATTCAGGAATGGAACCTCGGCGTGCAGCATGCCTTTACTTCGAAGATGTCCCTTGACCTATCCTATGTCGGCACCCACGGCACAAATCTCTTCGGCGAAGTAGACCTCAACGAGGGCACCCCAGGGATGACCACTGCGAGCAGAGTTCAGGAATCGCGGCCTTACTTTAGTGAATTCCCGTGGATGGGGAAAGTCACGGAGACAACCAACCTGGGCTTCAGCAATTACAACGCCCTGCAGGCGACCTTGACGCAGCGTCCCTGGCACGGTATTTCCAACACCGTTGGTTACACCTTGTCCAGCGCATTGGATACCGCCAGTACCGACGTCGGTCTATCCGTTTATACCAACCCCGCTTGCCCCGTCACGTGCAATTACGGGCCAACTTATTTCGATATCCGCCACCGTTTTACAGACCGATTCACCTGGAACGTGCCTGGCATGAAGGCGCCAGCCCAACTGCTCGAAGGATGGTCAGTCAGTACCGTGCTCAATCTTCAATCCGGCATTCCCTGGAATGCGATAGACTCCGCCGACAACATCAGCGGGACCGGCGAGGACACCGACAAATGGGATATATTCGGGAAGGCGTCCGACTTTGACGGTTACTCAAAGAATGCGAATATCCCTTGCTATGGGGTAGCCGGCAGCAAGTTTGCGCCACAGGTAGCGGGTGGTCCCGGCGTTTGCACCAGCGTCGCTAGCGTCGCCCTGATGCCGACAGCTTGCCAGAATGCCGCCAATGGTTTGCCGACGAATCCCAGCGTGGGTCAAACTGGACTTGCCCAGTTGGCTGCCTATGGCTGCTACATGTCCGGCAATTCAGTGATCGTTCCGCCCGCTCAGGGCACGTACGGTAACATGGGCAAGGGGATCTTCACCGGCCAGCCGTTCCAAGTGGCGGACTTTTCAATCCGCAAGGACACAAAGATCAAGGAGCGCATTGGGGCCCAATTCCGATTCGACATCTTCAATCTCACGAACCACCCGGAATACGCGGTTCCTGGCGGATACGGGAACGGCAGCACGAATGCGATCCAAACGCCGTCGGGCTTTGGAAAGTCAGCGTCAACACCGAACGTGAGCAACGGGAACGTGGTTCAAGGAGCCGGCGATGCGCGCCGGTATCAGTTCGGCTTGAAGCTCACCTTCTAGTCTAACGTTACATTTCGAAGAAGAAACCACAGTGGTGCAGCGGCCATCATGGCGCTGCACCACTTCTGTTTTGCATTGAGTCGTCTCGATAACTGTGCTGGATGTGCTTGCCGGGCTGTTGTCAATACTGGGGCAAAATGTCAGGGTTCAGTATGCAGTGGTACCAGCGCCAACAGCATGACTCCGCGTGATTTGGTCCGCCGCCCTGGTATTTCGATTCCGGACCCCGCGAACGACCAGTCCAAGCGGCACAAGCACTTGGCACCGTTTGTGAGATGGCTTGTAGTCAGGTCCCGTGAAGTCCGGTGGTTTGCGGAAGCTGGCCGCCAGAGGACATAGCCACAACATGCAGTTCCCTATTCCCTACAAGGATTGCAGATACGAGGCGAAGCGGTCGTTGAAGAGGGCGCCGGGACGCCGGCCGCGCAGCCTTTCCACGGCCTGGCAACCGGACATGCCCAGTTGATTCAAAATCAACCCGGCTACGAGAGCAGACCGATTGAAGCCCAACCCGCAGTGAGACAGAACACAATGGTCCTGCCTGATGAGCGTTGCGCCGAGAGTTGCGACGGCATTCAGTTTGGCGAGATTCGGCAGGTCGTTGTCGAGGATTGGGAAATAGAGATAGAGCAAATGATTCGGCGCGGTCGGAATGCCGTCATCAAGTCCACCGTCGAGATCGATAACCGTATCGACGTTGTAGCGATCCACAATCCCCCAGTCCGTGATTGTCGGCGAGATGAAAAGAAGTCCCTCGTCGTCTACTTGGAACAGTTCCACTCGATCCTCCGCCTTTCGTTCCTAAACCCGACTCGCCAGCAAACGTTGGCGATAAGTTCGACTTTGGGCGCCTTTCCAAATGAATGGGTTAGCCTGCCGGCAGACCGATGGAAGTGAATACCGCATACCGTGGCCGCCAGGGCACGCGACTCCCCAGGAGCCTCATTCGGAATCGTACGTACTCGAAAAAGTTGAGGGCGCAATAGCCGTTAAGCGTATTGCGCCCTCTAAATCGAGCCGTAAGTTTTTACAGGCTTCCGGGCCAATCCGGCGACCCAACAGCCTTGCGGCTAATCGTGTCTTCCAAACTGAGTCCTACAACCTGCCAGCTTCTCGATTCGGCCCAGAGTCCGGAGAAGCGGTGAAGCTTTCGCGAACCCTAAACCAGACCGCGAAGCGCCGGAACTCTCCGATGAGGCCATCACCGCAACGGCCGTTAAGCTGTTGCGGCTTCGGACCTACACCGTGAGCTCTCCGACGTTTCCAATTCAACGCAACGCCGTAATTGCCGTTAAGCTCTCGCGTCGTATACGCCGAATCGCGAAGTCTTTCAACTTCCCGGTTAACTCAGAGTCGCGACAACGGTTAAGAGGTCGAGACATCCGAATCGAACCGTTAAGTCTAAGCTTCCGGTTCAATCTGGCGCGCAAGATAAGCCTTCTGATTTTTGGCGTCAACAAAATTCTGGCAAAAACCCTGTGCAAACCTGTGAATGAATTGTGGAAAACAATTGCATCGAGGAGTGCACACAAATCGGGCAACACGCGGCTGCTGCGGCCTACTCTCAGAGCCAACGCGAAGTGGACGCCTCGCAAGAAAATATTTGAAATCTGCCTTATCGGAGATGGAGTTCGCTGAACAACCAGAATCCGGGCAGGCCAGAGCGAGGGTACGGATCCGAGGAACCGACGTTCCCGGGGCTGGGCACGACTTATTTGTTGACCGCCGATCCCAGATCGGGTATGAACAGCGTACTTTCTTGGAGGCTGCTAACAAGCGGCTAGCCGATGAACATCTCAGCTCCGTTTATCCGCCGTCCGGTGGCTACTTCGCTTTTGGCGGCCGCACTCCTACTTTACGGGTCGATAGCTTTCCGCGAGCTTCCGGTGGCCTCTCTGCCACAGGTGGCGTACCCCGTAATCCAGGTCGAGGCAGACCTGCCAGGCGCCAACGCCGAGACCATGGCTTCCGCCGTAGCCACGCCGCTTGAGCGCATGTTCGGCCGCATCGCCAGCATTAACCAGATGACCTCGTTGAGCCGGCTGGGCAGAACTCAAGTCGTTTTGCAGTTTGATTTGGATCGCGATGTCAACGCGGCAGCCCGGGACGTACAGGCAGCCATCAACTCAGCCCGCGGGCAATTGCCCGCCAATTTGCCGACAAACCCGAGCTGGCGCAAGGTCAATCCCGCGGAGGCGCCAATTATGGTCTTGGCGCTTACTTCCGATACGGCCACGCAAGAAGCGATGTTCGACGTAGCGGATTCGATTTTGGCCCAGAAATTCCAGCAGATCGCAGGTATCGGGCAGGTGCAGGTGGGGGGCAGTTCCCAGCCGGCCGTCCGCGCGGAAGTCAACCCGCTACTGTTGAGCAAGCTGGGCATCAGTCTCGATCAGGTGCGTGTGGCAATTAACGGCTCCAATGCCCATATGCCCAAGGGTGCTTTGTCGGATGGGACCCGCACGATTGTCCTGAATGACAATGACCAGCTTTTTCAAGCTGAGGAATACAGACGGCTGATTATTGCTTACAACAATAACGCGCCGGTTCGTTTGTCCGATGTAGCCACCGTGGTAGACGGCCAGGTGAATAACCTCAACACCGGATTGATCAATGGAAGGCCCATGGTTGAGTTGGACCTGTTCCGTCAGCCGTCCGCGAATATCATCGACACTGTAGATCGCGTGAAAGCCGTGCTGCCTTTGATGCGCGCCTCGATTCCACCCTCGATCAACCTCACTACGGCGCAAGACCGCACCATAACGATTCGTGCTTCGGTCCACGACGTCGAAGTGAGCCTGGTAATTTCGATTGTGCTGGTGGTCCTGGTGATTTTTGCCTTTCTCCACAGCATTTGGGCCACGGCCATTCCTGGCTTGGCCGTGCCTTTATCGCTGGTCGGGACCTTTGGCGTCATGTACTTGCTGGGCTATTCCATTGACAATCTTTCACTGATGGCGCTGACCATTTCGATCGGCTTTGTGGTGGACGACGCCATCGTGGTACTGGAAAACATCACGCGCTACCTGGAAAAAGGCATGACTCCCCTGCAAGCGGCTCTGCAGGGGTCCAAAGAGATCGGTTTCACGGTGCTCTCGATGAGCACTTCGCTGGTCGCCGTGTTCATTCCTATTCTTTTCATGAGCGGGATTCTCGGGCGCATTTTCCGCGAATTTGCCATCACTCTCAGCGTGGCCGTTGGCATATCTCTTGTGGTCTCGCTCACTGTCACACCCATGATGTGCGCCTATTTGCTCAGGCCTCACCAACCGAATAAACGCGAGAACGGACTGTTTCGCATTCTGCAGCGAGGATTCGATTTGATGGCGGCTGGATACGCCAGTACCCTGCGCTGGGCGCTGAGACGTCAGGCGTTCATGCTGTGCGTTCTACTGGCTACTGTCTGCCTGGCGGTTTACCTGTACGTGGTCATCCCCAAAGGTTTCTTTCCGCAGCAGGATACCGGACGGTTAAGCGGTCAGGCCCTGAGCGCGGAGGACACTTCCTTTCAGACCATGCGGCAGAAACTCGCCCAATACATGGATATCGTCCAGAGCGATCCCGCCGTTAGCGTGGTGACCGGTAACATCGGCGCCAGGTCCAATCAGGCGGCGTTTAACGTCACGCTAAAACCGCTCGAGGAGCGCAAGCTCAGCGCGGATCAGGTGATCAATCGGCTACGGCCGCGCCTGGCGCGCGTGCCCGGAAGCACGCTTTTTCTGCAGGCGGTGCAGGACGTGCAGATCGGCGGCCGCGCGGGCAACGCCCAATTTCAGTACACCTTGCAGGGAGACGACTTTAAGGATCTGCTCGATTGGGCACCGCAAGTTTTGCAGAGCATGAAGGTCATCCCCGGACTGCTGGATGTGAACACGGACCTGCAAAACCACGCACTCGAGGCGGGCTTGGTGATTGATCGCGATACCGCCAGTCGTCTGGGCATCACGCCAGACAGCATTGACAGTACGCTGTACGACGCTTTTGGCCAGCGGCAGGTCTCCACCATGTACAAGGCGCTTAACCAGTATTTTGTGGTGATGGAGATCGACCCTCAGTTCCAACAAAGCCCCGACGCCCTCAATAATATCTACCTGCGTTCTACCGACACCGGGAAAATGGTTCCACTGCCGGCCTTCACACGCTATGACCGGTCCAGCACGGCGCTATCGATTGCCCATCAAGGCCCGTTCCCAGCTGTCACCTTCTCCTTCAACTTGGCCCCGAATACCTCTCTGGGAGACGCGGTCTCAGGGATCGAGAAGATGGAGCGTAAACTGGGATTGCCAGCCACGCTTCATCCTAGCTTTCAGGGAACGACGCAAGCCTATCAGGCCTCTTTGGTTTCTCAGCTGTATTTACTCTTGGCTGCCGTCGTGACGGTATACATCGTGCTCGGCGTTCTCTATGAGGACTATATCCACCCGATCACGATTCTATCCACGCTGCCGTCCGCGGGTGTCGGCGCTTTGCTGGCCTTGCTTCTGTTTCATGCCCAACTCACGGTGATTGCCTTGATCGGGATCATCTTGCTGATTGGCATCGTCAAGAAAAACGCCATTTTGATGATCGATTTCGCCATTCAGGCCGAACGCAATGAGAATAGCAGCCCCGAGGAATCCATCTATGAGGCTTGCCTGCTACGTTTCCGGCCTATCATGATGACCACCATGGCTGCTTTGTTTGGCGGCATCCCGATTGCCATTTCCAACGGAAACGGAGCGGAGTTGCGGCGCCCCTTGGGCATCGCCATAGTCGGCGGGCTCATCGTAAGCCAAATGCTGACGCTGTACACCACTCCGGTGATCTACATTTACATGGACCGGCTTCGCGAATGGATCAGCGGCAGCAAAATGCATGCTCTTGACGTCATTCCGCGCGGGATTTCGGCCGATGACTAGGCACACCTTGTCAAGTCATCGGCTGCTGACTCTATGCCAATCTGAAAATGATGCTTTTGGCAGCCGGCTGTTCGTCGTAAGCACGCGCCTTATAGATCGATTCCCTAGAGGAAATATTGCCGGATCGACGGATTAGATGGTGTTGCACCGACCGGTTGAGCTGGCGGAATGTGGCTTTTTGCCGCTGGCCAAATTCCGAACAAGCTACCCGTTCCCTAACCCGCTCCACCGTGCCGACCGCCAATCCGTCACCATGACGGCCGCCTGCTTCCCGGCTTCTTCCGCCGCATCCAAGGCAGCGCGCAGCGCGACTTCCAGCACGGCGCTCGACCCGGTCACGTAATACGTCCCCGCGGGCAGTTGATAACTGGCCCCATCCTCTCCTGGCATCGTCCGCAAGTAACCTCTTCGCTGCATCGCGGCGTTCAGCCGCTCGTAGTCCTCCAGTCCTCCCTCCCGCAGCTCAATCCTGGCCATGTAGTTCGTCATCTCGCCCCCTTCCTGCCTACACACCGTCGTCGGGAGAGTACCAAATCCTGATGAGCGGAATTCCCGGAAAGATTCCCGGTTCTGGAAAGGGTGCCCAAAACGCGCGGGACGGTCCAGCTTGCCGGGGTGTCCTCATTGCTCGACAAGCGTCGACGATTTGTGTATATCTTTTTCGTTTTGGTGCGTCCAACTTGCGGAGTGTGTTGCCTGTGGACTACGCTCTCCGGCAACTCAACGAGCGTGCCAGCGGTGGATG
>Ga0207029_10298_pt1 | contig 12116 bp, 9 predicted proteins | sample Alteio_BWMinCont_39_FD_153282 | JGI IMG/M metagenome (GOLD analysis project Ga0207029, IMG submission 153282) | Enriched cells from forest soil in Barre Woods Harvard Forest LTER site, Petersham, Massachusetts, United States -... | ecosystem: Environmental > Terrestrial > Soil > Temperate forest >...
CTTGTAAAAAATGCCGAAACGACCGGGAAACGGCTCGCCAGCGAGCTTGTAAGCGGCAACTTCGTCGGTGACATCGTGGGTATCGGGAACCGTGTTGAACACGCCGCCTTTGCGCGGATTGGAGGCATCGAACGCGCCCTCATAAAATTCCACACATTCGCTGAGGCATTCCACGAAGCTGAAGCCATCATGATCCATGGCGGCTTCCATCATTTGCAGAACATGGTTGGGGTTGGTGTGGGTGGTGCGGGCGACGAAGGTGGCGCCGGCGGAAATAGCCTGCTTCATCGGGTTGATGGGTTGATCCAAGGCACCGGTGACATCGGTCTTGCTTTTGAAGCCGATGGGCGACGTGGGTGAGGTCTGTTTCTTTGTAAGACCGTAAACCCAGTTGTCCATGACGACATAGGTCATTTTTACGTTCTTGCGTGCGGTATGATTGAAATGATTGCCGCCAATGGAAAAGGCGTCGCCATCGCCGCCAAAAACGAAGACGTGGAGATCCGGACGGCTCAGGGAAACGCCGCTGGCGAAGGGCAGCGCGCGGCCGTGGATGAAATGGACGCCGTTGGCCTGAAGAAAATAAGGGAACCGGCTGGAACAGCCGATGCCGGCGATGGTGGTGATTTTTTCATGCTCGAGCCGGCGCTTTTCAATGAGCTTGAAGTAAAGGGCCAGCACGGAGAAATCGCCACAGCCGGGGCACCATGTGGGGTGGTCGGCGGCCAGTTCCTTTTTGGTAAGACCCTTGCGTTGTTCGGTGACCGGGGAGGGGACGCTGGTGATATTGCCACCGCGAGCGGGAATCTCTATCTGGGATGAACTCATATTCTGCTAAAATTGGTTGGTTGAAATTAATATCTACATTTTGCGCAAGCCTTCCGCAACGTTGGCGCGGGCTTTATCGATGATGTCGCGAACTTTAAAAGTGAGACCGTCGGCCTTGTTGATGCCGCGGATTTTGTTATCGCCGAAACGGGCGCGGAGCAGGCCGGCGAACTGGCCGTAGCCATAGAGGCCTTCGTCATTCATTTCCACGACGAGCACATGGTTGAATCCGGCGAAGATGTTATCTAGGCCGGGCGGCAGGGGGCTGACGTGTTTGATATGGATGGCGGAAACGCTGTCGCCAGCCGCGCGGGCGCGATCCACGGCTTCCTTGATGGGGCCCTGGGTGGAACCCCAGCCGACGAGGAGCACATTGCCCTCGGACGGGCCGTAAATGGAAGGCGTGGGAAGAGTCGCGGCCAGAGTCTGCAATTTCTTACGGCGTTTGGCCGTCATTTGCAGGTGCATCTTGGGCGAGCCGGTGGGATGCCCCATTTCGTCGTGCTCGAGACCGGTGGCAATGGGATATTTGCCGCTAAGGATGCGCGTGCCCGGAGCGACATGATGGGTGACACCATCCTGGATAGACAGATCGTAAGGCTTATGGTCCGGGATCGGGCTGAAATCGGGTGAAATGTCCTGGCAAACCTTTTCGAGATTCGGTTCTTCAAATGCCTCGATTCGGGTGGCAATGGCCTGATCAGAAAGAATAATAACCGGGACGCTGAATTTGCGGGCGATGTTGACGGCCTCGATGGCGGTGTAAAAGCAATCCTCGACGTTGGCCGGGGCGAGAACGACGCGGGGAGAATCGCCATGACCACCAAAGCAGGCGATGTTCAGGTCAGATTGCTCGACATTGGTAGGCATGCCAGTGGAGGGGCCGCCGCGCTGAACGTCCACGATGACCAAAGGCATCTCAGCCATGACGGCCCAACCGAGAGCCTCGGTCTTGAGGGAGATGCCCGGGCCGCTGGAACCGGTGACGGAGACGCGCCCGGCGTAGCCCGCTCCAATGGCCATGGAGATGGCGGCGATTTCATCCTCACACTGAACGAAGGTGCCGCCATATTTGGGAAGTTCGCGGCGCAGCAATTCCATGATGTCGGACCACGGGGTGATGGGGTAGCCCGCGCCGAAACGGACGCCGGCGGCGAGCAGCCCGTAACCGAGCGCTTCGTTGCCGTTCATGACCACCTGAAGGCCCGCTTTTTTTTGGCTTTCAACAAAGTGGAACGTGTCGATGACGCTGCCGAGGGAATGGCTGTAGCCTGCGTGAAATGCGGCGAGGGCATTGTTCAAAATACTCGTGTCCTTGCCGGTGAAGCGTTCGCCGATGAGTTGTTCGAGCTTGGGGACGTTGAGGTCGAACATTTTGGCAATGAGACCCAGCGCGTAAATGTTCTTGCCCTTGTCTTTGGCGGTGCCCCCGATGGCTTCAACCGTCAGTCCGGATATGGGGACGCCGACGTGGTGGTAATCCTTCTGCCATTCGGCTTTGGGTTCAACATGATCGGAATCATAAAGGACGATTCCGCCTTTCTTGAGCGAGCTGATGTGGTCCTCGTAGGAATGCTGGTAGAAAGCGAGGAGGACGTCTGCCTCATCGCCGGAACTGAGCACTTCTCCGGAGCCGATGCGGACCTGGAAGATGGATGGGCCGCCGGAGATGGTGGCCGGGATCGTCATGAAGGTCATGACTTCCTGTTCACTGCGTCCGGCGAGGCGGGCGAGGAAACCGCCGATGGCCTGGATGCCGTCCTGGGAATTACCTGCGATGCGGATGACCGCTTCAGAAATCCTGGATACGTGGGGCGTGCTGCCTGCGCCCGGTTGGGCGGTTAAAGTTGCGTCACTCATGAGTTGGTTGTTAAAATTTTTTAACTTACTTTTAGGCAAAACTGCCGCGCCAGCCAAATTTAGCGACGCGGCACCTATGCAGCATTACATTAACACTACGGCATAAGATGTTCAACGCTAAACTCGTATTGCATCCTGTTGATTTTAAATGTCTTATAAAAACCAAAAAATTGGGGCTTGGATGACCAATTGGAGTAATTAGAAGACCTAATTCTTGTGTCAGAGGGGAATAAGCGGCGGTATCCCTCAATGGGCCGGGGGAGGGCGAGGCCGATAAGAGGCTTGTTCTCAGTAAACAGGGTGTAAGACAAGAAATGGTCATGGCAGTTTTGGTGAAAGGTGGAACTGAAGGGCATCGGCTACGCCGTGGCCCTGGGGTAGATCGCTAACGAAGCCGTTCTGGGCGCGGACGGCTTCCTTGACGCAGTCGATGGCATTGGCCGGGGCGGCGAGAAACCGCGCGTAACGCTTCTTCAGCATGGGGAGGTCATTCAAGTGGTCGCCAGCGGCATAAACATTTTCGGGGGAAATGGCGAGCCGACGGGATATTTCAGCAAGCGCGGTGCCTTTGTTATACGCGGTGTGGGCGAAGCGGGCATAGACGTCGTTGCGAACGACCTGAAGGTTGGGCACCTCCCGGCAATACTCTTCCATGTATTCGTGGATGGCATCGGCCTCCCCGTCGCTTCCGGCAATGAGGCAGAAAGGGGAATAGGCGTCTTCGTATATGGTGGCATTGAAACGGGAATTAACCCAACTGACGAGGCGGGGCATGTCCGCCCGGACGCGGACGAAAAGCTCTTCGTGCGAACGGTGACAGGGCAGGTTCCAGTCATCCAACGGGACATATCGGGCGTCCTGGTGGCAATGGATTTCGCGTTCGACGAGCACTAGGTAGTCCGGCTTGACAAGCAGATGGGAGCGGGCAAGGGATTCCATGAGGCTGGACATGTCGCGGCCGGTATTGATGACCCACTTGGCGCCGGAGGATTGAAGGCCGCCAATGATCTCAATGAGACGGCTGGGGATGGGCGGGTTCTCAAATTCGGCAAAGAGCGTGCCGTCGAAGTCGGTGGAGATGAGTTTTATTTGCGGGGTCATGGGTAAATGTGTCCGTGGTCCATTGCCGGTTGCAGACAAGCTCTTGCCGTGACAAAGATGGTGGGGTACGGTGAATTGTCAAAATTAATCATATGCCGACCCACCAGGAGCAATACGACGACGCGATGTACGATTTCAGCATGGCTGATTACGATTCGGCTATTGCGAAATTGAAGGCGGCGCTCGCGGAGGACCCGGATTATTTTGACGCCCAACTCGCGCTCGGAATGGCGTACTATCGGAAGGGAGACTACCCCACCGCCATCGTGGAAGGACACAAGGCGGAAAAACTCAAACCCAACGAGCAGCTCGCGCATACGAATCTTTCGCTCTTCTACATGAAGAGCGGCGATAAGAAGACGGCGGAGCATCATGGTTTGCAGGCGCGCATCGCGTCGTGGAAGGGGAACATGACCGCGCCCGCGGCTGGCGCGGCGGGAGACCCGGAATTGGAGGTGGCCAGGACGCCGGCGCCGGCGATCAAGGTGGGTGAAAAATTTCCGGACATGCCGTGGAAAAAAAAGCCACCGGTCAATCACGACGGTACCGCCGGAACAGGCGCTCCCGATTCTGGAAAAGATACCAAACCATGAAGACATTCACGACCATGATGACGAAGACGGGCCAGGTGAACCGTCGCACCAGCTCATAGACTTCGATGGGTATGAAGAACGCCGATTCGCCAATGGAAAGCCACCCTGCCCAGCTGGCGCGGAACATCAGCCCGACCCCTTCCACCAGCGCAAACAGGCTGTAGATCAACGCGCCGACCGCGAAGTGCACCATCTTGGCCTCGGTGAGGTGTCCCACGCCCGTCGCGAGATCGCTCCAGAATTTCCGTTCCGGATTCGCCTTGAACACCTGCAACCAGTGTTGGAACTCCGCCGGCAGATCATTGTCCGAAAGCGTGTAAACCATCAACGCCAGCCCCACGAACAACAAACCCTTCAGCAACTTCAGGACGATGATGACGTAAAGCGTCGGCGCCTGCTTCAGTGCTTCCTTTGCTCTTTTCGCGTTCTCGGGCATCAGTGGATTTTCCCAAGCAGCAGCCCCGGCAGTTCCGAAATCTTCACGCGCGTCTGCTGCATCGTGTCGCGGTCGCGCAACGTGATCGTGTCGAGCAGTTCCGGTTTCTCGCCCAGCGTGTCGAAGTCAATCGTCACTCCGAACGGCGTGCCCACCTCGTCCTGTCGCCGATAACGCCGTCCGATCGCCCCCGCCTCGTCGTAGAACACGCTCATGTGCGGCCGCAAAAGATCGCGCACCGCGCGGGCCTTTTTGACCAGCTCGGGTTTGTTCTTCAACAGCGGGAACACCGCCACCTTGATCGGCGCGATGCGCGGATGGAACTTCATCACGATGCGTGTTTCCATCTTGCCCTTGTCATCCGGCGCCTGATCTTCGTGGTAGGCATTGCAAATCAGCGCCAGCAGCAGCCGGTCCACGCCCGCGCTCGGCTCGATGACATGCGGCACATATTTCGTCTTCGCTTCCTCGTCAAAATATTCCATCGACTTGCCGCTGAACTTCTGGTGCTGCGTCAGGTCAAAATTCCCCCGCGCCGCGATGCCCTCCAGCTCCTGCGCGCCGAACGGAAATTTGTACAAAATGTCCACTGTCGCCTTCGCGTAATGCGCCAGCTCGTTCGCCGGCTGGTGATAAAAATCCAGCGAACCGCGGTCCAATCCGATGCTCTCATACCACTGCACGCGCTCCTCCACCCAATACTTGTGCCACTCGCTCCAGCCCCACGTTGCCTGTGGGTCGGACGCGTCGCCCGTCGCGCCCTTGGCGACCTCATCCGGCTTGATGAAAAATTCCAACTCCATCTGCTCGAACTCGCGCGACCGGAACGTGAAATTCCGCGGGTTGATCTCGTTGCGAAACGCCTTCCCGATCTGGCAGATGCCGAACGGCACCTTCTGCCGCGCCACATCCACCACATTCTTGAACTGCGCGAAAATCGCCTGCGCCGTTTCCGGCCGCAGATACGCCACGTTGTCCTCGCTCTCCACCGGCCCCACGAACGTCTTGAACATCAGGTTGAACGGCCGCGGCTCCGTCAGCAGCGAGCCGTTTTCCGGGTTGTAGCGCGTCGAGTTCGATACTTGCTCGACTCGTTCGCCAATGAGCGACGGCGCCGCGATTCCCCGTTGTTGGTAAAACTGCGTCGCCACCTTGCGCGCGCTCTCCACCGGCTTGCCCGGCGGCACCAGCACCGAATACGCCTCGCTCGATTCCTTGCCCGTCGCCGCGTCCTTCGCCCCCGTGTAAAAATAGGCCGTGCCATTCTGCGGGTCCACCTGGTCCGCACGGAACCGTTTCTTCGTCAGCAGGCAATCCACCATCGGATCGCTGAACGTGCTCGTATGGCCGCTCGCCTCCCAGATTTTCGGGTGCATGATGATGCTGGCGTCCAGGCCCACCACGTCGTCGCGGTCCTGGGTCATCGAGCGCCACCAGGCGTCCTTGATGTTCCGTTTCAATTCGGCGCCCAACGGGCCGTAATCCCAGAAGCCGTTGATGCCGCCGTAGATTTCGGACGATTGGAAGATGAATCCGCGCCGTTTGCACAGCGAGACGATCTTTTCCATCAATTCATTGGACTTTGGTTCAGCCATAGGAGGGGTCAGTTTTCTTCAACCCACGCTTCATGTCAAGGGGACGGGCGGGCATGACTTTCGTGTTCAGCTTACAAAGGCAGGGCTCTCTATCTCCGTGGTTCTTTATCGGTTTCTCCATATTGGTTCCAAGCTCCGCTTGGTCCCACCCGTAAAAATCCGAACAATCGCGTAACCACGGCCCTGATCTGTGCGAACTTTCGTGAAACTTCGCGACCACGTTTCGCGCCAGCGAACAACTCCACTGGGGCACCCATCTCGTGGCGGGCTTGGGAAGCCAACCTTCGCGTAATTATCCGCACTTTTCCGCACTTGGGCCTGTCCACTTTTTCCATGCCGTTGTCCCTCAATTCCCAACTCTCAACTCATACACACCCTCAACCCTCAACCGACTTATAAGCGGGAAATCAAGCACTTACGTCGAATTATCCGGGCCAAGGCGGGAAAACCCGGTTTATTTTCCCAATTCCCGCCCGCCTTTTCCCACTTCCAGCCCACACGCGAGACCATTTTCTCCCACCTCTTGGATAAACCCAACCCACTTTTACCCGCAATCAACCCTTCCAGCTCTCCATTATCCCTCGATTCACACCCTCATTTACACACGTTAACGTTATCGCAAGACACCTTGTGTAAAATGCGGTAAATTCGTGTAATTGAGCACAACCCCGTTGCCTGATTTGACCACTATTTCACGCCTTCAACACGCTTTTACACAATTTTACCATTATCGGCCCTCCGGAGATGCTGGCCTTCTCGCTCCTGACTTCCGCCCCGCATCGTTGTGGGTTGCCATATTGGTTCCAAGCTCCGCTTGGCTCAACTCTCAACCAACAACCATTTGTCAATGAACAACGCGGCCATCCCTCATTCAACCAGGGGCGACCTCCTCCAACGCCTCCATCTTATCACATCTTTCCTCAAAAACAAGTTCCTGCCAAAAATCCAAAATGCGACACTGTCGGTCATACGCATTGGTCATATTCGTCCCATTTGTCCCATCCGCACTCCTGACTTCTATCCTTGCCGCCATCCTGCCGGAATTGCCATCATTCCACCCGATATCACCAACCACATGAAACCAACCCTTCCCACCCCACTCCCCGCCTGCCTCATCCTCGCCGCCGCCATCTCGTTCGCCGGTTGCGCCACCACCGGATGGAACGGCTATCGCGGCACGCCCTTCCAGGACACCGTTTATCACGGCGGCCCGCAGAAAATCCCCGGCCGCGTCCAATGCGCCTACTACGATTCCGGCGGCGAAGGCGTCGCCTATCACGATTCCGACGCCAAAAACAACGGCAGCGGCGCCCTCAACCCCGCCAACGGCACCTACCTCAACGAATTTCGCATGCAGGAAGGCGTGGACATCTCCTACACCAAGTTCCACGCCCAGACCCCGACTGACAACAGTCCCTACAACCTCGTGACGCCGCCCGAGAACCAGCTCTACGTCGGCTGGACCGAACCCGGCGAATGGTTCAACCTGACCGTGGAGGTCGCGCGCGCCGGCGTTTACACCATCGACCTTCTCTACACCTCCAACCGCGGCGGCAGCATTTCCCTGGACCGCAACGGCCAGCCCCTCGTCCCCGAGATCAACATCATTTCCACGCAGACCGACAAGGACCCCGTCGCCTGGCGTCAATGGCACCATTGGAACATCCTGACCAATGTCGCCGAAGTGACCCTGCCGAAAGGCGTCAGCGTTTTGACCGTTCACATCCTCACCCAGGGCAACATGAACCTAGCCTACCTCGACTTTAAACCAAAAAATTAGTCAGCGTCCAGCGCTGCGCGCGGCATTTTGCCGCCCCGTAGGGGCAAACGAGAATAGCCCGGCGTTTCAACGCCGGGATCAGATTGCGCGTAACCCAAGTCCCGAAGGGACGGCTGAACAACCGCCCGTCCTGAGTTAGGAAGACTTGCAGCTAAGTACACGACAACGAATTGGGCGCGTGAAGAAGAACAGAAACATTCCCACGAATGCCAAACATCCCGGTTCAGGGACAGGCACCAAAAGAAAGGCATGGTCTGTTCCCGTGTTGTCGCGAATCCCCCAACCAACGATTTCGCCCGAATCGTTGACCCCGTAAGCCATGTTAAGTCGATTCCAGCCGGAATTGGCCCCAACCAGCGTCAAAAGGCTTTCGACGCTGCCATTCGACCATAGAGCGGCAACGCCATTGGCATCGCCGACGGCGAGTCCGCTTTGGTTTACGCCCCAGACTTCCGCATCACCAGCTCCGGCGAGATTCGGCAGGTTTGACCGTGCTCCGTTCGCGGCCCACAAGACCGCTTGCCGGGTAAAATCCGGACGCAGGACAAAGCCGCCGGCGATGCCCTGCTGATTGATGCAGAAGGCAGCGCTGCTCAAGCCAAGGTCGCTGAGTTGCGTCATTTGGCCTGCGCGCCAGATGAATGCGCGGCTGTTCTCGTTGGCCGTGTCCGCCGAACCAACCACTGCGCCGGCGTCATTTATTGCGTAGGCTTCGGCGGTCGTTCCACCCAGGGTGCCGAGATCCGTGCTGCTGCTGGCTCCGTGGGAGACCAGGAACGCCCGGCTGCTCAACCCGACTCCAGAAGTGCCCACCACAGTGCCGGCTGTATTGATGCCGGATGGATGAACCGAGGTGCCCGGAACCGGCAACAGCGAGGGCGTTCCGTTTATCCATACCACTCCATTGAGGTGGGGAGCCGAAAAGGATTGGCCCGCAATCCATCCAAGGCTGTTGATGGCGGTGGGACCTGACGACGCGTCTCCGGACAATGGAGGCAGTGGATGAAGCGATCCGTCCCAGTAAAATCCTATCCCCCGGGAACCATCCGTTCCCACCACCACGCCGTTATTGTTTATGGCACTCGCTTGAACGTCATCTCCGGAGAAAAAGGTGCCTAGATCAATAATCGCATAAGCGGGAGAAGTGCCGGCGCCCTCCGAAATCCTCGCTGCGAGCAACACACCGAAGGTAAGAAGTAGGCATCGATGTGGCATAAGTCGGAGCCGCAGATTGGACTCAAAGCCGCCGATTGTCAATCTCGAACAGCCCCCGATGTATTGTAATTAGGGTGCTGGCGAATCCTCTAATAATCATCCACTGCGCTTCCGAGCGCACCCCGATGTCCGGAATCGGGGCTCCGCATTTCCGCGCCCAAGCGCGCCATGGGAGGGGCAGGGGGTGGGTTCCATCTTGATTTCGAGGGCATTTCACCGATGCACCATGAATCGCGCATGCCGAATTACGTCCGTCATGGAAATTAGCGCATGATTATCTAATCCCCAGAATATCAACTATTTTCTCTCTCGTGAGTATGCCTGTGTCGAGGAAAAGATCCTCTAATTGTTTATGAGTCAATTCTGTATTCTTGAGTTTTTCCTCAATGAGAAATTGGAGATCGACCGCTTTCATCAGAATGATCGGTATGCGGGTTCGCTTGAAAACACTTTTGATGAGGTTGATGTTTGTCGAGCTTGGATCAAATTCAGATGAGACAACGAGAAAATAGGCCTTGTTCACTCGGCGCTGTTTCAATTCTTCGCCCTTTTTTGTGATATATTCGTGCATTTCCCTGTCGCTTGTTCCCACGCTGAAATGTTTCTCGCGAGCTTTTGCGTCATACACGATGGCATAATCTCCGCCATCGACATTTTTTGAAATAGCGATGCCATCGGGCTGCCGACCTTTCCCTTGTCCAAGTTCAGTCGCTTCATACCCGAGAAGTGTGAATGCGATGCGCAGCTTCGTCTCAAATGCCTTTTCTGGTTTTAGGTTATGTCGTTTGGACCAAACAGTCTCTCGATTAAAGGCCAGATCACGCATGTCAAGGATCACGGGTGGTAACCATTCATTGGCAACCTCAAGCGCAACGTTGTTTCTTGATGGCGTGGGTTCGCCCGCTTCGGGTTTTTTTCTCTCTGCGCCGGTTCGCGTGTTAGAAGTTAAAAACTGCTTCCACAGCACGTGTTCCACAAACCAAAACGGGTAATCAATCTCCTTATCTCTGACATGTTCTTCGAATAGGGCCTGAATTACCTTCACGAGTGCTAAGAAATGGAGATAGGTTTCACCTTCTGTTAGTCCAGATTGGCCAGCAAATCCTATTTCATCGATAACCCGCTTGCTTGAATTATAGAAAACAGGCCATTTTGTATGGTCCTGTATTTCCCAGAAATACGACAACATATATTTAACCGACGCAGGCCGTGGAAGGGGCTGTGGGTTGTCGGAAGCAGACCGTTTGTCCGAGATGTACCTTACGAGACCGTCGATTTTTTCTTTCGCCTCCGCTTCAGTTATCGGCAACTTCATGGCGTTTCTTAAAATTGCGACCTTATCCTCGTCTTCAATATTCTTTGCAAACTGATTGACCTGCATTTGCCCACTGGCTCCCTTGAAGCCCCAATATGGAAATTCACGGCATTTCAACCCATGTTTGTCCTTAAATGTTTGAAGGTCAATTTTTCCTGAAATGAAATCACCAATCAGCTCTCGCAGTGTGGGCAGAGCAGCAATTCTTTTTTGGTCGAACGAAGTAAAATTCTCTGATTCACCTTGGTTGGCAATGTTTGGGTCGGCTAAGAACGCTTTGAGATATTGAAGCAGAATCGTCTTTAGCTCGATTTTCATAAAATCAATAGAAACATAATCGGTCCTGTTTGACCAGCCGAACACTAACACTTCGCTCGGTTCGGTTTTTGTAAGCCGCGCTCGCGCAACACTGCCTGCCGGACGGTCGACGGGCGCAATGTTTGCAATTGACCGTTCCCTCCCTCTTCGGGCATGAATCACGCCATGAAAAGGATGATTCTACTTTCCCTCTCCATCGCCGCCATTTTCGCAACCGGCTGCTCGACCACTTCCCAATCAAGCTGCTGCGACCCGGCGTCCGCAAGCTCGCCGCCGCCCAAGCCCAAATTGACGGCCATCGAAGGCTCGTGGACGGGACAGGAAGTGACGCCCGGCCGCGAAGGCCCGGCTTCATTGCTCGTTTCAGGCCGTACCCTGGAGTTCCACGGCGCGGCTTCCGACGATTGGCTCAAGGGAACCTTCACCCTCCATGAAGAAACCAATCCCAAACAACTCACCGGCGCCATCATCGAATGCCCGGCGCAAGACTACGTCGGCAAGAATTTTTATGCCATCTACAAGATCGAAGGCGACACCCTGACCGTCGCCGGCAACGAGCCGGGCAATACCAACATCCCCACGCTATTCGACGATCCCGGTGCCCGTCAGATCGTCTTCAAACACGATCAATAATCCCAATCCACAATGTTACCCGGCAAATACGCCAGAGCCTGACCAGAGCCTCTTTCCCCCTCTCCGCCTCTGGGGGAGAGGGCCGGGGAGAGGTGGCCCTTCGCTCAATTCGTATCCCCACTCCTCCTTCACTCGTTCAACTGCGCCAGCGACTGAATCTGCCCGTCCTTTTTCGCCGCCTTCACGTTTCGCTCCAGCAATACCGCCTGGCAGCCTGCGTTCTTCGCCCCGGTGAAGTCCTGGTCCACGCTGTCGCCCACGTGCAAAATAAATTCCGTCGCCATGCCCAGTTTCTTTGACGCGTGTTGAAAAATGACCGGCGACGGTTTCGTGAAACCCACCTCGCTGGAGACAATGATCGCCTCGAAATATTTGCTCAACCCCAGCCCCTCCAATATCGGACGCAGCCGGTCGTCCCAGTTCGACACAATGCCCAACTGGA
>Ga0207029_10299_pt1 | contig 12042 bp, 14 predicted proteins | sample Alteio_BWMinCont_39_FD_153282 | JGI IMG/M metagenome (GOLD analysis project Ga0207029, IMG submission 153282) | Enriched cells from forest soil in Barre Woods Harvard Forest LTER site, Petersham, Massachusetts, United States -... | ecosystem: Environmental > Terrestrial > Soil > Temperate forest >...
CGATGACCGAATCAGTGGTGCAATCATTCCTACTTCGGAAATCAAAGAGCAAACAGTTTGTTTTGGCTCGCGTGACGGCGTTATATAGCAGCCGACGTTGCAATTCCGCGTTGGCAGGGATTTTGTACGACCAGATCACGCACACGTTGTCGAACTCGCAATTCTTTGCTCCGTGAATGGTTGTTACAACATGCCGAGTCGAATTGGAGCCATACGCACGCCTGGCGTGGACTAGTTGGTCAGAGATGGATGCCACGAGATGCTTGGGTATGCGGTCCAAGCCGCGCAGTTGGGCAAATCTTTGGACACGGTCAATCACTTCTGCGACGTGGGGATTGAGAGGGTCTTCTTTTTTCTGCCATTCATTGTCGTCGAGATAGTCATTCGTGACACCAAGAGCCAAACGGAGAGCAGCTTGTTCTTCATCCGACGAAGTATGTCTCGCCCAGTGGATAGGTTTGCAGCCGCGTTTAGTAGTTTGCTCAGAAATCGAACGGAGTACGTCTTGAACGACGCCTCCACCACTCGGTGCGATTAGCGCGGTCGTGCCGGTCCAGCAAGGACCATTCCAACCGAGCCGTAGGCGCTCCAGAATCGTCCATGCAGCCGGCGCTGCCGTCCCATAAAGCACAGGGATTGCCTGTTCAGCGAGGCAAGATTGCTCCCTTAATGCGCGGGCGGCGTGGAGAATCTTGGGATTCTGAGAAAAGCGCCACGGCTCAATGAGTCGATGGTGTTCGTGGAGAAGGCCCTTGTCGTTTAGACCGTCCAGCCACCGTACAGCCGGACATCCATCTCCAACGATATCAAGAAACTGAAAATCATCCGCGGCCAGCAGCAATTGGGAAGCGTGTCCAAGCGTACGAACAAAATCAAGTTTGGAGCCAACGCAGTCTTGAAACTCGTCGATCACGATTAGCGGATAGCTTCGACTTGTGATCTTCGATACCGTCGGGCTCGCCAGTAAATTGGTTGCGAATCGCGCAATCTCGTCGAAAGGAAGATGTATTCGACCATGTCTCTCAAAACGGTCGGTGCATTGCGCAGGTGCAGAAACCACCGGTTTATCGAATCCGAGAGCGCTCCGCCAGCGGTTGACGAGCAATAGCGCGAAGCTATCGATCGTACAGACTGTGCGAGGAAACTTGCTGCATTCACGGTGCTCCGAAATGCTCGATTCAAGTCGTCTGCGAGCGCCGTGCATATATGCCATAGCCAAAAACTGTTGGTGAGGTTCTGTCAACAAGTCGCGTGCGAACACGGTGGTTCTCTCAAGAAGTTTTGTGGTCTTGCCGGTCCCGGCTTGACCGGTTATGTAGACGGGAGCAGGCATTGCTACACCTTGGATATATGACCGGCGGTAAACAGAGAAAGGCCACTTGGCCTAGCGACCTTGACCCACTGAGGGTCCTTGGGTTCGCTCCCAATGGCGATCCGGGCTATGTCCTCTAGAAAACTGCCAGCGCGAACCGCGCACGCCGGGGTCTCCAGGGCTTCCCAGCAAAGGTTTTCTCTAAGCAAGCGATCTTCTTTACGTGCGAAAAGAGCTCGTTGAAGCGCTTTGAGTGTCGGTTGTGACGCGGAGAGCAGCTCTGCGAGAAATGGCGTTGGTTTGGACAATGCAGGTTCCAAAATCCAAGCTGTCAAACACTCTACCGCAGCATCCGTTCCATATCGAATAATCTTTGCCGGGCGGAGTGATGCCTGCTCTAGTGCGGCAATGTATTGATCTCCCTCCAAGTCGCCGTCGATGAGGGCAATCGCATCACCACGGAACCGCGCTATCTCTGCTAGGGTGTCAGTAATCGCCGCGTCGGACGTGGGGATAATCGTAACTGGCGTCAAGGAACATTGTGTGGCTACCTCGTCGCACGCCTCGGCGACCCGCTGCCACAGTCGCAGCCATTCAAAATCAGATTCCCCTTCGGGCACCAACACAACTGCTCCCATCAGAGCCTCGTAGAAGGGCTCGCGAAACCTTCGATAGAGATTTCGGACTGCGTTTCGGGTCGGCTCGCTCGCGTCTGAGTCTTTTACGGGCACGGTCGTCAGTGTCCCCGAACGATTTCGCACGAATAGCGAACTCGATGCTTGGTAGCTTGCGGCCACCGCGGGTGAGTGTGTCGTGACGATAGACTGCGTACTCAAGCTCCTAATACGATTTGCTAGTCGGCGATGCAGGGCAGGATGCAAATGCAACTCAGGCTCTTCAGCAGCTAAGATAAAGTTCTTTCCATCTTTTTTTCGTTGTTCTGCAAATGCGAGCACAATTAAGAAAGCTTGCAATGAAATCATCCCAGACCCATGTCGGGAGAATGGTAAGAGAGTATTTTCTGAGTCGAGAATGTGGGGTACCAAGCTTTGCAACACGGCGACATTGTCGAGCGAGGTGACACGATAGACCACTCGTCCGCTCTTCTCGATCATTAGAAGTCCTTTGAGTTCCTCAGCCGCCTTCTCCAATAGCGGTTTGAACGCTTCGGCATCCTCAATTTTTGTGGGTAACGCTCGCAATTCTTGGTTGAGGCTTTCCACGGCTGTACCGGGAATCGCGCCAGCACTTTTAAGCAGTTTCAGAAAGCTGGAGGAGTTGAACGTCAATAGCTTTTCCCATTGACGGTTGCTGGGCAGTAGAAATAGCCCGACATCTCTGATTAATTCGGTCCGCACCTTCGTGACAGGGTCCGTAAAAGGATCGCAGGGACCGGAATAGTAATAACGAATAGAATCGAACTCGCACGAGTCAGAGTCGAATCGCACGCAGAGGGCGATCTGGACTGCTAGTTTGGCACCCGAAGGGCGGTCCATTGCAAACGATACGATTCTTGAGTCCGACTGCCACCACACAGGCCGAGCGGCGTCGCCCAAGAACCAGTGGGGAAAGTTTTCCGGCTCGTCTTCGGGCGGTTTTGCAAAATCCGTGATCGTTCCAATGAGAAAGAAACGGGAGTCCTGCTTCGGTAAGCCACCAAAAAAATCCCAGTCGCTTAGTTGGCGAGTCATGCGTTCCCGCTCGAACAAGAGCGCGAGTGCTTCGATGATGGTGGATTTTCCTACATTGTTCGGACCAAAAAGAACGCAGTGTTCCGAGAAATTGATCTTTCCGCCCTTCACACCGCGAAAATTCACCATTTCAAGTTGACAGATACGCATATACCGCCTTCGGTCAGCGCCGACGATTGAAAGTTAGGCATTAGTGTGCCGTTCAATCGTCCTTGCTCATCATGTGCGCGCAATAGCCGCAGAATGGCTCCGAGTCGAGCTCCTCTGGCGGAATCTCACAGCCGCACCTCGCACAACTATGCTCAGCCTCGTGTTCGCAGAGGGCGCAACATCGCTCTTGTACGACGTAAGTTTCCTCGCCACACTCCGGACATCGCACGTAAGGCGTTTCGCCGCCGTCCTTGACAGCTTCATAGCTTGCACCACGCAGCGCCGAAGCGATTGCTTTGGGGACATATGATTCGGGGCTTTCATCCTCGCCGCACGAGCAACACTGGAGGATAACTTCACCGGAGGGGCCCGTAAGCGGCTTGAGCAAGTCAGAACCGCACGAGCTGCATGTAAGGTCCCCTAGGCCTTCTTGTAGCGTGGGCGAAATCCATTTTACGTTTGCGAGAAGCCTGGCACACTCTTGCCGTTCTTTTTCATATACTTCCGCTACCTCCAACATCGCTTGCCATGTTTCTTCACCGAGTTCTTCGCGTGGGTCGTGTTTCAGCTCATTTGCGAGAAAATTTCGAACTATGAGAAAAGAGTCTGCAATCACCCCGCGTAAGGCCTTTTGGTCTAGTTGTGGATACCGATGCTCCACGTCGTTGCGGGCGTCTGCAATCCGCTCAAATCGCTTCCAGTCTGTACTGATTCGTAATCCCGCAAACCTCTCCCGTATCTGCTGGGTATCGACAGTCTTTTTCCCCACACCTGAAAACAGTACATTGCCACTCGCGTCGAGCAAGGGAGCGATCTTTGCCATCAAGAGCACCTCGTTGCTACCGGCGGGCGAAAGACGGCGAAGTGCTTCCTTATAGAGCAGCAGAATACCCGCATGGATGTTTCTAACCGCCGAAAGCAGTCGAGCATGTGTGTTTGCTATGTAGTCTTCAACCCCTAGTCGAATTGACTCAATAGCATTCGTGAGTAGATCCATAGGGGCTTGGGTTGATTCTATCATCTGGATCTGGTGTTTCTCCCTAGGCGCTCCGCTTCGCCTGTGAAATGTCCATCGTCAGCGCCGACATCAGCGATTGGAAGACCGGCGACTACGAAATGATTCGTGAGTACATGAAACCGATTCCAAGGTAGAGGCACTGGCGGGTATTGAATAGAAGTCGCTGTGGCTAAACGAGTCGGAGTAGGGATCGTGATTGCTCACGACCCCCTCCACGGATCCGGACGAGCGGATTTCCCGCATCCGGCTCTTGCCTTAGGTAAGAACGCCCATGCGGCGCAGGGGATAGGGATGACAGACAGAGGGCCGAGGCAGCCAGCGTTTGATCAGGCGCCGCATACGATCCCAGAGAACGTGGCCGTTCTGGCTGCGCCGCGACAGCGTGCGATGCCAGAGCCAACCGACTTGGAACCGAAATATCCACAGCGCCGGTGTGTTCATGGGCACCCCGTAGTAACGGATGTGGCCACGCACGACCGCTTGCAACCACTTACCCTGTTCGGGAATGGGTGTGTGCATGCGCCGCCGAAGCTCGGCTTTCACCTCGTTCAGCTTCGCTTGCAACCTTTTGCGAATCGTCTGCCGCAGCACCGTGAATCGCCCATTGCTCCTTTTCTTCACGCAGATATGCGTAAAACCAAGGAAATTGAACGTCTCCGGTTTCCCTTCTCCACGCCGCTTCCGGTTTTCGATCACATACGGACCGAACTCCAAAAGTCGCGTCTTCTCGGGATGCAGTTCCAGGTTGAACTTCCGCATTCTCTCGGTGAGTTCCGCCCGAAACTGGTCGGCATCCGCTTTGCTCTGGAATCCAACCACAACGTCATCCGCGAATCGCACCACGACAATGTCGCCATGCGCCCGCTTCCGACGCCATGCTTGGACCCACAGGTCAAATACGTAATGAAGATAGACGTTGGCCAGAAGCGGCGATGCACTGCCGCCCTGGGGCGTCCCTTCTTCCACACGTATTCGTTTCCCATCCTCCAGCACGCCGGCATTCAGCCATTTCTGGATGAGCCGCACGACGCGCCGATCTGCAATCCTGTGCTCGACGAACTTCACCAGCCATTCGTGAGAAATTCCATCGAAAAAGCCTTTGATGTCCAGATCGAGCACCCAGTTCACTTTCCTCGTCAGCAGTCCCGTGTACAGTGCATCCAGCGCTTGATGCTGGCTTCGCCCTGGTCGGAACCCGTACGAAAAACCGAGAAAGTCCGTTTCGTAGATAGCATTCAACACCTCGACCGTCGCGCGCTGGACGATCTTGTCCTCCAGCGCTGTGACTCCGAGCGGTCTTTGCCGCCCGTCGGCCTTGGGGATATACACTCTACGCACCGGCTTCGCTCGGTACGCTCCTCGCTTCAGCCTTTCGGAAAGGTCCTGGAGATTCACTTCCAGTTGCTCGCCGTAGTGCCGCCACGTCTCACCGTCCACACCGGGCGCAGCTTCCTTCTTCAGTCGAAAGTAGGCCATGCGCAGGGTCTCCAGGTTGTAGATGTGGTGCAGAAGCGCCGTGAACCGCAACTGCTTATCCTTCTTTGCTGCTTGACGTACCCTCTCCAGCGCACTTGGCGCGTCATTCCGGCTCGGTGTCCGGGACGCGTTTTGCTGTGGAGGGTTCCCTTTGGCCAACCCGTTTCCCTCCATCCCCTCCGCAGCCGGTTGTCCGACCTTGTTCGGAGACTTCGCAGGTACTTTAGGGCTGTCCGACTTCCCAGGTCCGTTCATCATCGGCGTGCGTCCTTAGACTTCCCGATGCGTCCCAAAGCAACTGCGGCCTTGGGTGGTCCTGGGATCTCCCGGTTCCCGCGTGAGGTGTCTCCGTACGTGCTCGGGGTCTCTGACCGCGCGGGATTCCGGTACACCTCGCGATATCGGTGCACCGGATGGAGCCTTCCGCATCTCCTTACAGCGTCGGCATCCCGGAGGAAGGTTCTTACGCGGCTGAATACCCGGCCCGCACTTTCCCCTGTCAACGCTTCGACGTCACACTTGCGAGTGACTCCGCATGACTCGGGGCCGATGTGGGTCGCTAATCCACTACTACCGTATGACTTTTTCATCACTACACCTCGCCGGTTTAACCGGCGCACAAGGAGACAGCACATGAAACGCGAACCTCAATCATTGACCGTGCATCTGAGACATGCGGCACACCGAATCCACAGAGCCGCGTGGATGATCGATAGCGGAGCCACTGCCCTGCACTGTGGTAGCGTTCTCGCGCTCACCCGTGGGAACACGGGAAAGATCCGAAAACTTTTCTTTTCGGACTCCATGACGCTTGAAGATAAGGCCACGGTCCTTCGAAGAAACCTCAGTGGCACTGACAGACAACACGCGATCCGCACGGAGAAATTCGGAGCGGAGATTGAGAAACTGGGTGAGATGGCACGCCGGCTGAGGGTTAAGCTGGAGAATCGCTACGTCAAAATCAAGCGATACACGGTGAGCGTCGCGGCGGAAGAGAAGAAGAATCCCGGATTCAGAAAGAGAACCCGGTAGCCGCGAAAGGTGCGACGGACGAAGATTGCAGGCCGGTGAGGGCGAACTCGGCCCTCGTGAGGGCCTCCCCAGTGCTGTTTCTGGAAAAGCTGGCTATACACTACATAAAGTAATCTATACTTGATATTTAGGGCGTCGCAGCGTACTCTGTGGGGTCTTCGGGGAGGCCACTGTGCCCCAGCAACCCTTTCGAGATGAGCTAGCCGACCGCCGTAGAACCACGCTCTTGCTCTTCTATCTTGCGGCACTTCTCTCCGTCATTGCCGCCAGTCTTGTTGGCAGGATTCTGCCTTTCCGTACGCCCCTACTCGTGCTGGCTGTCGTCGGAGCAGCGACGGCCGTCTTGTTCCTGCTACGTTTTCTTCGCTCAAACGATGAGCACCAACGGCAAATCAACTACCGTGCCCTGACGTTTGCCTTTACAGGAACATTGGTTTTTTCTGCGGCTATCGGTTTCTTCCAGAGCTTCGGTTTTCATCCCGTCTCCTGGCTAGGTATTCCCGCGCTCATGATCATTTTGTGGAGCATTGGATTGATTCTTTACTCGTGGCGGTATCGATGAAAACCCGGCTACGCGTATTGAGAGCGGAAAAAGAATGGTCGCAAGCCGAGCTTGCAGCCTATGTGGGAGTCGCGCGCGGAACGATCAACGCAATTGAAACCGGGAAGTACGACCCGAGTCTGCCGCTGGCTTTCAAGATCGCACGCGTTTTTGGAAAGAACGTAGAAGAGGTGTTTTTGTATCCCGAGGAGCAGGATCAGGCGCGGTCCCCAAAGATCTGAGTCCAGCTCTCGCAAGAGCAACACGATGTGTAGCAGTTCACAGTATCGGATTCCTCTCTCCCCATTTCGCTCGAAGTCTTTCCCTATCTTCTCGCCAAGGTGAACCCGAAGGAGCCTCCTCATGGACCATCCCTACAGCATTTCAGACTTTGCATTTGCTTTTCGGAGGAGCGAAGGAACTACACGCGATCTTATCGAGAGGAGCACCGAGCCTTCCCGCGGCAACGGTTCGCAAAGTAGACCCGATCCTGACAGGACATCGAATTCATCGGGCCCTGGCCGTGGTCCTGACCGTGAGCGAACCATTTATCACGGTCGAAACCGGGAATACGCATTGCGTGCTTCCGAAGTTCGTACGCTGATCGAACTGGGCAAATTCCGCGTGGTTCCCGCTGACGACCTTGCTCGTTTCTCGTACAGCGGCGAGCACTCGCGGATGGAACACGACATTAAAAACCTGACCCGGCACGGCCTCGCCGAACAGAAAACCATCGAAGGGCGTTCTTATTCGAGGAAAGTCCTGACTCTCACCAAGGATGGCCATCGGCTGCTGGAAGGTTCGCCGCGTCGCCCTCGACTTCGAGCTGAAGAAAGACCTCTACCAAGCCCTTTCCCGCATACGGCCCGATAAGGACCCAAAGTACGAACGAATCTCTATTGCGAACCGATTCGATCTGAAAGTGGTCGATGGCAAGATTCCCATTCCCGACCTGCGAATCGAATATGAGGATGACTGTCGGGAAGTCCGCCGCCTCGGTCTGGAAATAGCGACTCGCGACTATCGGCCCCAGGGGCTTGGCGAAAAGGCCAAGGCCGGCTTTCATATGTTTGCCCATCAGCAAGACCACGCTAAATTGCGCCGTGTTCTCGATACTCAGGAAATCAGCGCAAGGATCTTCGCCCTATGAAAATCCTGCCCATCAGTACAGAAGCACTCCGGTATTTTGGCTATACGGAAGAGGAGGCCCAGTTCCTCTACCTTGTGGCGACGCATTCCGGGTATTTCACCTGCCAGCAATTCCTCCAGTTCATCAAGACCAAGCCCGGCAAACGCAGCGTGTCCTTTGGTCGAAAGGTCGTGGAAAAGAAGCACGCTAGCTCGAAGGAATACCTTCGGCATGGCCGAGTCTTTCATCTCTTCTCGCGGAATCTCTATGAAGCTATTGGCAGGGAGGATGTCCGTTTCCGGCGTGTCCACTCGACCGAATACATCCGAACGCGGCTCATTGCTCTCGACTTCATTCTCCGAAATCAAGGCTTCACTTATCTCGAATCCGAGGAACAGAAGCTTTCTTTCTTCTGCGACCAGATGGGAATCGACAAAAACATTCTGCCCCACAAACGGTACTCGGGAGCTATCAAGGGCGACTTCACGAACCGCTATTTCGTGGATAAGTTTCCCATGTTCTACAACCCTGCCGTCTCTCTTTCCCCTGTGATGACCTTCAGTTTCATCGATCCAGGGTTTGAAAGCATGGATAGCTTCAAGACTCATCTGGACGCGTATCTGACGCTTTTCACGAAGCTTTCGCATCTCCGCTTCTACTACGTGGGAATCCGCGACACGAATTTCGAGCGTGCCAAGAAGCTGTTTCATGGGACGTTTCAGAGGCTTTGGAACCCGGCAGCCCCCCGTGGATTATTCGACTATTTCCGTACGCGCCGAACATGGGACGAGAAGAATTACGGCAAGCTATCGGAGCACGACATCCTGTTCATGAACCAGGGAAAAGAGAGATTTGGCAACCCCGGCATCGAGAGTCTGTACCAGAGATGGCGTGCCGGAGAGATTACCGAGAACACGGTGCGGTCTGAATCTGTGAAGTTACAGATGCCTTCGCAGGTCACCTTTATTTGCGCAGCCGTGAATGGACAGGCAGCGTTGTTCGAGCGCCACCCGCACCAGCCAGTTAATGTTGCCGTGAAAAGTTCCGAGGAGACGCCTTTCCCAGGAGATTTCACCTCCGGGATCACTCTGGCATGGAGATAAGAGGTAGAAAGAGCAGGCAGATGCGACAGAGACGGCAAGAAAACGGAGCGCGGTCAAAACACGACCAGAGGCGGGAGCGACCCCATCGCGCCGCAAAATCGCGGCCCGATCCCTTCGGGCTTCGGGGGTCACTCCCGCCTCTTGCTGCTGGAATCCGCAGCTCGTGTTTTGGCCGCGCAGGAAAAGGGAATCGGAGAACTCGTAAGACAGGATGTAAGACAAAACCGTAAAGGGGGAACAAAAAGGAAGCATGGCAATCATTAAGGCACCACCCAAACAACCAAAGTCGGTAACGATTCAGGCGCGAGTAGAGGAGTCGGTGAAAGCGCAGCTCGACCAATACGCCAAATTCATCGAGTCCACTCCGTCCTACGTCATAACGGAGGCCCTGAAAGTCCTATTCAAACGCGATGACGAGTTCAAAACTTGGCTAGGCCAACACGCCAACGACAAGAACCCGGAACAGATTCAAGGAGAGGCTCTCACGAAGACCGCGTAACAATCATGAAGACCCGTCCAACACAATTCGGTGTGCGCGAGAATACAGCGTCGTCAAGACAGCATGCCCCGCGCCATGTAATGAATGCTTCGGTTCTGCAGTCCGACCCCTTGTTTGGAACGGAACAGCAGGATACGGGGACGCGAGAACTGACATCTCCAATCAAAGAAACATTCGAATTGTCACTCACAGAGACGGACAAGGGGGCCACAAGGGGAGGAGACAGCGAAGCGATCACATCGGCGTTGCTTGGCGATGGCAAACTCTCAGTTGTCGAACGTCCCCTGACGTGCGAGGAAGCCGCGGCCTTTGTGAGAGTTCACCCGAGGACTGTCAAGCGCATGGCGCGTGCGGGCAAGGTGCCAGGGCATTTCCGTTTTGGACGTTGGTATTTTTACGCGAGTGAACTGGACTGTTGGATGCGAATGGAATTACACTCGGCACGCCACCCTTGAGGCTCAAACATAAAGGAGAATGCCAATGTTTGAGCGCAAGAGATACCAGTTCGGCTATGTGCGCCAGAAATCTCGTAAGACTGGCCCGCATGTCTGGGTCTGGGAGTATCGAGATCGTAGTGGTTCGCATTCAGTGATACTCGGAACAGTGGAGGAAATGTCGGAGGTCGAAGCTTGGAAGGCTACCGAGAGTCGAAGGCTCATCATCAACGACCCTCAACCGGCTAACCAGACTTCGTTCGGTGCGGTCATTGATCGGTATCTTCGTGAGGCGCTACCAGAACGTCAGGTAACGCGCTCCCGGTACGTAAGCTGGATCAATACCCATATAAAGCCCAAGTGGCGAGACGTTCCAATCGCCCAGGTGAAGCCACTTCCCGTCGAGCTTTGGGTCAACGATTTGAAGCTCGCCGGAAAAAGTAAGGGCCACATCCGGGAAATGATGCACTTGCTCTTTAATTGGGCGATGCGTTGGGAATTGACTCCAGTTGAACGAAATCCAATGAGTCTCGTCCGAGTAAAGGGTTCTTCAAAGCGGACGAAGGTTCCGAGGATTTTGACGATCAAGGAATTCAACCTTCTGCTTGCAAGGTTGACGGAGCCGTTTCGAACAATGGCCCTAGTCGCTCTTTTCTTGGGTCCGCGAGTAAGTGAAATTGCGGGGCTGAAATGGAGCGATATCGATTGGGAGGAATCGACCATCTCAATCGCACGTTCTTGGGTAGCGGGCAACGTGGAAGACACCAAGACAGAAGGTTCCGCGAAGCCGCTTCCTATGGACCGTGACTTGGCCGTGATTCTCCGGCAGCACAGAGAGAGAACGAAGAGAGTTGATTCCGAATGGATTTTTGCGAATCCACAAACGGGAAAACCGTATTGGCCCGATAAGATTCGTGAAGATCATCTGATTCCAGCAGGGATCGCAGCCGGAATTGGGCGTGTTGGATGGCATACGTTTCGGCACACTTACTCGTGCTTGTTGCGAGAGCACGAAGTAGATTTGAAAGTTCAGCAGGCTTTAATGAGGCATGCTGATATCCGAACGACGATGAACATCTACACCCAAGCAATACCAAGAGCAGTACGCGAAGCAAATCGCAGAGTTGTTCGCAGCATCATGGGAAAAAAGGCGGCATTGAGGCGGCAATAAGGGTTCCAAGGACTACCAAGTCCTTCTTTTTCAGTCCGGGCCCTACTTCGTAAGTCGTTGAAATGCCAAGCGTGGGTTGTTTCGATCCCCACCGCCCCTACCAAAAGTCCTGTTGAGTCTGTTGCCTTTGCCTCCCGAGAACCCCAGATTGGGGCCTAAAAGGCCCTAGTTTCGGCCCCAAGTTGGCCCCACATTTACGCACGGTTTACGAGGGGAGATCTCATGCCTCTATTCAGAACTCGTCTGCGTGTACTGCGCGCGGAGCGGAAATGGTCACAAGCAAAGCTGGCCGCCCAGGTCGGTGTGACGCTTCAAACTATCACTCCATTGAAAAGCCGATTTCACCCCAACCTGCGTCTGGCCTTCAAAATTGCCCGCGCCTTTGGGAAGCAGATCGCGGAAGTCTTTATCTATGAGGATATTTGACCGACCATCTGCTTAGAAGTCGCTTGAGTAGTTTTATCAGAACTTGCCGGAGTGACCGCA
>Ga0207029_10257_pt2 | contig 12006 bp, 9 predicted proteins | sample Alteio_BWMinCont_39_FD_153282 | JGI IMG/M metagenome (GOLD analysis project Ga0207029, IMG submission 153282) | Enriched cells from forest soil in Barre Woods Harvard Forest LTER site, Petersham, Massachusetts, United States -... | ecosystem: Environmental > Terrestrial > Soil > Temperate forest >...
CATTACGTGCGTCGCTGGCGATCTTCTCTTCGGCGTGGGCATCAGTGTCCTGGACCCAGAGACTGGCGCTCTGGTCATGGTCGCGGGCCACGGCACGCAGGTGGCTGCAGAGCAAGGCGAACAGGCCAACGTCGTTGCGCACGACCTCGTCTCAGGCAGATTTGATAAGGCGGTGACGGACACGGTCGTCAGACCAATCGAGACGGCTGCCAAAGAAATAAAGGGGGTGGCCGATACAACAAGCCATGGGCAAATTGGCCAAGCATTGGAACATGTCGGGCGGGCCGAAAACAGCCTCTCGCCCGGCAGCGGCTCGGGAATGATCGACGCCGCCAAGGCTGGTGAAGCCGCCGCAGCACACGCGCGAGGAGCGGTACAAGAAGCTGCGAATGGTCGGCTCGGAAACGCGGGCCAAAAAGCCGGGGACGCGGTTTCCAGTGTTGGCGATGCTGTTAAGCAGATTGACGCCGAAAAAAGCGAGAAGCTGAAGGCGACTGGCAATGACATCGCTGAGAAATCTGCTGAAGCGCAGACGATTGCACAGACTGTTCACGGGTTAATACAATAACGCGGTGGTGCGGGATGTAAGTCCCCGCCGTCATGCTGGTCACTGTAATTCTGGGATGAGATGCTGCAACATGAGACGGCTGTTCACCGCGTAAGATTCCTTGAGGCTGCTGCCATATATGTCTGACAGATCGCACGTGCGGAAGCTGTCGCAAATTGACGATCAAAGAAATAAGAGAAACTATATGAAAATTAATCCACGCATGATAGTCGCGCTGTGCCTATTGATCGGTGGTTATCGGTTAGAGGGTAGCGGTTGGACACATTTTCGTGACTCTGTCACGCATCCGGTGAGGGTTGCTGAGAAGAAAACAGAAGACACCGTTGTGCACTATGAACAGGAAGGGGAGAAATTGGCGAAATCGGTAGGGTCTCTCCCGAAACGGGCAGACGATGCATTGGACGCAGGGAAACAAGCCGCCAATCAGGCTGAACAGACATTGAAGGTCAGTCAGGGAGTCGTCCAGCATGCGGATGAAAGTCTTGGGGAAATCCGCAAATCACTCGGGAGCCTCAAGGTTCCCCTGCAGATCATGATGTGGGGGATTGCGGCGCTCGTGTGCGTAAAATTAGTCGGCAGCCTAATTAGTTTGCGCCAGAAAACAAAACAGCGCACTTAAATGAACGTGAAGCGCTTCGCTATTCCCAGCCAGAGACCCGTGGAGCTCGAGGTTTCCTGCCTATGCAAGTTACCCGTCGGAGTTGCAACCTCGGCGGCGCGAACCACAACCATGGATTTAAGTTCTTGCCTAAAAAGGCTCTCCACTGATTAGCTTTAGACGTATGGCCGAACCCGATTCAGCTCAGGAGTCATTTGAACCGCTGACTTATGTTTCCGGACGCACAACCCTCTGGAACAGTTCTTGGCGGCGCATCTACGAGCACTTCGGTTATGCAATTGTCGCCTACGCGCGTGGCAAAGGATTGAATGACCAATCTGCGCACGATGTGCTTCAGGAGGTTATGGTCACGATACTCCGTTGTAAGAACGGCAACGCCGCGAGTTACGACAAGAAGAAGGGTTCTTTCCAAGGCTGGATTTGGGGTGTCATTCGTAATCGCGTCCGGTCAGTGCGCCGCCAACTCGGAAAAGAAGAATTGACCAATCCATTACCGTCAGACGACCGTGAAATCGAACGCCAGACCAAATCGATTTTAGAAATTGCGCAGTCACCGCCGGACTTCGCCGAGATGGATCAGGAAGGATGGGAACGTGCAATTCTTGAGGCTGCAGTGCAGCGAGTTCGCGCCAAGGCCCCTCATGAAAAATTTACAATCTTTACCGCACTGCTCGCAGAAAAAGCGTCACCCGCAGAACTCGCCCAACAATACGGCGAAACTCGGAATAATATTGATGCTATCAAGCACCGCTATAAGAAGATGGCAATCAAAGAAGCCAAAGCCATCCGCGCAGAATGGGAACAACTCCGAGAGATCAAATTGCCATGAATAATCATACTTCGCCTGGTCAGGATGCCGCTGAACCCTCCGACGCCGAATTGTTGAATATATGCCAGACCATTTCAGGTCTTCCTGCCAATGGTGACGAAGTGGTCACACGCCTGCAATTCATTGCAGACCTCTTGGCCGATGCCGGAACCCTGCCGAGTGAAAAAGTGTTGGTGTGGCGCGAGCCCGACCGCAGTGTAAAGCATGTTTGCTTGGGTGAACATATTGTAGTGGGCCGCAAACCGCCCGAACCGAGCCTATCCATTCCCGACGATAAACTTCTCAGCCGTTGCCATTTCTCAATACGAGTCGTCAAGGAATCCTGCTTGCTGGAAGATTTGAAATCTCGCAACGGGACGTCGATCAACGAACCTAACAGAAATTTCCAAGAGCGCGTCCTGCACGACGGCGATCTCATTTTTGCCGGCAATTATATCTTTGCCTTTTTTGATCAGTCTAAAGTTGGATGATTCACATTGTTTCGACTCTCGAGGTAATTCATGAGCGATTCAAAAGAACAAAGAGAAGAGGGGATATTCTTGGGAGCAATGCAATTGGCAGCCGAGCATCGCGTCGGCTATCTCCAGCAAGCATGCGGTCTCGACGCCTCTTTGCGCCAGCGAATTGAAGCAAGAATCCGGGCCTACGAACGGTCAAGTGAAGATGCTGGTGAAGCCACTGCAGCTGTATCTACTCCACCGAAGGGTCTTTTGTCTCGTCTAACTGAGCAACCGAGTGACCGTATCGGGCACTATAAACTGCTTGAGAAGATCGGAGAAGGAGGGTGCGGTGTGGTTTACATGGCCGAACAGGAGGAGCCAGTGCGTCGCCGCGTCGCTCTCAAAATCATAAAGCTCGGCATGGATACCAAACAAGTTGTGGCCCGCTTCGAAGCCGAAAGGCAAGCGTTAGCATTGATGGAACACCCAAACATCGCCAGGGTATACGATGCGGGAGCGACAATTACGGGCCGCCCATATTTCGTGATGGAACTTGTGCGTGGCGTGAAAATCACTGATTACTGCGACCAACAGAAACTCTCGACAGGCCAACGTCTCGATTTATTTGTTCAGGTTTGCCAAGCAATACAACACGCGCATCAAAAGGGGATTGTTCATCGCGACATCAAACCATCAAATATCCTTATCACCGAACATGATGGTTCACCAATGCCAAAGGTCATAGATTTTGGGATTGCCAAGGCTACGAATGACCAGCCGCTGACGGACAAGACCCTCTTCACTGCTTTCGAACAGTTTATTGGTACACCCGCGTACATGAGTCCCGAACAAACGGGCATGGGAGGGCTGGATATTGATACACGGAGTGACATTTACTCGCTGGGCGTTCTTCTTTATGAATTGCTGACCGGCAAACCTCCGTTCGACGCGGAGGAAATGCAGCGCTCTGCTCTCGATGACATTCTTCGTCTAATCAGGGAAAGGGAGCCCAAGCGACCTTCGCAGCGGCTGACAATACTGACGCTGCAAGAATTGACCACTTTGGCCCAACGCCGCCAAAGCGAACCTGCAAAACTGCCAAACCTAATGCGCGGCGACCTCGATTGGATAGTGATGAAGACCTTGGAAAAGGACCGCAAACGGCGCTATGAGACGGCCAATGGCTTGGCAGTAGACATCCAGAGGTACCTGAATAACGAGCCGGTGGTTGCCCGCCCACCCAGCAACCTCTACCGCCTCAAGAAAATGATTAGGAGAAACAAGTTTGCATTTGCGGCCGTTGGCGCAGTATTTGTTGCTCTGCTCGCTGGCTTTGGAACATCCCTATTCCTACTTTACAAAGAGAGGGAGGCGTTGCGTCTTGCTGTCCCCGCAAAACTTGCTGAGGATTTCCTGCGGCAGAGGCTGATCGCGACGCGACGTGCTGTGACATATTGGAATTGGTTTCCACCTGCCAGTGTGAATGACCATTGGCAGGCTCGGCACCAACACGTCGACCACGTCAACGCCCTAAATGAGCTGGCCCGTTTCCTCAACCAGCAGGGAAAGCTTTCGGAAGCTGAGGTGCTCTTAGAGGAATCGCTGAGGGAACGAAAACAAAATCAGAATAGCAGTCCGCTGGACATTTCGGACGCAATCCTAACCCTTTCCGACATTCGTGTTGAAGAAAGGCATTATTCAGAGGCCGAGAATTTACTGCTTGAGGGTATCTCCTCGCTCCAAAAGAGCTCTGACAGATTCCCGGAAACGCTGAAGGAGATCAATTGGAAATTGATCTCGCTTTACGAAAAATCAGGCCGGCCTGACAGAGCCGCGGAATGGATCGCGAATATGCCCATCAACCAGAGACCTACCATCCCCGTTGACGGAGCACTAAAGTATTGCCCTAACCTTATCAGCATGTGGCCATGCGAAGGTTATGCACTCGATTCCGTGGGCACAAACAACGGCATAATATTTGGTGACGTAACCGTAACGAATGGAATTGTGGATAAGGCCCTCCATTTTAACGGCACAAACGGTTGGGTGCAGATCGCCAATGCGCCGAGGCTGTTGGTCTTTTCTTTATCAGCTTGGGTTCGATTCGACAGTTTGGATTCCGCCGGTTCCTATACGAACCTGCAGTTTGTAATTTTTAGAAAGAACTCGCGTATTAACAATTATGAGGGATTTTCTCTAGTCAAAAGTCGTGAGGACTTGGATTCTGTTGATCGCTTTGCGTTTGAGGTCACATCAGCCGATGGAGACAATGCAAAGATTCAGTCGAAAATCGCCGTTGAAACGGGGGTGTTCTACAACGTCGTGGCAACTTTTAATGGGGCTTTCCTGCGCCTTTATGTGAATGGAATTGAACAGTCATCAAGTTATCATCCTTATCCCATCGACTACGGCAATCGGCCGATGTTCTTTGGAACGTCTGGAGAGAAATGGGACGGTCACCTTGCCGGCTCTCTGGATGAAGTGTCGCTATACGACAATGCACTTTCAGCAGATCAGGTCCAAGCAATATATCGGTTTGCCCAGCACGGTAAGCACTTGCATTGACATTTATCGGTCCTCCGCCGGTGCGAAACGATGCCCACCAAATTCGCATTCGGAGTCGGAAAGATATTTCTAGTGGACCATCTGACGCTGGGAAAGACTCCACTTTGCCCAGCGTTTTCCGAGTTCCCGAGATAGACACCGAGGGCGTCGTTGTCGAAGGCGCCTCCGGGCAGCCGCTGACCAGTTTCGCGCTAACTCCGACCTCATCTTCGTGCCCTCTGCCCGACCCGCCAGTCACTTCTTACTTAGAATTCAATTTATCTGAAATCGCGAAAAATAACGTTTGACAACGTTCTGTATATCGTGTAAAACAAATAAATACGTTGTTAAAGATTAAATTGCAGAGAAACACGACCATTATGAGCGATCCAACTATCCCCCAGCCTTCCGGCATGACGCTTACCTTCCCTTCGATGCACGGCGTTATGGGAAAACGCGACTTTTATGTCGCCATTATGAAACTGGCCCTTGTCCCAAAACTGTTTAAGTTTCGTGATTGGGCTGAACTCCCACCTGAACAGCGCGCCCAGAGAGTGATTCAGAAGAGCCGCATCCCTGAAATCACCCAGTATATCCTGGACAATGAGGACGGCTACCTCTTTTCCTCCTTAACGGCTTCTTTCAATTGCGAGCCAGTATTCACCTCGATTCCCGGCCACACCGAGCTTGGAACCCTGCAAATGCCATTCGAGGCCGATTTGGTTATCAACGACGGGCAGCATCGGCGCGCGGCCATCGAGGAAGCCCTGAATCAGAATCCGATGCTCGGCCAGGAGAGTATTTCCGTGGTTTTGTTCCCATGGGAAGACCTTGACCGCGTTCAGCAGATGTTCTCCGATTTGAACCGCACCGCACGGACGACATCCAAGTCCTTGAATATTCTGTATAACCACCGCGACCTGATGAGCCAGATTGCGTTGACCGCCGTGGAGCGATTGCCAATTTTCAGGCGATTCGTGGAAAAGGACCGGATTTCCCTTCCTTTACGTTCGCCGAAGCTATTTACACTCGGCGCAATTTACGATGGAACGCTGGCACTGCTGGAGGTTGTTACGCAAGCGGACTATGAACAAAAGCTGGCGCAGGCAATGGAGTTTTGGGAGACTGTGGTCACACAAATGCCGGAGTGGGGCCGTGTTGAGTCTGGTGATGTAAAGCCAGGCGAGTTGCGACAGGAGTATATCAGCACCCATGCAGTCGTTCTGTGGGCGCTCGGGGCGATGGGACGGACGTTAATCTCCACGCACCCGGCGGACTGGGCTGAACGCCTTGCAGCGCTCAAGACTATCGATTGGCGGCGCACGAACAAAGAGTGGCAGGGAATCGCGATGTCGGGGCCTGACGTCGTGAACAGGCGCCAGTCGCGCATGGACACTGCTTCGTTCCTCAAGAAGAAACTCGGCCTGCCGTTGACGCCCGCAGAAACGCGGTCGTTGCGCGGCGCGGACCAGGTGATGGCGGATTTGAAGCAACTGCTCGCAACAAACTAGGAATGATATGGATGCACCAAGCGATTCGAATACTGACGTTGTCGTGGCCCAGTTCGAGAAGAACAAAAAGGAAGAGGTTCGTATCTCCGTCGGAACATATCACGGCCGAAAAATAATCAACCTCCGGGTTTATTTCAAAGACGACGACGGCGTGTGGAAACCAGGCAAACAAGGGCTTGCCCTCGCTGTTGAGCGATACAAAGACCTGGCTGGAGCAATTCTACAGGTCGGCGAACACTTAAAGGCCAACGGGCAAATATGAGCGAATCCCGGAAAACCGGCGGCGAACTCTTTATCGTCGACAACAGCGACCAGGCTTGGAAGGGCTTGAATTACCTCCAAGACTGGACGGAGATTGCCAGCGCCTTTGACATCGCGGCGGGCTACTTTGAGATCGGCGCACTCCTCGCGCTCGACGGCAAATGGCAGAAGCTCGACAAGATTCGCATCCTGATGGGTAATGAATGTTCGGCGCGCACGCGACACGCCATCCTCGACGCTCTTAAGCAGGACATCACCGCTCGCCTCGACGCCAGCATCGAAAATGAAAAGGACAAGAACGATTTCCTTGTCGGCGTTACCTCAATTGCCCAAGCACTGCGGGACGGCAAAATCGAATGCCGCGCCTACGCGAAAAAGAAATTTCATGCCAAGGCCTACATAACCCACCCGCGTGTCGCCGTTATTGGTTCGGTCGCTCTCGTTGGGTCCAGCAATTTCACGGTGCCAGGGCTGACGCAAAACATCGAATTAAACATACAGGTCAAGGCTGCGGGTGACGTGCGCCAATTGCAGGAATGGTACGAACAACACTGGCAGGAGGCGGAGAATATCACGCCGGACATCCTTGCTGTTGTCGAACGACACATCCGCGAGTACACCCCGTTCGATATTTACGCCAAGGCGCTCGATGAATTGTTTCGTCGGCATGAGCTCACGGCCAGTGAATGGGAAAAGACGCAATCAAAAATCCATCCCATCCTCGACCAGTACCAGCGCGACGGCTACGCCTCGCTCTATCATACCGCCGCCAATTACAACGGCGCGTTTTTGTGCGACGGCGTTGGATTGGGCAAAACTTTTATCGGCCTGATGCTTATCGAACGCCTCGTGATGTACGAAAAGAAGCGGGTCGTCCTGTTCGTGCCTAAATCCGGACGCGCATCGGTCTGGGAACGCAACATCAAACGCTACCTGCCGCACCTGTTGAATGGTTTCCTCTCATTAAAGATTTTCAATCATACCGATCTGATGCGTGGGGTCAGCGCCGATGGCATGGATTTCCCGTCCATCTTTGAACAGATGAAAGACCAGGCAGACGTCATCGTGATCGACGAGGCCCACCACTTTCGCAATCGCGGTCTAGGCCGCGAATCCGGCGGTTCACGCTACTGGACGCTTTATGATTTGTGCGAGGGCAAACAGGTGTTTCACCTTACTGCCACGCCGGTCAATAACGCGCTCACCGATTTTCAACACCTCATCGAACTCTTTTCCCGGCAGAAACCGGATGCTTTCGCCACGCGCGTTGGCATCCACAACCTTGCCGCCCATTTCCGCCAGTTGGAGAAGCAACTCGCCGGCATAGTCAGCGGTGAGGCCCACGGTGAACTGTTCGCGGCCAACCAAGTTGAGGCCGGTCAGCTCTTATTTAGTGACAAGTTGTTCCGCGAACTCGTCGTCCAGCGCAGCCGCGCATACGTCGTCGAGAGCCAGAAGCAGCAGGGTTCAAACGAGGCGCTGTTCCCCACCAAAGCGCCGCCGCGCGTTGCCGAGTACTCAGTGAAAAAGACCTACGGCCATCTGCTTAATAAGGTCGAGGTAGCCTTCGCCAGGGAAAAGCCGTTGTTCGCTCTGGCTCCGTATCATCCCTTGGATTATCCCGTCGGTGACATGCAGGAAAAGGGCGACTTTGAAATCGGTCGTCAACGCGGCCTCGTCCGCCTTATCCGGGTTCAGTTCCTTAAACGCTTTGAAAGCTCCATCACCGCGTTTGAACAATCTTGCCAGAATTTGCTGCTAAAGTTCCTTGCGTTCCTCACTGTCAACAGCCAGACCAAACGCGAGAAGGAACGTCTCGAAAAATGGCAGATTCGCAATGCGGAACTGCTCACCCATATCCGTGCCCGACGCCAGGAACTGAACGAGGACGATGGCAGCGAGGAAGAGGACGAATCGCTCGGCGAGGAGTTCGCCGACCACTTTGAAGCGCTTGACCGCAAAACATTCCGGCTCGACGAAATTTTCGATGACACCTTCGACGACCTTGAAACGTTGGTGGACTTTCTGGAGGAATTGAAGAGGTTCACCCCGGCGCACGACGACAAGCTCAAGGCTCTGGTTAAACTCCTGAAATCCGATCCCGACCTTAAGGGCCGCAAGGTCCTGATATTTACCGAGTTCATGGCCACGGCCCGTTATCTCAAACACGAGTTGCAGGACGCCGGCATTGAAGGTGTGGACGAAGTGGATAGCGCCACCAAGCAGGACCGCACGGTTGTTTTGCAGCGTTTCGCGCCATATTATAATGATTCATCGTCATCGGATTTGGCCGCGCGCGGCCTCACCGAAACGCGCGTTCTCCTCGCCACGGATGTCCTTTCCGAGGGTTTGAACCTTCAGGATGCCACGCGGATGATCAACTACGACCTCCACTGGAACCCCGTTCGTCTCATGCAGCGGATTGGTCGCGTGGACCGTCGGCTCAACGCTGCGGTGGAGAAAAAAATAATCGCCGATCATCCCGAGGAAAAAGCCCATCGCGGCAAGGTCGTTTACTGGAATTTCCTCCCGCCCGATGAACTTGATGATTTGCTGAAGCTTTACAGCCGGGTCGCTCACAAAACGTTGCGCATCTCAAAAGTCTTCGGCATCGAAGGCAAAAAGTTGCTCAAACCGGACGACGACTTTGACGCTCTTCGCGATTTCTTGAGCAACTATGAGGGCGTCACCACCCCAACGGAAAAGATGCAGCTTGAATTGGAGCGAATGCTCAAGGAAGACCCGGCCCTGGAAACCCGTCTGGATGCGCTGCCCGGACGCGTATTTAGTGGCAAGACGCACCACCAAAAAGATGCGCAGGCTGTATTCCTTTGCTACAATCTTCCCGCCGAGGATGCCACGTCCCACGAATGGACCGACGCCGCCGGTCGCACAGCTTGGTATTTGTTTGATTTCACCAAATCCAAGATTCTCGATCAGCCGGAAGAAATTCACGCATTTATCAAATGCCAACCGGACACAGCGCGCCGGGTGGAAATGACCGCCGAAGCGTTACGTACTATTCGCCTCAAGATCGAGACGCACATTAAGAATACGTATCTCAAGCAGATGCAGGCACCCGTCGGCATAAAGCCGACCCTGAAATGTTGGATGGAACTCAATTGATTTATCATGAAACGGGAACTTGAAGCACTGGAGAATGATGTTAAGGCCGAATTACGATCAAGTGCAACTTCGATAGCCGACCCCATCACCGATGGCGTGGTGGATGTTGATTTATATCTGGCTAGTTCCCCCAAAATGCTTTGGATTCTCAAGGAGCCGGTGGACGATGTCGTCAACGGGGTGCCTTCTGGCGGCGGCTGGAGCATGGCCAAGGATATTCTGGCCGTCGGCAAATTTGGCAACAAGCCTCCATTCGCTCCTATAGCTTACGTGGCGTATTCCGTTTTTAATGGCTTCAAAAAATGGGGGGACATTGATTATGTCACGAAAAATCCAGCCGTGAAGGCTGCCGTAAAACACATTGCCCATATTAATATCAACAAGATGCCCGCCTTGCCTACCAGCGGTGGCACAGACTTCGGCCGCATTTATTCCCAAAACCGCAACCTATTGCTCAGACAAATTTACACCTTGAGTCCAGACATTTTAATCTTCGGTAGCACCATCGGATTTTTTCTGGAAGATCTTGGTCTGAAACGGGAGGAATTCAAGCCAATCGGCTCTTTGAAATATTGCGTCAAAGGTCAGCGCTTGTTTATTGATGCCTTTCATCCCAGCCAATGGACTCAAGTGAGCCCAATAGATTACGTAGATGAAATTGTAGCTACAATCAAAGAACAAAGCCCTGTTCTTCCGAGGCCATTATCCGAAATTTCAATCTCATAAGTTTCCCATGCCCACCTCCGACAAACTCCGCGCCATTCGCAAGTTCGACGACCTCATACGCTATTTGGAGGAGGAACTTGGCTGGCCGCTGGAGCAATACGGCTTCGACGACCTCACCTTCGAATACGATCCCGCCGATCTCGGCTTGCGCGACGAGGACGCGGTCAAAATCAAAAAGATTCACCAACTGCGGCCGCTCGCCTCTGGCCAGCCGTGGGGCATCTTTTTCGTCGAGTTTGAAAAAAAGAAACTCCCCGTCGTTGTCCTCCGCCGAATACTGAGCCATCTGGTTATCAAGAAACGTTCCTCCGCCAACCAGGGGGACCGCGCGGCGTGGAATCCGCAGGACCTCCTTTTCATTTCTGCCTTTGGCGATGAGGGCACGGAACAAAGGGAAACCGCCTTTGCCCACTTCCATCAGGAAGACGGCGATCTTCCCACTCTGCGCGTCCTGGGTTGGGACGGTGCGGACACCCCGCTCAAGCTCGAACACGTGGACGCCACCCTGCACGAGAAACTCTGTTGGCCGTCAAATCCTCGGGATCATGCGGCCTGGCGCGAGCAATGGTCGCGCGCTTTTCGTCACCGCCTCGGGCATGTTATTCGCACTGCCGATGCTCTGGCGGAAACCCTGGCCGCGCTCGCGCGACGCATTCGCGCCGCTGCGCAATTAATGATGGCGCATGAATCGGAAAATGGCCCACTCAGCAAACTTTACAAAGCCTTCCAGGTTTCCCTTATCCACGATCTCAAGCCGGATGATTTTGCTGACACCTACGCGCAGACCATCACCTACGGTTTGTTGACCGCCGCCATCTCCCGCACCGAGATGAGCGCCGGCACGGCGGGCACGTTCGTTAAGGCCGATGACATCAGCGACATTGTGCCCGTCACTAATCCCTTCTTGAAAGAGACGTTGCAAATGTTTCTCAAGGCCGGCGGGCGCAAAGGTGGTATCGATTTTGACGAACTCGGCATCCAGGACGTGGTCGAACTCCTGCGCGGCGAGGAAACCGACCTTCCCGCCATCCTGCGCGACTTTGGCAACAAAACCCAGGGCGAAGACCCGGTCATCCATTTTTACGAGCACTTCCTCAACGCCTACAACAAACAACTTAAAATCCAGCGCGGCGTGTTCTATACACCGCAACCTGTTGTTTCCTACATTGTCCGCAGCGTCAACGAATTGCTTCAATCCGAGTTTGGACTGGAGGACGGGTTGGCTTCGACCGTGACCTGGCGGGAAATGCTTCAACGGCACAAAAACTTGAAGCTACCTACGGTCAATGACCCGAAAGAACCTGAGAGAAGCATCAATCCCGACGAAATGTTCGTCCAGATTCTCGATCCCGCTACCGGCACTGCCACGTTCCTCGTTGAAG
>Ga0207029_10301_pt1 | contig 11955 bp, 9 predicted proteins | sample Alteio_BWMinCont_39_FD_153282 | JGI IMG/M metagenome (GOLD analysis project Ga0207029, IMG submission 153282) | Enriched cells from forest soil in Barre Woods Harvard Forest LTER site, Petersham, Massachusetts, United States -... | ecosystem: Environmental > Terrestrial > Soil > Temperate forest >...
TACATCTACGCGCTGAAAAAGAAGGCGTTCGATTGGAAACATTGAAATGGAGGCGGGGCCGTTGATTCGCTGCGCCGAGCCTGCCGGGAATTGTTGCTGGCATGAGCCCCATTAGGCGGCTTAATTTGCATTTATAATATACTAATGGCATACTAAGAGTGGTTCCTCATTGAGGGATGTTAGTTGGGGGGCGGCTCCATCCGGGGTCGCTCCCTTGTTGGAGTAAAGGAGAGTATGAATAGCCGCCCCCTGGCGACGCAAGAAAGACGGGCCTTTCGAGCCATGTGGCGCCGGAAGCCAAAACAATCCTGCGCAGGCAAGGTTTATTTCCTGCGGCGCGAGCGTTTTTTCTTGCTTCGATGTACGTCAATGATGATGAAAATTGTGACGCAAATCCCGAGTGCGATGATCAGGATGAGGACCGGCGAATCCTTCCAGTCTTGTTCCGCAGCATGAACTAATCTTCCAATATCCATTTGTGTGGTCACCCATTAGACCTGATTCCGCCGGTAATGCTCAAGCATACGCCAGCGAAAATGCCCCCTGGAAAAGGGTATCCCTGACGCGAACCCTATTCCGCGGAAAACCGGCACACCATTGCCTGGCGATAAGTCTGACCGGGCCGCAAAATGCTCTGAGGAAAATCGGGGTGATTCAGGTAATCCGGAAAATATTGGGGCTCGAGGCAAAGTCCGCTGTGCCGCCCGTAAACGACGCCGTGCTTGCCCTTGATCGGGCCCTTCAGAAAATTGCCGGTGTAAAACTGCAAACCGGGCTGGTCGCTCAGGACTTCCAGAACACGGCCGCTGACGGGTTCGTGCACGCGCGCCGCGAGGGCGAGGCGTCCGCCGCCGCCGTTCAGTGCGAAATTATTGTCATAGCCAGGCGGATCGCTCTTGAGCTGTCCAAAACGCGAACCGACCGCCGCAGGCACGGTGAAATCCATCGGAGTGCCCTTCACTGGCTGGATTTCACCGGTGGGAATAAGCAGCTTGTCCACCGGGGTATAACGATCCGCCGCCAAAGTGAGAACATGACCCAGAATGTCGCCGGTGCCGGCAAGGTTCCAATACGAGTGATTGGTCAGGTTGACTGGCGTTGGCCTGTCAGAGGTGGCTTCAATGTCCAGGCGAAGTTCGTTTTCATCGTTCAGCGTATAGATGGCCACGACGTTCAACGTGCCCGGATAGCCTTCATCCCCATCGGGACTGGTGTGGGTCAGTCGCAACGAAGCGCTGCCATTCGCGAAGAATGGTTCGGCACGCCAGACCACTCGATCAAAGCCCCGGACTCCGCCGTGCAACTGGTTTGGCCCGTCATTGGTCGCCAGTTGGAAAAGCCGGCCGTCCAGCGTAAAGCGCCCTCCAGCGATGCGATTGGCAACACGGCCAATGAGGGCGCCAAAATGAGCGGTTCCTTCCACATACGGTTGCAACTGATCATATCCAAGGACGACATCGACCGGCTTCCCGTGCCGGTCCGGAACATGCAATTCCGTAATTATGCCGCCATAATCCAGAATCTTGCAGACAATCCCATTTGCGTTTGCCAGAGTGAAAAGGGTGGCTTCAGCGCCATCGGGGAGAGTCCCAAAGCGCCCTCTCTTGATTTCATTTTTCGTAATATTCATTCAGGTTCATGTCAAAACACGGGGGAGAAAGGATGCCACCGGAAACTTGAAAAAGCAATATGATTAGCCTTGTCATCGTTTCCCGAATTTTATTAGTCTTTGCGCACCACCCAAGCGTGAAACGCGCAAATACAGTTAAATTCCGCCCGAGGAACCCTTTGGGCCGGGAAATTGGCACAACACCCAGCATGGCCGTTCGTATTCCCCATGCCATCAGGTCATTGAGTAGTAACCGCTTGCAATGCTCCAGAATCCCATATTAAATCCACCCATACCTTATGCAACAAATTCATCTGGGCCACATCGACTACACCATTCTGCTGGTTTATTTCGGTTTTGTGATTGGGATTGGCTGGGTGCTCAAGCGCTACATGAAGGGGAGCACGGACTTTTTCCTCTCGGGCCGCTCCATTCCGGCGTGGGTCACGGGATTAGCCTTCATATCGGCGAATTTAGGGGCGCAGGAAGTAATCGGCATGGCCGCGTCTGGCGCCAAGTACGGCATCATGACGAGCCATTTTTACTGGGTGGGCGCGATACCGGCGATGGTGTTCCTGGCCATTTTCATGATGCCGTTTTACTACGGCTCCAAGGCCCGCTCAGTACCGGAATATCTCAAAATGCGTTTCGATGAAAAAACCCGCGGACTGAACGCCATTTCATTTGCCGTAATGACCGTGTTTTCGTCCGGCATTTCCATGTATGCCTTGGCGCGCCTGCTGGAAATTCTTCTCAATTGGAATTTTCATGCGAGCATTGCCGTGTCCGCCATCGTGGTGTTGGTTTATATATTCCTCGGTGGATTGACTTCGGCGATTTACAACGAGGTGCTGCAATTTTTCATGATTGTCTTCGGCTTTGCGCCATTGGTGTTTCTGGCGTTGAAGGACATTGGCGGCTGGAGCGGGCTGAAGGAAAAATTGATTCCAGTCGCCACCAGCCAGGGCTACGCCGCCGGCACATGGACGAATTCATGGTCGCACATGGGCAAGGTCACGGATAATCCGATGGGGGTGGAGTGGATCGGGATGGTTATGGGCCTGGGCTTTGTGCTGTCGTTCGGCTACTGGTGCACGGACTTTCTGGTTGTGCAACGGGCGATGGCAGCGAATTCAATGTCCGCCGCACGCCGCACGCCACTCATCGCTGCGGTTCCAAAGATGCTCTTTCCGGCGTTGGTGATTTTGCCGGGCATGATCGCCATTGCGCTGCATTATGCCAATGGGAATAACCTTCTTCCGATGAAAGACGGTGCACCGGATTATAACATGACGATTCCCGTGCTGCTGGTGAAATACTTTCCGACCGGCCTGCTGGGCATCGGCTTTACGGCGCTGATGGCATCCTTCATGTCCGGCATGGCGGGCAATGTGACTGCGTTTAACACCGTGTGGACGTATGATATTTATCAAAGCTATATCGCGCCTAAAAAATCGGACGAACACTACCTCTGGATGGGGCGATGGGCCACCGTATTCGGCATCCTGATCAGTGTGGGCTGCGCCTACCTTGCATCAAAGTTCAATAACATCATGGACATGCTCCAGTTGGTGTTCGGTTTTGTGAATGCACCGCTCTTCGCGACGTTCCTGTTGGGAATGTTCTGGAAACGGGCGACCGGCCACGGCGCATTTTGGGGATTGCTTGGCGGAACAACCGGTGCGGCGGTTTTCCATGGCCTCGCGATTGCAGAAGGCAACACGCCCGGAATCAAGGGCGGCTGGATCGCGCAGCAGTTTCATTTTCACAATGACATGGGCCAGAACTTCTATATGGCGACGGTCGCATGGACAACCTGCTTTGTCCTGACGATTGTCATTTCGCTTATGACGGCACGGACCAAATCGGACGCGGAACTGAAGGGACTTGTTTATTCACTCACGCCCAAGCCGGAGACGGCACACGAACCCTGGTACAAGCAGCCCGTTACGCTCGGCGTTCTCATCCTGATTGCGACCGTGCTGTTAAACATCATTTTCTGGTAAACCAATAAACACACTATGAACTTTGACTTGCGACTTCCCATCGGGCTCCTGTTCAGCTTTTACGGGCTGCTGCTGACGATCTTTGGTGCAATGAGCGACTCAGCACTCTACGAACGTTCCCTGGGCATTAACATGAATCTCCGTTGGGGCCTGGTGCTCCTAATGTTTGGGATGGCCATGCTATTTCTGGCCTGGCGCGCCCGCGGACGAGCGCCCAAGTAAATCTTTAGCAGCGGCCAGCTCCGTGAGTTGAAACAAGCAGGCCAGCCCCTTGATGGGCTTGCCTTTTCTGTAACCTTCAAAAGCGTATACATTCTCATGCAAAAGGATGAACGCCGGCTTGCCTGGACTCATTTGGCGTGTCGTTCCGAAAAAAGAAAGGGCGGGCCAGGGTTGGCCCGCCTTTCGACTAAATTTAACCTGACTCAGTGCCTCTGAGGCCTCTCCCCACCGCGTCGATTTTCCCCGCCGCGATCACCACGCGACCCGCGGTCGTCACCACGATCGCCCCGAGGCCCGCGTTCATCATCACGAGGTCCGCCCTCTTGATGTTCGCCGCCATTCACCTGTGGGGCCTCGCCGCCACCCATTTCCTGGTCGCGTTCGGCCATCGCCGCCCTGCGCGATAATTTCACGCGGCCCTTTTCGTCCACGCCGAGGCACTTGACCCAGATTTCGTCGCCGAGTTTCACAATGTCCTCGGTCTGCTTCACGCGAAAATTCGCCAGTTCGCTGATATGCACCAGGCCGTCCTTGCCAGGCAAAAATTCCACGAACGCGCCGAATTCCTTGATCGTGACGACCTTGCCGCGGTAAATCTTGCCGATCTCGGCTTCGGCAGTCATCCCCTCGATGGCGTCGCGCGCAATCTTCATGCCCTCTTCTGAAACGGAATAGATATTCACCGTCCCGTCGTCCTCGATGTTGATTTCGCAACCCGACTCCTCGACCAGCCGTTTGATGTTCTTGCCGCCCGGCCCGATCAACGCGCCAATCTTCTCCGGATTGATCTTCACCGTCACGATGCGCGGCGCGTACTTGCTCAGTTCCTTGCGCGGTTCCGCCAGCGTCTTGGCCATCTCGCCCAGGACAAACAGCCGCGCCACCCGCGCGCGTTCCACCGTCTCGGCCATCAATTCGTGCGAAATGCCCCGCAACTTCAGGTCCAGTTGAAAACCGGTGATGCCCTTTTCCGTTCCGGCAATCTTGCAATCCATGTCGCAGAACGCGTCCTCCCAACCGATGATGTCGGTCAGCAGTTTGTAACGCTTGATCTTGTCCTGGTCGTCATGCTCGGTGCAAATGCCGATGCTGATGCCCGCCACGGGACGAATCATCGGCACCCCCGCATCCATCAACGCCAGCGTCCCGCCGCACACCGATGCCATCGACGTGGACCCGTTCGACTCCATGATCTCGCTCGTCACGCGAATCGCGTAAGGATACGTGTCCAGCGGCACCATCGGTTCGATGGAACGCTCCGCCAATGCGCCGTGTCCGATCTCACGCCGGCCGGGGCCGCTGATGCGTCCGGTTTCGCCGACAGAAAAATTCGGAAAATTATAGTGCAGGATGAATTTCTTTTCCGTGTTGCCGCCCGTGTAGGAATCAAATTCCTGCGCGTCCTCGCCGGTTCCCAGCGTGGCCAGCGTCACCGCCTGCGTCTCGCCGCGGCTGAAAATCGCCGACCCATGCGCGCGTGGCAAAATGCCCACTTCGCTCGAGATTGGCCGCACAGTTTCCATGGCGCGTCCGTCCAGGCGCTTGTTCTGGTCCAGAATCAACGCGCGCACATTTTCCTTCTGAATGTAGTAGGAAGCGTCCTTGAGCACGAAATCGGTGACCTTTTCCGCGCCGTATTTTTCCACGAGCTTTTTGCCCACTTCCGAGAAAATGGCGCTGACCGCCGCCTCGCGCGCCAGCTTGGCGGGCGTCAACAGCGCCGGAACAATCCGGTCGCCGGCCAGCGACTTCGCATCGTTCAGGATTTCTTCCGGCACGATGTTCACCTGGATCTCGCGCTTCTTCTTGCCCGCCGCAGCCGCCAGTTTCTTCTGCGCTTCGATCAACGGCTGGCAGCATTCGTGGCCGAATTTGAGCGCCGCGTTGAAGTCCGCTTCGGTGATTTCCTTTGCCGCGCCTTCATACATGACGATGTCATGCGAATTTCCGACGTACACCAGGTCCAAGTCGCTTTCCAGCATCTCGGTATGAGTCGGGTTGGCAATCAACTTGCCGTTCACGCGTCCCACGCGCAACGCGCCCAGCGGTCCATCCCAGGGAATATCACTGACCGTCAACGCCGCCGAAGCGCCGATGATGCTCAGGATGTCCGGATCGTTCTCGCCGTCCGCGCTCAACACCACCGTCTGCACCTGGACTTCGTTATACCAGCCCTTCGGAAAGAGCGGGCGTATGGGCCGGTCAGTCAGGCGGCACGTGAGGATTTCCTTTTCCGTCGGACGCCCTTCGCGCTTGAAATATCCACCGGGAAATTTGCCCGCGGCGGCGGCTTTTTCACGGTAATCGACGGTTAGGGGGAAAAATTCCTGCCCAGCTTTGGCCTTGATGGCCGCGACGGCTGCGACCAGCACAATCGTTTCTCCGACCTGGACGGTGACCGCTCCGTCCGCTTGCTTGGCTAATTTCCCTGTTTCAATCTGAATCTGCTTGTCGCCCAGTTGGGCTGTTATTTTCTCTGACATATGGTTCTGGTTCTTTCGCCCGTTGCCGCCGAGAAACTTCAGTGAACACCTGGCCGGCAGGTGCTGAATGAAATCGCCCAATGACAACGGAATGGTTCATACGCGTGTTCGTTTTGGTGTGAAAACCCCGCCGTTCGCGTCCTTCGGTGGGGCTAATCTGAAAATAGAGAATAGTTGCGGCCACGTTTTCGTGCCAAAGGGAAAACGCCGCCCGGAAATCGAAATCACTTGCGCAGTTTGAGCTTCTTGGTGACTGCGGTGTAGCGGCTTACATCGGTGTTATGAAGGTAATCCAGCAGCCGGCGGCGTTGGCCCACCATCACCAGCAATCCCCGGCGCGAGCTGTGGTCTTTCACGTTCTTCTGCAAATGCTCCGTCAAATGATTGATCCGTTGCGTCAACAGCGCAATCTGGACGTCAGCCGAACCGGTGTCCCGTTCATGCAGTTTGAAATCTGATATCATCTTTGTTTTAGCTTCCATATTTCCAATCGACTTTTGTAATGTATAGACCGTAAGTTTAGGTTCAACCTCGGGCACTGTAAAGGTCTTTTCTTGGCCTTCATACCACGAACTCCAGCTCCTGCCGGTGCCCGATCAACCCCTGATCGAACGCCCGGCCCAGAAAACGCCGGATCGATTCCCGCCCCTTCTCGCCATAATCCAGCGTCCAATGGTTCACGTACATTCCCACAAATTTGTCCGCCAGATCGCGCCCCATGTCACGCGCGTACTGCAACGCGTGCTGCACTGCTTCGGGCCGGTGATCCAGGCTGTATTGAATGCTCGCGCTTAAAATATCCGAGATCGTCTTCCGCACCGCCGGTTCAAACCGCTTGTGAATCACGTTTCCGCCCAGCGGCAACGGCAGCCCACCGTTCTCGCTTCCCCACCAGACTCCCAGGTCTTCGCACATGACCAATCCTTCATTCTGATACGTCAACTGTCCTTCATGTATGATAAGCCCAACGTCCGCCTTGCCGCTCCGTACCGCCTCAAAAATCCGGTCGAATGGCACCACCACATATTTGAACTCCTTCGCCGGTCTGCCCAGCCATAGTTGCAGCGCAAGAAACGCGCTGGTCATCGTCCCCGGCACCGCAATCGTTTTACGCGCGACTTCCTCCTTCGTAAACTTCTGCTTTGCCACCAGCATCGGACCGTATCCGTCGCCCATGCTCGCCCCGCTCGGCAGCAACGCATATTTGTCACTCACATTCGCGTAGGCATGGATGCTGATCGCCGTCACATCCAGTTCACCGCGCGTCGCTCGTTCGTTCAACGTCTGAATGTCCTGCAAAATATGCTCAAATTCGTATCCGTGGCTTGGAACGAGCCCCTTCGCCAGCCCATAGAACATGAAGGCGTCGTCCGGATCGGGCGAATGGCCTAGTGTGAGTCTTCGTTTGTCCATGCGACCCAATCCAATATATCTCCCCGCGTCGCCGGTCAATTTATGGAATGGCCCGGGATGCTGCATGTCGGAGCTTCCTTTAGATTATTTATATGATAGGTGCCCCCCTCCGGGCACACGGGTATTTGGCCGAGGTATGGTTTGAGATCATCCCAGGTGGGAACATCGTCGGGCATTTTTTTATTTTCCAATGCCCACTTCTGTTTGGCACCATCAATTTGGTGCAACTGGTTGATGCACGAATTGCGCTGGGCCGCTTCGCGCGCTTTGACGAAGTTTGGAATCGCGACTGCCGCCATCACCCCCACCACCGCCACTGGCACCAGCAACGCCGCTTTGCTCGGGTCCTGGCTTCCGTTCGCCTCGGTCATCCAGCCATCATCTCCGTTCAGCGAAACACTATACGAAAACGCGCTCTGGTTGTTCATGCTCATCAATTTTTTGAAAAATTGTGCCTGGCCGGGATCCTTTTGCGTGTTTTCCATCGCCTTGGCCTGGATATCATGCATGGTCGTGGCGAATTTCCCGCTCATATAGCCAAACTGGTTCCCCTGCTCCGGCATCCCCTGCGCCAGTTTTTTGAACTCATCCGTTGACTTGAGCCCCGGCTTCTTGCCGGCCTTCACCGCCAGCACCTCTTCAACCAGCGCGTCGCTGGACGCCAGGATCAGGTAATCGCCGCTTCGCGCCAACGACGGCCGCAGCGTGATGGCGGGAACCGGAACCGGCATGGTCCGCATTTTAAGGCCCTCCCGGTCGGTCTGAACCAGCCCCGGCTTGCCTTGCAGCAACTTGTCCACCCGGTCGAAAATCACATCGTCCTTGACCTTGACAAACAATATGACGCCCGGCTCGGGTATCTGCATTCCCTGGCCGGATGGCGAAGGCAGGTTGATCTGCTTTGCGTCGTCCAGCGTGATCACAATTCCATACTCGCCCCCCAATGAATTCAACACATCCTCCAGTTTTAATCCCGTGGCCTTCGCAAAACCGTCCGGTATCTTTTGCCAGCCCTCCGCCGCGCCCGGAATCCCCGACTTCCCAATCTCCTTTTCCAGTGCCGACATCATCAGCGGCACATCCACGTCTGAAAACGCCGCCATCACCGTGGTTGTGGGCATCAGGTCCAGCCCGGTCAGCGGATGCGGGCTCTTGCCGAACATCGACCATATGTAACCCGTGCCTTTTCCCTTGTAATGATGCACGATCGACTTAGTGTGATAAAAACCCTTCTCCCAGGCGATTGAGCTCACCCCCACGCCGCTGACATCCTCGATGCCGCTGTTCCTGATACAGCTCGTCACTACATCGAATAACCGCGTGATATTCTGCCGGTCGGCATCCTTCACGTTCGGAACCGAGTTCGCGAAATCCCGCCACCCGTCGATCTTGCCCGAAAGCCCGTCCAGCCATGATTCAGTGCTCAGATAAAGATACAGACTGCCCCCGGTATCCAGATGGGAGGTCACTTCCTGAAAGCTGTTCTTTTCGGCGGATACCCGCGCCGCGGTGGGCGGCGGATTGCCCCCGCTTTCGTTCTTACCGCAACCAACAGCAATAAAAATTGCGGCGGCGAGTGCGGCGGTTAACAACGTCCCCGTGAGAAATTGCATTTTTTTCATGATCAGGTTCCTTTTGTTGGATGGCTTGTGGCAAGAGCAAAGCTGTTCGCGCTCAAAACGTAAAGCGGATTCGTGCGGCTCGATTCTGCCTCATTGAGGTATTGAGGATCGCGGGCGTCTCCCCCGGGAGCGCGGCATTCATGCCGCTTCAATGTCGAATACTCGTCCGCTTTCCGGGGAGCACACGCGCCCTCGCGTGTCGGGTTCAGCGCCCCCGCTGAACCCCCAGCATCAGAAAATCCAACCCCGCGCTTCAACACTTCGGGAAAATGTGCCTCGTTTCTCTTTACCAATATCGGCAGATAACTCACATGCGCCTTCTTTTTCATTTCTCTTCTCCAATGCCTCAAACACTCCCGCGCCAGCCAGTTCTCCGCCTTCCTCCGCTCCACCCATACCCTCGTCTCCATGTGCTTCTCCCGCCGCGCCGCAATCAGCACTCTTACCAATCTCACCACCACCTTGTGATTGATATCCTTCAGCGGCTGATCCATTTCCTCCCACGCCAGAACCGCTATCCTCCGTAACAACTCCTTATACGCCTCCGCCGGACTCAACTTCGGCTGCGTCTCCTCCCACTTCTCCCTCTGTATCTTCGCAAACCGATTCGCACTCACCCGCTCATAATACCGTCCCACACTGCTCTTGCTCACCTTCAACCCAAACTCCCTCAAACACATCTCAACCACCTCGCCATACGTACACCCGTCTTCAAACAGCCACGAGTCCACCTTAACCCTTTGTGCCGCAGGCAATCCCTTCAACTTGCAGTCACATCTCATCTTCCGCCTCATATCAGCACCTCACGGTTTGGTATCGAAAAACCATTTTCAACACCTCCCCAAAAAAGCCTCACCATCGCCAGACGCGGGAAATCAACCACTTGCGTCGATTTATGTGGGAAAAGGCGGGTTAAGGGAGTCTCGAAGTGGGAAAAGCCGGTCGCTAAGCGGTAAAAATAAACCCCGATCCGGTAAAAATCAGCCCATAAGCGGTAAGAGCCGGTTACTGGCGCGGGCGTTTCATTGCCGGCGTTTTTTGCCTTCTGACTTCTGGCTTCTGTCTCCTGACTTCTTGTTTTCATTATGTCAACGCACAACGCCGCCTCCCGTACATGGGAAGCCATCAACTCCCTTGGGACGTCCTCCTCGTCCTAACGACCAACGTCAAAACCGTAGCACACCATCCTTCGAAATCAAGTGTCGAATGCCAAAACTACCCCGTAGCTCAAAATCCATGCCGTTTCAGTTCGCCCGACCAACCCAATCAACCGCATTCTTGACAACCACGTAAACACAAGTCCACATTGCTCCGATGAAGAAAATGGCGTCACTTCGACCGCATATTATCGATTAAGAGGCGCCAAACCTTATGGCAGACGCGAAGCGCGAGTTCATGTTCGATGGGATGGAAGTTGGCATTTTCGAGGGAGCCGACTACCCTCGCACTCCCGGTCGTTATCGCTACGAGCCATATCGTGGTCCTGGGCATTACGAGATGCAGACTCGACAAAAGTCAGGAGCGAGTCCTCGGTGCTATTATGATTGCGACGGAATCCGTGTGTCATTCTTAGTGCGGGATTGTCCAGAGTATGGCGTGCTCGAACTTTGTGATTTCGAAAGCTCACGACGTGCCATCTAACATATTGCGTTGGACGTCTATCTGTTCCATCGCGGAAAGGGGTCCGTTCCTAGAATTATAGTATTTGCTAAAACACTCTAAATCTTTAGGTCCCGCGCCTTCTCTTTCAACGCGCTCCACGCCGCGTCTTCCGCTGGAACTCCCCGACCCGACCACCAACGCCACACCACCCACACACAGGCCGCTGCCATCCCCAGCCACCCCACCGTCCTCACGAACGCGGCAATCTGCGTGTCATGCGCCAGCACGCCCCACCGCCCAAAAATCGTGTGCCAGTCGTGATCCCCGCCGCCAACCAGCGGCAGTTCCTGCGCCCTTGCGTCCGCCATGTAACGGGCAATGTTCAGCCAGTTCTCGAAAAACCACACCACCGAAGCGGCAAATGACAGCGTCTCTCCCTTTCGCCAGAACGAAACCGCCAGCACCACTGGAAACGTCAATTGTCCCATTGTGCCGCCATACGTCTCCAACCGGTCGCTGAACAGTCCCACAAAGGGATGACCCGCTTCATGAAACAGCAGGTTCGCATGGTCCAGCAGGAAAACAAACCCCGGCTCCGATTTCAGCACGAGCAACATGAATACTCCCATGCCAATCCAATAACCGATGAGTTTCCTCGTCGTTACCTGGTTCCAATCATTCTTCTGCATGCGTCAATACCTCCAAAACCAGCAGGTTCGATGCCGCAAAAGGCGGCCTCAGACCGCGTGCCAATCAAGGACTTTCAACTGCACCGCCCGGCGACCGTTGTACTCATTCACCTGCGGCACGAACGCCACATCAAACCGCCCCACCGGCAGCGACGCCTCCTTCCCTGCGCCCCACCAGACCGCTTCGTGCGTCGCGTGGCCGTCCGTAATCCAGAGTTTGACGTGCTGTTTCTCCGCGCCCATTCGTTGCAGCGGCCGCGCCTGTGTCACATTCCGCGTCACAAAATGGATCGGCGGGTTCCCCTGCCC
>Ga0207029_10302_pt1 | contig 11882 bp, 15 predicted proteins | sample Alteio_BWMinCont_39_FD_153282 | JGI IMG/M metagenome (GOLD analysis project Ga0207029, IMG submission 153282) | Enriched cells from forest soil in Barre Woods Harvard Forest LTER site, Petersham, Massachusetts, United States -... | ecosystem: Environmental > Terrestrial > Soil > Temperate forest >...
GCTAACTTGCGGTTTCTACAGACGGCTCCCAAAGCTCGACCCGATTCCCCTCCGGGTCCCAGAACCACGCGAATCGGCCGAACCCGTAGTCCTCCTGCTTAGGATCGACGCGCGCCCCCGCAGCCGTAATCCGCTCCAGCACCTCATCCAGCACATCCACGCGAAAATTGAACATGGCCTGCTGCGTGCCCTCGCCGAAATACTTCGTATCCTCGGGGAAGAAAGAAAAAGCTGTAGTCCCCTGCGCCTCGGGCCCCTCGAAGCTGGTGTAGCCGTCGGTTAGTGGAATGCCCAGATGTTGCACATACCAGGCATGTAGGCCCTTCGGATCCTTGGCCCGGAAAAAAACCCCGCCAACGCCAACAACTTTGCCCATAATCACTCTCCCGTTTCAGCAGATTCGGACGATTCCATCAACTTCTCCAGGCTGGGCTTGTGCTTGCTCTCCCGGCCCTCCGGCTTAGGCCGGTCATCGACGATGCGGCTGGCTTTGGGTTGGCCCACCACGTCCCGCGCGTTTGATTTTACTGCCTTGGTTACCGAGAACTTCTCTTTTTTTCGTTTCGTCATGGCAACCCCGAGTATGGAATACTTTTGTGCGGGAAGAAAGCTGGGAGTTGACCCAATTATGGAAGAACGCGATTTTTTTACCGAAACCAACGAGCAGCGTACCCACACGCTGGTCTGTCCGCACTGCGGCCAGCCCAGCGATCACACCATCAGTTGGGTTGTACGGCGCAAGCGGGCGCAATTGCCGCGCAACGCCGATGACCGCGACCGGGCCCGATTTGCCAAGGCGCAGCCCTACATGGTGCGCCGCGACGACATGGTGGCCTGCGGCAACATTCGCTGCCGCAAGCGCTTTGAGATCACTTCACTGCAAACCCTGGCGTTCTTGTAGACCGGTCCAAAACGGAGCCAGTCCCGATGAAAGGTTCGCAAACGGGACACGACCATCACGCCGCCGAATTGACGCAGCGCATACCATAACCCGGTGCTCTGAATACCTGGAGTTTGCCTAGCCGCCCCGAAGCGCATTTACAATCGCAAAGAAGCTGAAAATAACCTCTTGGAGAAACTGACATGGCCAACACCTCGCTGCCGCTTGCGGAACGCAACCTGACCCCCGACCAGGTCGAAACCCTGGACAAGCGCCGGGAATGGGGCTTGACGCTGCAGGTCATCGCCGGACAGTTTGCCGTAATCTGTGTCCTGCTTTCCCTCTGGGTCGGCCAGGATCTGACTTACTCTCCGGGATGGGCTCACCCCATGGCCTACTACATGGCCATCGCCCTGAGCATCGTCTTCGTTTGCGGACTCACCGGCACTCTGATGCGCACCGGCACTCGTCCCATCGACTAGTAGTGCGCTCTTGTAAATAGCCGTACCCCTACTTCGCAATTCCAGGCGGATCTCAGTGAGCGGCTCTTTGCGTTCGGGGGTAGGGATTGACACGCAACAAAAGTTGCGGGACACTATTCTTGGAAGAGTTGAGGTCTGGAAAGAACACGCTACCCGGGCACATACACTCTTCTGAATACCTTGAAAGACCGCTCTTCGAGCGGTCTTTCGCCGTTTATGGCTTCGGCCTGCCATCGCCTTTCGGAATTACTGAATAGAGTTCCGCATAGGGGTACCGTGCTGTGCATTCAAACACCGCCTCGTCATTGACCAGCTTCCCGTTGTAGTCTTTTCTTTTGTTGAGGTTGCGCATGACAGAGGACGGAGGCGAGAAATTGACCACTGAGGTGATCGAAAAGGCGCTTTCAATTTGATCCAAAACCTGATCGATCGAGTAACCGTTCTTTATACACCGGCTCCTGTAAAGATGCGCACCGTGGAAGACAACTTCCGGGAGCAATGGCTGAAACCCATTGGCAATACGAGCCTCATTGATATGAATGAGCTGATCGGGAGTAAAAAAGCCGATCTTTTCTAGTCTCGGTTTCTCGCCAGATTGAATCTGGACGAGATTGCGACGAATTCTCTTCAAGCCATCGGCAAAGAGCGGCAATGTTGTGAGCCTGTTTTGGATGAAGTATATCGGACTGTTATGAATCGCCTCTCGCAGATGGAATTGGCCCTGGATCTCGCCGATGCGTTAGCCTTACAATGTGGCTATAGTCCCTGAGATCGTCGCAGGCCGTGCAGGTGAAGTTCTACCCGGTCGGTTGCCTAGCCGACTGACCGACAGCCACGGCCGCATAATCACCGATCTGCGCGTCTCCATCACCGATCGTTGCAACTACAAATGCGTCTACTGCCGCACCGGCCAGGTAGGAGCGCAATACGCCGAACTCACCACCGAAGAGTACCTCCGTCTGATCCGCAATTTCGTCTCTCTGGGCATCGAAAAAGTGCGTCTGACCGGCGGAGAGCCGCTCCTCAGGCGCGATCTACCCCACATGGTGCAAGAGCTGGCAAGCTGGCACACCCCCTCCGGCCAGCCGCTGGACATCGCCATCACCACCAACGGCCATCTCCTCGAAGACCTGGCCGCACCCCTGAAAGCAGCCGGCCTGAGCCGCGTAACCGTCAGCATGGATGCGGCCGGAGACTCTGCCCAAGCCACCTTCGAGCGCATCACGCGCGTTCCGGGCAGCTATCCCGCAGTCGTGCGCGGCATCCGCGCCGCCCAGGCCGCAGGTTTTGAGCGCGTCAAAATCAACTGCGTCCTCCTCCGCGGCTTCAACGACGATCAGATCGAGGCCTTCGCTCATTTCGCGCGCCGCGAAAACGTTATCGTCCGCTTCATCGAGTTCATGCCTCTCGAAGAAGATCGCCTCTGGAGCCCAGCGATGATCGTGCCGCTCCGCGAAATTGTCGAGCGCATCGGCAGAGTTTATCCCTTGCGCCCGCTCACCCCCAACGCGCCAAGCGAAACAGCGCGCCGCTACGGATTCACCGACGGGATAGGCGAGATCGGCATCATCGCCCCCGTCACTCAGGCCTTCTGCGGCGCCTGCAGCCGCATTCGGCTCACTTCAGACGGCAAGATTCGCACCTGCCTGTTTTCACATCAGGAGCACGATCTCTATGGATTGATGCGGCAAGGCGCAACTGACGAAAACCTGCGCGAATTCATCCTGCAAGCAGCCGATAAGAAGGAGGCGCGGCATCACATCGGCGAGCCTGGATTCCTCAAGCCCTCCCGGTCGATGGTGCATATTGGCGGCTAAGGCTTCAAAAGCTGTTGCAGATAGATAGGCCTCAGGTACTATGAGACTTAATAATTCTTATGCTTTTCTAAAACAATACTATCCAATGAATGCACTCTCTAATCTGTAGCCGCGCCATTTGACAATGCCTGAGACCGCAGCAAGCCGAGGTCCAATGGACGACCTTCTGGTCTTCCATGAGCTGGCGCGTGCGCTCACATCGAATCTGGACCTCAATTCCGTCCTGCGTACCGTGCTGGAGTACATGGACCGGTTCATCGATGCCGACCTGTGGGCGCTCCTCATGCTCGACTACGAACGGCAGGAGCTCTATTACACCCATCTTGACGGAGGCAAGAACGAACTCCTCCGCGACCTGCGCGTAAAGGTAGGAGAAGGACTGGCCGGCTGGGTTGCAGAGCACGGAGAAACACTGATCGTTCCTGAAGCCAACACCGATCCGCGCTTGAATGCGATGGACACAGGCTTTGTCGTCAAATCCGCGATTGGGCTGCCGATCCGTGGACGAAAAGGGACGCATGGAGTGCTGGAGATCTTCAACCCACACCTCAATGAGCACTCGGATTACAACATCGCTTTTCTGCACATCCTGGTCGACTTCGCCGCCATCGCCATCGAGAACGCCCAGGATGTCGCCCGCACTCAGCAATTGACGATCACCGACGACGTAACCGGCCTCTACAACGCCCGGCATCTCTATGCCGTGTTGGAAAAGGAACTGAGCATCGCCCGCCGGGATTCGAAATCCCTGAGCCTGGTTTTTCTGGATCTGGACCGCTTCAAGCTGGTCAACGATGCGCACGGTCACCTGGTCGGCAGCGAACTGCTGGGCCACGTAGGCAGACATATCCGGAACCTGTGCCGCCGCACCGATCTCTGCTTTCGCTACGGTGGAGACGAGTTCGTAATCCTGATGCCGGCCACCACCCGTGAAGAAGCCCTGCGGCTGACCCGTTCGATCCACTCAAGCCTGGCAAGCAGTGCATTCACCGTCGGTAAGGGGCTCAAACTGCATATCGGAGCCAGCGCCGGCGTAGCCACCTACCCCGGCGATGGAAAATCAGTCCACGCCATCCTCGGCGCCGCCGACAAGCGCATGTACAGCGTCAAAAGCAGCGGCCGAGGCCGCGTCGAAGCCTAATTACGCCTGCCCTGCGTAACCGTCCGCTTGTTCTCGTAGCTCAATCAAGCAATTTTGAATTCTCGAAGACTTGGAGGCCAAAGGGCCACGAAGTTGTCCTGGCCAAGTTCGCGATAAGCGGCCTTTAATGTCTGTGGAGGGTGATAGTGCTCGATTGTCTTTTCAACGGCGTCGAAGCTTTCTTTCGGCTGATCGGTCAAAATAAAAATGTTGAATTCGCCGCTTCCAAAGTCATGGCCGTCAACCTCTGAATTCCCGGGCAGATTTTCGATGAGTAGGTCTTCAAGAACAATCAACTCATCAAACTCTTGCACACTTTCAGCACGGAATTGGAGAACGAGTTGATATCTCATCTGTCTTGAAAATCCCAGAGCAGCGGGCACTATGGATTCGTGCTGTAGGAGTGCCCATTATCTCGCATCTGAGACATGAGCACCTCACTAACCTTCCCCAGACACATCTTCGTTGTCATGAGCCTGCCGCGCCGCCATATCCTCCAACTGCTTCCGCCAATCCAGCGTATCGATAAACCCCCGCGACTCCCGCCATCCCGGCTCGACGATGATATGCAACTCCAGATAAACCCGCGTCCCCAGCAGCGACTCAATCTCCTTGCGCGCGCTTGTCCCAATAGCCTTCAGCTTCGCCCCACCCTTGCCGATCAAAATCGCCTTCTGTCCCTCGCGCTCGCAATAAATCACCGCAGAAATATTGGTGACCGGCAGCTTCGCCTCGGCAAATCCTCCACCCTTCAGCGGACGCGGCTTCTTCGCTTTGGCAGGCGCTGGAGGCGGCTCCTCAAACTTCTCAATCACCACCGCCGCCGCGTAAGGAACTTCCTCGCCCGTCTCCATCAAGATCCGTTCACGAATCAGTTCGGCGACAAGAAACCGCTCCGGCTGATCCGTAAACTGTTCCGGCGGAAAATACCGCTCCCCCTGCGGCAAATACTCCACCAGCTTTTCGACCAGCGCATCGAGACCATCGCGCTTACGCGCACTGATCGGCAGCACCTCCGCAAACGGAAACTGCTTCATCATCGACTCGATCAACGGCAACAACTGCTCCCGCCGAATCAAGTCAATCTTGTTGATGACCAGGAAGACCGGGCAATCCAGCTTGCGCACCAGATTGAGCACAAACTCATCCTCACTCCGCCAATTCCCGCGTGCAGAAGAAGATTTGATGTTTGAGGTAGGCCGGGGATTTATCCCCGGCATCAAATCACCGGAAGACGCGGGGGCTGGTAGGTCGGGCGCTTTAGCCCCGACAGAATCCCCTGAGGTATGCTCATAGTCGCCGGGTGCCCCAGGTCTCGCGTCTGAGACCTGGGAATCCGTCTCCTCCAACTGCATCTCCCGGCTAGCATCCACCAGCAGGATCACAATATCCCGCGTCTCCAGCGCGTCGTAGACCTCCTGCATCATCCGCCGGTCAAGCTGCGTTCCCGGCTTATGCACCCCCGGCGTATCCACGAAAACAATCTGCGCAGCCGGCTTCTTCGCCTTCGCATTCGCAGGCACTTCAAGCACGCCCGTGATGCGGTTGCGCGTAGTCTGCGGCTTGCTGGTAACGATGGCTACTTTTTCACCCACCAGCGAGTTCAACAGGGTACTCTTGCCGGCGTTGGGCCGCCCTAGAATCGAAACAAATCCAGATTTCAATCGACTAACTCCACTTCTCTTCCATTCATCAAAATGCGGGTGCCCCACCTTCACCCTTCTTTTGGGTTAAGGTGGGATACAAATATCGAAAATCTTTTATAGCCTTTTAGAACTCGGTCATCCGTCACTCAGCAGCGATTCCATTGGTCGCGCGCGAACTCTTGCCCTCCAACTCAGACCCGGCATTAGCCTGCTGCTCGTCAGGCGCCGCAGCCCGGATGCGCACCTGCTCCACGCGCCGATCCGACGAAGCCACAACTTCAATTCGCAGCGTTCCCACCTCGACCACCTCGCCGGCATGAGGAATCCGCCCTTCGGCTTCCGAGACCAGGCCTCCGACAGTCTGCGCCTCATAGTCCTCTTCTTCCGGCTGCCAGCCGGGCCCAGCCAGTTCTTCGAGCCGATCCACCGGAAAACCGCCTGGAACCAGCCAGACACCCTCACCCTCCGGCTGTGCGTCTTCGATGCGCGCGTCTTCTTCGTCTTCATGCTCATCGCCGATGTTGCCTACAATCTCTTCGAGCAGATCTTCGATCGTCACCAGGCCGGCGACTTCGCCGTACTCGTCGATCACGATGCGCATATGCTGCTTCTCGCGTTGCATCTCGCGCAGCAGCTCATAGCCCTTCTTGGTTTCCGGCACCAACGCAGCAGGGCGCTGGATGCTGGCAACAGTGCGAGTCTTAGCTTCCTGATCGGAGATTTGCAAGAGATCGTGCGCAAACGCAATGCCGGTAATCGCGTCCAGAGTTCCCGCATACACCGGTACCCGGGAGAAATTGTTCTCCTTGAGAGCCTCAAGAAAACCTTCCAGCGACAAAGTGTCCGGCACAGCGAATATCTGCGGGCGCGGCGTCATGATGTCGCGCACCAGCTTGTCGCCAAATTCCACCGCCGACCGCACCAGCTCCCGATCGCTCTCCTCCAGAATGCCCTCTTCTTCACCGGCCTCAAGCAAAGCCTCCACATCGCCAGCCGCCTCTTCTTCTGCGGTAACCGGCTCCTCGGCAAGATTGGCCACAGAAAGCAGAAAGCTGATGAACAGCGTCACCGGAAAGACAAGAAACAACAGCAGCCGTACCGGCCAGATCAGCCGCACCACCCACAGCCCACGCGTCCGCTGAAAAAGCAGAAACGGCAGCATCTGTGTACAGAACACTGCTGCCAGAATGACCGCCAGCACCGCCTGCGCAATCTCTTCAAGAGTAGGCCGGCCCAGCAGCGGCCCCCTATCGAAAAGTGTAGCGCCAACCTCCAGCGCCAGAAATCCCATCGAAAGGTGCATCAGCACCGAAGCCGCCAGTGCCGCACGCTCCCGCGACATCCACAGCCGCGGCTCGACGTGCTGCTCCCAGGCGTCGAGATTGTCCTGCACCTCGCGCGAAAGAATCTTGCCAAACTCCGAATAGACCCGCGCCATATAGGCCGCAATGGTCAAGACACAGGCCAGAAAGACAACGATGCCTAACGAATAGGGGCTCATCGGGCGCCACCCCGCGTTTGCGCCGGCATCCGCTCTGCAATTGCTTTGAAGGGGCGTGGCTTTAGCCGCGCCGTAGACGAAGAAAGAACTCCGGGGGCTTTAGCCCCTGAGGTATGCTTTTTCGCGGACTCTCCATCAACCCGCTCAATCAACCCCTGCGGCAAACGCAACTTCGCTCGCAATCGCCGCTCTTTCCGCGCCATCGCCCCATCATCGACCTCATGATCGTACCCAGCCAGATGCAAAAGCCCATGCAGCATCAGCACCCGCAGCTCCACCGAAAGCCGGTGCCCCTGCTCCGCCGCCTGCCGCGCCGCCGTCTCCACTGAAATCGCCAGATCCCCCGCCAAACCAAAACCCGCTTCCACCGGAAATGAAAGCACATCCGTCGCCTTGTTTTTCTTCCGAAAACGCCGGTTCAGCGCGCGAATCCCATCATCCGTAGTCAGCAGAACAGAGACCTCGCCCCTCAATCCCACAGCCAACTGCGCCTCGCGTAGAGAGCGCATAAGCGTGGGCCGTTTTGGAATCGACAGCTTCAAACTCCCGCTCGCAACTGCAAGCTGCGGAAAGCCCTGAGCCGCCTCCGGTTGGTCTGGATCAAAGAGGATCATCGTCGAAAGACAAGCGAAACAATCCACCTGCCAATCTTGATGATACGTGAAAGCGTAATGCGAGCCTTAAACAAGGTGTCCTTCACAAGCCTGACGCGAAGTTTCCGAAAACAAGACTTTCAGGGACGTTCGCACTTTACGTTTGGATATGCGGCAAGAAGGCCCGGCTGCGAGTTACGGTCAGTGAGTGACTCATCGTGCCGGTATGGCTCTTGGAGTCACTGGTCGCGCGTCTGGCGGGGGTCGGAAAGCGGTTTCTTCGATTGTCTTAAGTTCCTGCAAATCCTCTAGGTGAACTTTCAGGTCTGTCTTTTGCGCTAAAACTGCCGTGATGTCTGCGGGCACATAGCGGCCCTGGAAGCTGATGATATTGTTCCGAAGAAATCGGTGAAGATCGCCTTCGTGGGTGCCGAGACGCAAGACAGGCAAGTCTGCATCGAGGCAGTAAGTAGGAGTCTGAAATTTTCCAACTGTCGTGAGTTTCGTATCCTTCAGAGTCAAGCACGTCAGTTTTGTACCACCTAAGTCTTCGTCGTGGCGCTCGAATTTCAAATCCTTGAGACCCTCGGGGGGAAGCGTTGGCCAGACAAACTCATTTGCGGCCCACACAAGGGGCGTCGGTTCTGGATTCGATTGTCCAGACGTCAGAAGGCCCCTCTTTGTCCCGTAGTAGGCTTTTGAGAACTTGGGACTTACCAAGACAATTTTGTACTGCTGGTCATTGATCCATAAGATTTCAAGCTTTCCTTGGTCACTGGTGCTGCCATTGGCGTCGTATACAGTGAAGCTGGCCTTTAGTTGCCATGGCTTCATACCTTCGCCAGACAGACGATTCGTTTGGGCAGCCAATAGCATGAGTTGCTTTGGGTCTTCCGGCATCTTCGCAGTCGATCCGGTGTTGGGTTGTTGTGCGAAACCGGCCATCGCGGCAAACGACACGGCAAGCAAGCCACAAATGCTTGTGCAAAAAGATCGTAACCCTGCAGATGACGTTTGGCGCATGGCCGAAAGGTTAACACAGCATTCAAGTGGGCGCTTCTTTAGCGGTTCGGTCATGGCCAACTCTACAATAACCCGTAGTAGCGGCCCGAGCGTGAAGTGCACGAAAAACGACGTTTTCGGAAACTCCGGGCAAAACTCCTTCCGTCTAAAGAAGAGACCACCAGAAGCTGTAGCCCCACGAACCCACCTTCACCACGACGCCTCAACGAAAAATCACAGGGCTTCTTCGCATGAAGAAGCCCTGTGATCAATATGATCAATTCACTTACACCCTACTGCGGTTTAGAAGACACCTTCGCCGAGATTCCGCCCGTCTGCGTAGCCTCGCTCCCCGGCGCCTCGAACCCAGGCAACACCTGCTGCTGTGTCTTGCCCTCGTAAGCCCGAATGATCCTCTGCACCAGCGAATGCCGCACCACATCCACATCCTCAAAGTGGCAGAACTGAATCCCCTCGACACCCTTCAGCAGATTGATCGCCTCCACCAACCCCGACTTCTTCGGATTCGGCAAATCGATCTGCGTAATGTCGCCCGTAATCACAGCCTTCGAATTCTGCCCCAGCCGCGTCAAGAACATCTTCATCTGCTCAGTCGTCGTATTCTGCGCCTCGTCCATGATGATGAAGGCATCGGATAGAGTTCGACCTCGCATAAATGCGAGAGGTGCGACCTCGATGATGTTCTTCTCCAGCATCTTGTCCACCTTCTCCGGCTCACAGAGATCGTAGAGCGCGTCATACAGCGGCCGCAGATAAGGATCGACCTTCTCCTGCAAGCTTCCCGGCAAGAACCCCAGCCGCTCGCCCGCCTCCACAGCAGGTCGCACCAGAATGAGCCGGCTGACTTTTTTAGCATTCATAGCCGCCACGGCCATGGCAACAGCGAGATACGTCTTGCCCGTACCCGCCGGACCCACGCCAAAGGTCATATCGTTCTTCTCAATGGCCTCCAGATAGCGCCCCTGATTCACCGACCTCGCCGTAACCGACCGCTTCACGCCAGCCGCTCCAGCCGCCGACCTCTGTTTCGTAGCATCCGCCAGACCCTTCAAACTCACCGAAGAATCCGCCACCACCAGCTTCAGCATCGAGTGCAACTCCCCGTTATACGGATGCACCCCCGCCTTCCGCAGCGCCTCAAAGTCCGCGAAGATGCGCTTAACCCTACCCACGCTCTCCTCCGGCCCTTGTACATGCACCGCGTCAGAGCGGAGATCGATCCGCACACCGAGCGCGTCTTCCATCAGTCTCAGGTTTTCGTCGCGGGTCCCAAACAGGGGCTCAAGGTTGGGCGTAATCTCCAGAGCGATCTTCAATGGACTAGGCGGCCTCCGTGGCTGCAGGCTGAACCCACAGCAGGTGATTGTTCAAATTGCTCACTTGTTTGGATGCTTGAGATGGGGAGAAAGACACAGGCGCCCATTACGCGACAGGGATAGCCGCTAACGGCCAGTCTGCGAAACGGGATGGTGTAGGTGACCAAATCCTGTATCTGCGCAAAGAGTAGCGCGGCCACGTCAACACGTCAATCCCACTTGTGTGAATTTGCACCCCACAGGAACTCACCCATGCACGGGCTGCAGCTTCCGCCTGTACGTTCTGACAAGTCACGAAGCAACCCAGTTTTTAAGGTAGGCCGGGGATTCATCCCCGGCATCTGGTCTAAAGTGGTTTCAGCAGCACCGATGGTGTTTGTGTACCGATGCTCGTTTATGAACCGATGGTCGTTTACGTTTTGTGAAAGGGCACGACTTCAGTCGTGCCGCAAACGGCTTGGAACGAGCGGGGGTTTTAACCCCTGCGGTATGCTCTCACTGATCTCACCCAAAAGCCCGAACATCTCGCCCTGTGCCTGAAGGTAAGCCAAGGCTTCAGAGAATGCTAAGAGTCGTTTCGGAGGGAGGCGGGGGTTGGTAAGGATGGGTTTTAATCCATCCATTTATCCCTCGCATAATGCCAGCCAAAGGAATCGGGACTTTAACCCCGGAGGGACACGTCCTGCATTTGCCGTACTGTTGTCATTCCCAAGGTAATCTACCTCACCACAAATCTTGTCATCCTGAACGAAGTGAAGGACCTGCTTTTGTATTCGCCTTTCTTGTCACCAATCCTGAAGAATATCCGTCGTCGCTGTCGCTCTTGTCTTTACCTTTGTTTTTCTTGTTGTCATTCCCAAGGTTATCTACCTCACCACAAATCTTGTCATCCTGAACGAAGTGAAGGACCTGCTTTTGTATTCGCTTTTCTTGTCACCAATCCCGAAGAAGATCCGCTGTCGCTCTTGTCTTTACCTTTGCTTTTCTTGTTGTCATTCCCGAAGGGAATCCGCTGCTGCCACACTCCACCGAAACCAGGCACCAGTCCCAACAGCACACTACAAAGGTAGGCCGGGGATTCATCCCCGGCATCAAGCAAAATGAATGAACAAGGGCTTATTAGTGTCCGCCGCACCGAGGGTCGTTTACGTTTTGTGAAAGGGCACGACTTCAGTCGTGCCGCAAACGGCTCAAAACGAACGGGGGTTTTAACCCCTGCAGTACGCCTTCATCCATCACACTCAAAAGCCCGAACATCTCGCCCTGCGCCTAAGGTAAGCCAAAGCTTCAGCCTTGGCATCTACCAAAACCCTCGTGTCTTCTCCGTGGGCCTCGATGGCCCGAGGCTTGTCTATCAGCCGGCACCGCGTCATCATCAGACTATCGGAAGCGATAGCACTCAACGAACCTCTGCCGGTTCTACACGGAGCTGATACGTCTGGAAAGACGTTCATATTGATGCTGTAGCGCTATTTCACTTAGG
>Ga0207029_10304_pt1 | contig 11839 bp, 10 predicted proteins | sample Alteio_BWMinCont_39_FD_153282 | JGI IMG/M metagenome (GOLD analysis project Ga0207029, IMG submission 153282) | Enriched cells from forest soil in Barre Woods Harvard Forest LTER site, Petersham, Massachusetts, United States -... | ecosystem: Environmental > Terrestrial > Soil > Temperate forest >...
TCCCCGGGTCATGGCGGATCGCGTGCAATTACAGCAGGTGCTGATGAACCTCATGATCAATGGCATCGACGCGATGAAGGATGTAGTTGGGACGCGGGATCTCGCCATCAAATCGCAGCGAGCGGAGAACGAGCAAGTGCAGGTGTCCGTCAGCGATACTGGCGTGGGGTTTCCCGCGCAGCAGGCGGACCAGATCTTCAATGCGTTCTTTACTACCAAGCCGCACGGCACGGGTATGGGACTGTCCATCAGCCGCTCCATCGTTGAATCGCATGGCGGCCGCCTATGGGCGGCCAACAACTCCCCGCGTGGGGCAAGTTTTCGTTTTGCTCTACCCACCAACGCGGAGGCAAAGGAATGACCCCCGCAGAGACGCCCACGGTATTTGTCGTTGATGACGATCCCTCTGTGCGTGCGTCCATCCAAGGACTGCTGAAGTCGGCGAGTTTGCGCTCCGAATCGTTCGGAACGGCGGAAGAATTCCTGCGCAGCAAGCGGCCCGACGTCCCCAGCTGCCTGGTTCTGGACGTTCACATTCCCATCATTTTCATCACCGGCCATGGGGATATCCCGATGACGGTGAAAGCCATGAAATCGGGTGCCGTAGAGTTTCTGACCAAACCGTTCGACGACCAAGACTTGCTGAATGCCATCCACCAGGCTTTGGATCGCGACCGTGCGGCGCGCCGTCAGCAGAGTAACTTTGCCGGGTTGCGAAAATGCTACGAGGCCCTAAGCGAGCGCGAGCGCGAGGTCATGGGCTTGGTGGTTTCGGGCATGCTCAATAAGCAGATAGCCTTTGAGCTCGGGATCAGCGAGATAACTGTGAAGATTCATCGCGGCCACGTGATGCGCAAGATGCAGGCCGATTCGCTGGCAGATTTGGTCAGAATGTCATCGAAACTGGAGCTTCCACCCGACAAAAAGTAGCTTAGTTTTAAGCGCGCCGCCGATTCGCAAGACCGCTTGCCAGTTCGCAGTCCTTCCGGTCCAGCTGGATCTCTCTCAACTTCGCCTGGATTGTGATTGCCTCTCGCCAACGGGGGCCCTCATACGAAAGTATAATTGCGCCGCTTTGGCGACACTGCTAGATTGCAGCCATGGCCGCTCTGGAGAAGACCAAAATGGTTGCGATTGTCGATGATGATGATTTAATGCGCAGCGCGCTCGAGGGCCTGCTGAAAGCAGTTGGCTTGCCGGCGCAAGCGTTCGCATCGGCGGAGGAATTCCTGAGGTCCGGCCAACAACGCCAGGCCGGATGTTTGATCGCTGATATCCGTATGCCAGGAATGTCCGGTCTCGAACTGCAGGCCAAGCTGAACGAGGAACGCTGCAGGCTTCCGATCATTTTCATCACTGCACATGGCGACGAAAAAATGCGGATGCAAGCGTTGCGAGCAGGCGCGGTGGAGTTCATGGCAAAACCGTTCGACGACGAGGCATTGCTCGAGAGTGTGCGGGCGGCGCTGGAAAGCTAAACCCGCAAGCAGAAGTGTGCATCAGGTTGCGCAAGGAGGTCTCCCGTGGCAGCTGTTGTAAGATTCGGATCCGCCGACCAGGACAGCAATCCGCGCAGATTCGAGCAGATCATAGGCAACAGTCGCAATCTGGAATTGGTGCTCGAACAAGTTGAGCAAGTCGCGCCTACGGATTCCACCGTTCTTGTCCAGGGAGAAACAGGCACCGGCAAGGAGCTTGTCGCGCGAGCCCTTCACAATCTCAGCTCCAGGTGTGGACGCCCTTTCATAAAGCTGAATTGCGCTGCCATTCCATTCGATCTGCTCGAGAGCGAGCTTTTTGGCCATGAAAAAGGCGCTTTTACAGGCGCTATCGCGCAAAAGATTGGCCGTTTCGAATTGGCTGACAAAGGGACGCTGTTCCTGGACGAGGTGGGAGATATTCCGCTGGCGCTGCAGCCCAAACTGCTGCGGGTCCTGCAGGAACAGGAATTCGAGCGCCTGGGCAGCGGACGAACTCACCAAGTAGACGTTCGCCTGGTAGCGGCAACGCACCGAAATTTGGTGGAAATGGTGAAGCGAAACGAATTTCGCAGCGACCTCTACTATCGTCTGAATGTGTTTCCAATCCCGCTGCCGCCCTTGCGGGCGCGTCGCGAAGACATTCCAGCGTTGGTGGAACACTTTGTGGAGATCTATGCCCGTCGAATGGGCAAACAAATCGACCAGATTCCCCCGGAAACGATGTCTGAACTGACATCGTACGCGTGGCCCGGAAACATTCGGGAACTGCAGAATTTCATCGAACGCAGCGTAATCCTGAGCTCCGGTACAGTTCTGCGAGCCCCTCTGTCGTCCCTGAAGTCTGCCGCCGCCACCGGGGCCCAGGAGGCAGTTACGCTAGAAGAAGCGGAGCGAGACCACATACGCAAGATTCTTGAGCAGACGCGGTGGGTGGTCTCCGGTCCCAATGGGGCCGCTGCACGATTGGGAATCAAGAGGTCTACGCTTTACTTCCGCATGCAAAAGCTTGGCATCTCACGTACCAACAAGAACCTCGCTCCCGCATAGTAGCGTTGCTATCGCGCGGGGAGCAATCCTCCAGTCGAATGCCTAGGTGTGCACATTCGCCATCACGCGCACTAGGCTGACTCTCCAGCTGATCCGAATCCGAAGCACCCCATAACCTCACGGCGCCTGTCAGCATGCGGACGTCGTGTTTAGCGGGCTGGCGTTCCGCACTGCGCGGCTGTTCATAGTCGCCCTCTACTTTCAGATACTTACGCAATAAACATGTTTGGCAGCCCTATTGCCTTTCTCCGTATCGCTCGACGCACCAAATCCATTGGTGGCGAGTCCAGAAGGAGGGAATTGTGAAATTGCAAAGAGCAGTGTTCGTTTTGCTGGGAATGATGGTGTTGACCGCAGGGAGATTGTCGGCACAGCAGGTGAAGACCGATTACGATCGCAGCGCAAACTTCGGCCAGTACAAGACCTACTCGTGGGAACGAGTTAAGACAAAAGATGCCCTAGACGTTGATCGAATCAAAACTGCGGTCAACGCCGCGCTGGCAGCAAAGGGCTGGACGCTAGTGGATGCCGGTGGTGATGTGTCCGTCGTAGGTATCGAGATGACCCGCAATCAGCAGACCTTGAATACCTTCTACGACGGGTTCGGTGGAGGCTGGGGTTGGAGGCGATTTGGTGGCGGAGGTTTTGGAGAGGCAACAACCACAACGGAGACGTATAAGGTAGGCACGTTGGTCGTCGATCTCTTTGATACCAAAACCAAGCAACTGATCTGGAGAGGGGCCTCGAGCGACACACTCTCGAACAACTCCGACAAGAACATTAAGAACCTGGATAAGGGCGTGGAGAAAATGTTCAAGAACTTTCCTCCAGGCTCTTCGAAGAAGTAACGGTGTCTAACATGAACCGCTACCTGTATGCCTCGGTTGGTCTTGGGCTCATTTCGGTAGCCATCCCATTGCGTGCGGCCAACCGGCCGCACGCAGGGACGGACCGCCAGAGCAAGGCAGTCTGGACCAATGATGACCTCGACAAACTCCACGATCTCGGCGTGATTTCCGTCGTTGGCCGAGAGCACGACGAAGAGCCAGCTTGGGCACCTGCGCCTCGACAGTACGTGAAAGCTCAGGATCCAGAGTGGTATGCGGAGCAGGCAGCAAAGCTGCGCGACAAAATTGAATACCGGCAGGCGCAGCTTCGTGGTTACCAGCAAGCGCTCGACCACGCGAGAAGTCTCGGGGAAGCAACCGGTGGCATAGATCTAGTTGGCGAGGACTTCGCCATTACTCCGGAGGCCGGGATAGAAATCCTGCAGCAAGGCGTGAGCGAAGCACAATCGGAGCTCGACGATCTTGAAGACCTGGCACGCCGTAATGACATCACGCCAGGCACGCTGCGCGGTCAGTGAGGCTTCCTGAGACGCTGACGAAGGCCACGAAGCTTTTTTGAACAGAGGATCGACACCAGCGTATTGGTTTCAATTTAATACTGGAGAATGAGCTATGAACATCAAATTATCAAAACGGGTTTTGACTGTAGTTCTCTGCAGTTTGCTTGTGCCATTCGCTGCGCAAGCGGACTCCCATGGTCTTGCCGGCCAATCCAACGAGCAAGCACCAACAACAGCATCGGCCCCACAACTTTCCCCTCAACAGATCCAACAACTGGTCGCGCCAGTCGCTTTGTACCCGGACGCCCTGGTTGCGCAAGTTCTCGCGGCGTCCACTTATCCGGCCGAGATTGTCGAGGCGGACCGCTGGATCGAAAGTCATGCCAGTCTGAAAGGTGAAGAGCTCGCAAAAGAAGTCGACAAACAGCCGTGGGACCCGAGCGTGAAGGCCCTCACGCAATTTCCCTCGGTCCTTGAAAACATGGACAAGAACCTTTCGTGGACTTCATCCCTTGGCGACGCCTATGCCAATCAGCAGCAGGAGGTAACCGAAGCCGTCCAAACAATGCGCCAACAAGCACGGAGGGCCGGCAAGCTGAACAGCAACGAACAAGAGAAGGTCACGAGTCAAGGCAACCAAATCGTCATTGAACCGGCCGATCCTGAGGTGGTCTATGTGCCTGCCTATGATCCTTGGCTGGTGTACGGGGCGCCCATCGTGGCCTACCCAGGCTGGTACCCTGTGCCCGGGATCTTTTTTGCCGGTCCTTCCATCTCCTTCGGGTTTGGATTTGGAGTCGGCTTCTTCGGAGGATTCGGATGGGGTTGGCATCACTGGGGATACGACTGGCACGGCCGGTCAGTGATCTACAACCACAACACGTACATCTCCCACAGCCGAACGATCATCAATCGTAACAACGTCACCCGCAACAACTTCAACCACGGCAATTTCAACCGCGGGAACGCCTTCCACGGAAACGCGCACTCGTCTTTTCACGCTCAGCCAGGAACACGCTCCGGCGCGTTCAGCGGCTTTGATCACGGCGGCAATGTCCGAGGCTTCTCTTCTCGCGGGCGGTCGAGTTTTGGAGGAGGTTTCCATGGCGGCGGTGGCGGACACCATCGGTGATGGCATGAACCAGCGTCTCCGAACATGTCGAAATTTCAAGAATGGAGAGGAATACCATGCTACGTAGGATGTCAATTTTATTTCAACCTGAATGCACGCGGCTTGTTCGACTTGCGGTGGCCGCTCTTTTGGCCATCACCTTGGGGTGCTCGTTAGCCCCAATCTTCGCCCAGGAGACGGGGCAGCAGACCTTTGCCTCCGCCGAAGATGCCAGTCGCGCTCTCTTTGAGGCCATGCAGGCACAAGACGCGGGAGCACCCTTGAGCATCCTCGGGCAGGCCGGAAAGGATATTCTCTCGTCCGGTGACCCAGAGGAAGATTCCGAGGCTCGGGTCGGATTCGTCGTCAAGTACCAGGAGATGCATCGCTTCGTCCGAGAGGCGAACGGAACGGTAAGCCTCGTCGTGGGCGCCGAAAACTGGCCGTTTCCGATTCCCTTGGTAAACAAAAACGGTTCGTGGTATTTCGATACGCCCGCAGGCAACGATGAGATCCTCTTTCGACGCATAGGCAAAAACGAACTGGCCGCCATAGACGCGTGCCGCGAGTTGGTCGATGCGCAAAAGCAATATTTTGCGCGCCCGCCGGCTAATCTCCTCAGTCAATTCGCGCAGAAACTGGTCAGCGATGAAGGCCAGCACAATGGTCTGTACTGGCACGGCGCTAGCGACGAATTCGATAGCCCGATCAACCCGCTCATCGCTTACGCGCGCCAGAATCTTCCCCAGGACCAAGTTGGCGAGCATGTTCCATTCAACGGGTATATGTTCCGGATCCTCACTAGCCAAGGACCACATGCACCGGGAGGAGTAAAAAACTACATCGTCGACGGGAAGATGAGCGCAGGATTCGCCTTCGTCGCCTACCCTGTCGATTACCGCTCCTCAGGGGTCATGACTTTCATTGTCGACGAATCCGGAACCATTTACGAACGGGACCTTGGCCCCGACACCACAAAGCTTGCACAGGCCATGACTGTCTATAACCCGGATTCCGCCTGGCATAAGGTGGAATAAGCGATGGCTTGGAAGTTTTCCATGTCCCGCCTTGCATCCGTTCGACGAACCGCTGCCGCTGCCATGGTCATCGCGGCGGCAGCGGTTTTCTGCCTGATCGAACTCGCGGGAAGTCCGTCAGGCCAGGCTCCGAGCCCTCCGGAGCTTCGGGCCAAACACCATACACTTTCCTTCACGCTGCATGCTGGCATCACAAAGGATGGAAGGAACTCCTTCTACTTTAACGGCCAGCCAAACGCTCCGACCGTACGCCTTTCACCGGGAGACCAACTAAAGATTAACTACATCAATGATCTTCCCGCTAAGCCGCAGGAAAGTTGCGCGATTACTCCTTGTAAGGACATGACGAATTTGCACTTTCACGGCCTAACGATTTCTCCCGACGCACCCCAGGACGACGTCTTGGATATGATGGCCATGCCTGGACAAGCACTCCGCTACACCGTCGAGATTCCCGAAGACCATCCGCCGGGCTTGTATTGGTATCACACGCATCCTCATGGAGAGAGCCACCGACAGGCGCTTGACGGCATGTCGGGCGCCCTGGTGATCGAAGGGATTGCGTCCTATTTTCCTCCCCTGGTCGGCCTGCCCGAACGCATCCTGGTTGTGCGTGGCCGCTCCATTGTTAACGATCCTCAGTCTGCTGATTTGAAGCTCCGCGTTGAACTCGGTTCGGATGTTTGCGGTGCGGAGCTAGGGGCGCCTGAAGAGGTCTTCACGGTGAACGGATCCGTGCGGCCTCCCATTGAAATCGCTCCTGGGGAGCGCCAGTTTTGGCGTCTGGTGAACGCTTCTGCGGATCGTTATCTCGATCTGGAGCTTGCGGGGCAGCCGTTTGAAATCGTTGCCATGGACGGGATGCCTATCGCCGTGCACGATCCCAATCACCCAACGCGCATCGTTGATCACGTCTTGCTGCCACCGGCGGGCAGGCTTGAAGCCCTGGTCACAGGTCCAGCAATCGACGCGCCCAAACGTCTGGTGTCACGCTGCGTAGATACCGGACCAGACGGCGATCCCCATCCCGCGATGGTACTAGCCGACATCGTATCGCGCTCGGCAGCAAGTTCAATACCGAGAACCTCACCGAGCCGCTTCAAACCTATTTCCAAAGCACTGGATCTGACGGCAGAAGAAAAAGCACCCCCTCGGTTCATCGTGACGTTCACGGAAGACCAGAAGGGCTTCTACATCAACGGAAAAAAGTTCACGCCTGACGCCGCTCCGATGGTACGGGCAAGAGTTGGGTCGTTTCAGCATTGGCGGGTCGTAAACGCTACTGGCGAATTACATCCCATGCATATCCATCAAGTCCATTTCCTGGCCTACGCCGAAAACGATAAGCCGATCGCCAATCCAGTGTGGCTGGACACCGTCAATGTTCCGTACGGCGGCACCGTCGACGTCATCATGGACTTCAGCGACCCCGTAATCAGGGGCATGTCCGTCTTTCACTGCCATCTTCTCAATCACGAAGACAAGGGAATGATGGCAAAGGTTCTCTTCGAATGAGTCACCTGGCACATCCTGCCGTCCGAGAATCGCGACGTTTGCAGCTGCGCGGTCTTCGCGAAAGGATTCAATTGCGGTCTCTCTTCCGGAGTGATGTGGCTCGAAGTGGGCCGACATGGTTTCCACTCGTGTTGGTCTTGGGCGCGATGCTTGCATTCGGATATGCAGAGCACCTAGTTGTTCCGATTTCACTGATCTACCTTTGCATACTTCCGATTGTCGTCAGCGCGACTTTCCTTCGCAGGGTAATCAGCTACGGCCTTAGCGTCGGTTGTGTCTTACTCCACGACTATTATTCTCCGAAGAGTATAAATCCGGGACTTCGAATCTTTCACAATCTCTCCGCGATGTTGTGCTTCGCCCTGGTTGTTTATGTCATACGGCGTTATATGGAACAGAAGGAAGCGCTTGCCAGGACCGTTCGGCAGCAGCGTGATGACCTGCTCAAGGACCTAGAGCTTGCAGCGCAAGTCCAGCGCTTGTTTCTTCCCTCGGGCAAACCAAGCATTGCGGGACTCGAAATAGCCGGGATGATGCACCCCGCGCAAGGCGTGGGAGGCGATTATTACGACTATTTCCCGATCGACGCGCACACCACGCAGATCGTCATTGCCGATGTAGCCGGAAAAGGTGTTCCCGCCGCCCTTTTAATGTCCGCAACGGCGGCAGCCATGCGCCTTGAGGCCAACCATGACCGAAACATGCTTGAGCAAGTGGAACGATTGAACACGGGAATCCACTCCGTGTCGGAATCCGAGCGCTACGTAACGCTGCTCGTCGCCGAGATCGACGCCCAAAAGCGGACGCTTCGCTATGTCAACTGTGGCCACAATCCCGCGCTTCTGTTTCGAGCAAAGACCGGCACCGTTACGCGCATGGACTCCTCTTGTCCACCCATTGGATTATCTCCGGAAGAGATTTGTGAACTGGCTTCGGAAGACCTTATGGCCGGCGATGTGGTGGTTTTTTATACCGATGGCGTTACCGAGGCGGAGAACCGGCTTAGCGTGGAATTCGGTATGGAGCGTCTTTCCGAAGCGCTGCGCTTCGGTTCTTCGCTATCCGCCGAAGACCTCATGTCCAATATCTATAACGCTGCGGCAGATTTTTGCGGCGATAAGTTCGACGATGATGTCACCCTTCTAGTGGTTAAATGCAATTTCGACGGCTCTTCGGCTGGGAGTTCAGAAAACATTCCACAATAAGACCGCTCTCTCTCTCCAGACCAGCGTGATCCCCAGCTGGGCAGATGCCGGTCGTCCCCACTCGTCGCTCGCCCTTTTGGGAAGTGGCTTTCTATCCTGAAAGATCGGTTGTCAGCGCGTTGACAACCATCCAATGCGCTGGACTCTTCGCTACTCTGCCGTTGTGTTTGATTTTCCGCTTTCTCTCCTAAGGGCTTTTGTTTTCAACCAGTTCCCGGAACTCTCGGGCACTCTTCGCAGTGGCCACCGGACTGCATTTCTAGGATCCGAGGCAAGAACAACTACTGGAGGGAAATCACATGCGAAAATTGTTGACCAGTCTGACCTGCATTTTATTTGTTGGTGCACCGCTCATCGCTGAAGTCGCCAGTGCCGCGGATCAAACCAAAGACGACGACCGCTTGAGAAATTGTGGAACGGTTTTGAAGGAGATTCTCGACGTTCCTGACAACATTCCGCAGGACTTGCTCGACAAGGCAGATTGCGTCGTGGTCTTTCCCTCGGTCCTAAAAGCCGCGTTCATCGTTGGTGGAAGCTATGGGCGGGGGGCTATGTCATGCCGCAAGGGCCAAGACTTCCGAGGACCCTGGGGCGCTCCGACGATGATGGCTCTGGAGGGTGGCAGCTTTGGCTTTCAGATCGGTGGACAAGCTACGGATTTTGTCTTGCTGGTTATGAATGAAAGTGGAGCGAGGGGCATTCTCGCCAGCAAGGTTAAGTTGGGAGGCGACGCTTCGGCGGCCGCAGGCCCCGTCGGTCGCGATTCGTCGGCCGAAACGGACGCGACCTTGCGTTCCGAAATCCTGAGCTACTCAAGGGCGCGTGGCTTGTTTGCCGGCGTCTCTCTCGAGGGTTCCACAATCCGTCCGGACAATGGCGACAACACACGCGTGTACGGCAGGAAGGTTCCGGCTAGGGACATTGTTCTGTCCGGAAGAGTCCCCGTGCCCCCGGCGGCCGAGCAACTAATCTCGACCCTGGATGCCAGGAGCCCGAAGCACAGGTCATAGGTTCGTCAAATTACTCAGTCTCGCGGTGCAGAAACGATTTGGGGTGACTCATGTGGATTGTAAAACTAGCGCTGAAGCGGCCATACACGTTCGTGGTACTCGCTATTCTGATTTTTATCTTTGGGGGTCTCGCCATTGTTCGTACCCCCACGGACATCTTTCCGAATATCGACATCCCCGTAGTCAGTATTATCTGGAACTATAACGGGCTTGACCCTCAGGATATCTCTGACCGCATCGTCTCCATCACCGAGCGCAATCTTACCACTACGGTGGATAACATCGCGCACATTGAGTCGCAATCTCTTTATGGCATCGCCGTGGTGAAAGTTTTCTTTCAACCCTCGGTGAGTATCGACAAGGCCATCGCCCAGATCACTGCAAATTCCCAAACGCAACTCCGGCAGCTGCCTGTCGGCACCACGCCGCCATTGATCATCACCTACAGCGCTTCGACCGTCCCCGTGCTCCAGCTGGGGCTCTCGGGCAAAGGCATTTCGGAGCAGCAACTGAACGATTACGGTCTGAATTTCATTCGCCCTCGGCTCGTCACGATCGAGGGAGCAGCGGTGCCATATCCTTATGGCGGTAAGCAACGCCAAGTACAAGTGGACCTAAACACTGCAGCCCTGCAATCGAAAGGTCTTTCCGCTCTCGATGTCGTCACTGCCATTAGCGCCCAGAATCTGATTCTGCCAACGGGCACATCCAAAATCGGCTCCAAGGAATACAACGTTGACATCTCGAATGCCGCTCCCCAAACCATCGAGCAGCTTAACCGCATCCCTATCAAGACGATCGGCACTACAACCACTTACATCGGTGATGTTGCTTGGGTGCGCGACGGCTTTCCGCCGCAAACCAACATCGTCCGCGTGAACGGGCAGCGCGCTACTCTCCTGACTGTACAAAAAAACGGCAATGCGTCGACGCTAAGCATCATCGCAGGGATTAAGGCTCTTTTGCCGCAGATCAAGCAGACTGTGCCGTCCGCGTTGGACATAAAACCGCTCGCCGACCAGTCCATCTTCGTCAAAGGCGCCATTCAGGGCGTGGTGAAAGAAGCGAGCATTGCTGCCTGCCTCACAGGCCTGATGATTCTCATCTTTCTCGGTAGTTGGCGAAGCACGGTCATCATCGCTGTCTCGATTCCACTCGCCATTCTGACCTCCATCATCGCTTTGAGTGCGCTCGGTGAAACCATCAACATCATGACACTAGGAGGACTGGCTCTGGCCGTCGGAATCCTGGTGGACGACGCGACCGTCGAGATCGAAAACATCAACCGAAACATTGCCTTAGGGAAAGAGGTCGAACACGCCATCCTCGATGGCGCTCAACAGATCGCTGTCCCCGCGTTTGTCGCCACACTCGCTATCTGCATTGTTTTCGTTCCCATGTTTCTCCTAACAGGCGTAGCGCGATATTTGTTCGTGCCACTGGGTGAAGCCGTCGTTTTTGCCATGCTGGCCTCCTATCTGCTCTCGCGTACGGTGGTTCCCACCATGGCGAAGTATCTCTTGCGCGGCCACGAACACGACGCCAGGCACACCGCAGCTTCCCGCAATCCCTTCGTCCGTCTGCAGCTTCGCTTTGAAGAGGCTTTCGAGCGTTTCCGAGAGCATTATCACGGGCTGCTCGAGCGCTGCCTTCATCACCGTCGCGCTTTCCTGATCGCATTTTTCGCCGCGTGCCTCGGCTCCTTGGCCCTGATTGTTCCCTGGCTGGGACAAGACTTCTTCCCCACGATCGACAGCGGCTCGTTCAATCTCCACCTCCGAGCCCCCACCGGGACACGCATCGAGGAGACCGCCCGTCTCTGCGATCTCGTGGAGCGATCTATCAAACAGCAGCTCCCGCCAGGCGAGATCTCCAATGTGATTGACAATATTGGGCTCCCTTACAGCGGCATCAATACGTCTTACAACAACACGGGAACCGTAGGCACCTCGGACGCGGACATTCTTGTAACTTTCACGGTCAACCACCACAAGACGGCTCAGTATGTTCACGACCTCCGCATCAGCCTGGCCAAGCAATTTCCAGGGGTGACCTTTTCTTTCCTGCCTTCCGACATGGTTAGCC
>Ga0207029_10307_pt1 | contig 11790 bp, 9 predicted proteins | sample Alteio_BWMinCont_39_FD_153282 | JGI IMG/M metagenome (GOLD analysis project Ga0207029, IMG submission 153282) | Enriched cells from forest soil in Barre Woods Harvard Forest LTER site, Petersham, Massachusetts, United States -... | ecosystem: Environmental > Terrestrial > Soil > Temperate forest >...
GATATCCGAGCGGACCATTCGTTACTATCGCACGTTGGGATTGCTGGACGCGCCGCTGGGCAGTTACGTCAAAACTTTCGGGGAGAAGCATCGTTTGCAGCTCATTGCCATCCGGGTGTATCAAGCACAGGGCATTCCCCTCCGGAAAATCCGGGAGGAGCTTTACGGCAAAAGCCATGAGGATCTCGTAGCCTTTGAGAAATCGGCCGCGCGGAAAGGGGCGAAGGGACTGGCTGACAGTGTTCCCTTCGCGCCGGCTTATGGCGGAGAAAGCTGGTCGGTCACGCCCTTGGGCGAGGGCTTCCTGCTGGTCAACCGCGACAACCGCCATGTGCCGGAAGTCGTTCTGCGAAAAATACAACAGTTGCTGGCGTCGGCCGGCATGAATCAAGAAACCAATAAATCCATTAATCTGAATTAAAATTTATGACTATCTCCCGCATCGCTCCTGAATTGATTGCCCGTAGTTTCGGTCTGGTCGGCACGGTTGAAAACACCCGTGTTGTATTGCCGTTGAAAGCCGTTGAATGTGATTTTTCCGCCACTGCCGGTTTGGTTGAAGTCACCATGACCCAGGTTTTCCGTCAGGAGAATCCCAAACCTTTGGATTGTGATTACCTTTTTCCTCTGCCAGCCGACGCGTCCGTCTATTCGTGTGAAGCTGATTTCAACGGACATATCATCCGGGCCAAGGTCAAGGAGCGTGGGGAAGCAGTACGGCTGGCGGAGGAAAAAAAGGCGGAAGGTCGCCGCGTTGCGCTGGTGGAATCCGAGCGGGAAAACCTGTTCACTCTCTCATTAATGAACGTTCAGCCGGACGATCTGGTATTGATCACGTTGAAATACATCCAGCCGTTGCGCTTCCTGGCCGGCATGCCGTCGGTGGAAATCCCATTCTGCCCCGGCATTCACTACATTCCGGGTAATCCGCTAATCCGATCCAATCGCGGGAAGGGCATCGCGGACGACACCGATCAAGTGCCGGATGCCTCGCGCATTTCGCCGGTGCGCCTGGAAAAGGAACATCCCGACGCGGCATTTGTGGAAATCCGTGGACGACTGGATGGTAAATTTGTTGATGCTACAGCCATTCAATCACCGAGCCACAACGTCATCAGTCGCCCGCAAGGTGACATGGTGGAGATTCGGTTGTCTGACAAGGGCGAAGTTCCCGACCGGGATTTTGTGTTGCGCTGGAAGGAAAATAAACCTGAGACGCTGACTTCCCGTGCCTGGCTGCAGGAGGTTGGAGCCGAAACGTACGCCCTGATGGAAATCCGGGCGCCCAAGGCATCCGGTCCGCCCGTGCCGATGGACTTTTATTTTCTCGTGGATGATTCCGGGAGCATGCAGGGCGTCAAATGGCAAAAGGCTGCGTTGGCGGTTCAAACGTGCGTTTCCAAGCTCGCTGAGAACGACCGGGTGATGGTCTCGCTCTTCAACAATGGGGTTCGGGATTTTGCGGAGCGGCCGCTGCCGCCCGCAGCCCTGCTGGCAGACGATAATTTCCGAAGGCTCGAAAAGTCTTTCGTCGGTGGGGGAACGGAACTTGGCGGTGCACTGGTGCATATGTTGAAACTGGCTGCAGCCCACTCCGCAACGCGCCAAAAGACGCTGATTCTCATCACCGACGCGCAAGTGGGCAATGAAGCGGGCATTCTCAAGATCATGGAATCCGCGCCGGACTTTCCGATGCATTGCTTCGGCATTGATATGGCATTGAACGACGCTCTACTGCTGGCGTTGGCCCGGCAGCAAAATGGCACTTTTCATTCCCTCAATCCGGCGGATGACGTTGTTAAAGTCGTTTCCGATCTCGCCGCGGCCATCCGCCATCCGGTGCTGCATGAGTTGCGTTTGTCCGACGGATGGGAACCGTCCGTGAAATACCTGCCGCCGCTTTTTTCAGAACAGATATTTCACTTCAGTGCCCGCAGCAACCGGCGGCAACCACTCTCGCTCTGCGCCCGTAATGGTGATATTCAACCCAAGGAGCTTTTGATGACCTGCGAACCAGCCGGCTCACCGCTGCCCGGTTTGCACTGGTGCAAGAACCGCATCCAAGGTTTGGTGGCGGAACAAAAGCACACCGAGGCCATTGTCCTTTCCGTCCAGAGCAATTTGATATGCCCATTGACGGCATTCATCGCGTGGGATGAATCGGAAAAGGTGGCGGTGGCGAGTCATTCCCTGGCACAACCAGTGATGGAGGTCGGAGCAATGAGGGCGAGGAGTCGTTCCATGTCCCCTCAATACCAAAGAGGTGTTGCAGGCTTTATGGCTGTTTCAAAACATAGCAGTTTTATGGGTTCCTCATCCGACTTCAGGGACTCAGATATGATCCTGGAGCTGCTTTCTTGTTCCCCGTTCGATCCCTATACGAACATCGGTGAATTTTTGGACAGGGGTGTCGCTCATTGCGTAGCGCCCGAGCATCCACAGCTGCATGGCAAGGAAAAACGGATCACAACATTGAAGGAATTTCTCCAACGAATCACAAAGGGCAATTTATTGAAAAGTCTGGCTCTTGAGTTTGAGTCTATCATTAAATGGGCTTTTTTGGAGGAAAACCACTGGCGCGAGCGGTCTGAAGCGGTTGCCGGCCTGCTTTGGGGTTTACATCCGATCGTTGAACTGCATGAGCAGGCTCTTGGCGCTTTGTGTAATGAATTGTTTGTGCAGGAATCAAAGCATAACAAACCTTCAGCAACAGTACTTCAAATGAGAGAGACGATGGTAAGCCGTTGCTGGACCACGGAGAGTCTGATTCAATTCATTGAATCTGAATTTAATGAACAACTGGATCCACGGTTGCTTGGGAATTATGTGCAGACTCAGGATGTGATTAAACAGTCAGTAGAAGCTTTCATAAAGATTCACTAAGCTCGTTGCCGTCGAGGAGGCAGGGGCGAGGCATTTTCGTCACCGGTGAGCTGTCATCAGCGCGATAATCCCGGCAGCTGCCAAACCTGCCAGGACGGCAAAGAGAATTTTCACCCAGCTCTTGGGATACTTGCCTGAGATGACACCGGTGTAGCCATTGATGACGACCTGGTAATTCGTCGTGCTGTAGTCATAGGTCAGGAGCCAGATTGGCACGAGAATGTGCTTGAAAGTCTGGCCGGAATAGTCGTCTTCAACTTGTAGATCGCGATGGGTATCGCCCGGCACTTGCGCGGCGCACAGGGCATACATTTTGCGATCCATTTGGTCGCGCGAGGTCTTGGCGGCGGCGACCAGATCGATTTGATATCGTTCCACCACCCACCCGGAAAGAAAGCCCGCATTATACGGCACCAGCTCTTTGGTGGTCGGGAAAGGCTCGATCTTGCGCAGCATGTCGGGTTGCACGCCGCGCGAGGCGGGCACCAGTTCGTCGTCGAAGAAATGGTTGAGCGTGCCGGCGCTGGGCACCCAGCGTACTTTCTGCACCTGCCGGCTCTGCTCTTTGCCATTCGCGTCGGTGTAAAATTCCGTCTCGTAGTAATAATAGCCGCTTTCGGCTGTCCACTCTGCATTAACTTGCGCGTCGAATGTCCAGTAAGGAATATAAAGGCCCTTGACGGTATCCGTCAGCGCGGCGTGCTTGAGCTTGTTCGGTGCGAACCAGCGGCTCCCGTACCATTGGCGGATGGAATCGCGCACCTGATTTTCGCTGATCTTCATCGGCAGCAGACTTTCCGGGCGGAACGCTTCCTTGATTTCCTCGTAAGGCACCAGCGCGGACGACCCGCAGAAATCGCAGCGTTGACCGACGCGCGCGGCGTCAAAGACCGAGATGGCTTGGCAGCTCTGGCATTTGACCGAAGTCCTGGCCGCCTGCCAGCCACGCGCGGAATCGGGGATGCCGCGCAAAGCCGCGACGAGGTCGTGCTCGACGATCTGTTCCTCGCCGGCGGCGTTGAGTTCCGCCTGCGCCGGCGAGGTGGCACCGCAAAAAGGGCAAACCAACAATTTTTTGGCGGGATTCCATTGCGCCTCGCCGCCACAAGACGGGCAGGAGAATTTTTTGTTTGCCGTGGCCTCTTGAATGATGGGCGGTTGGTCAGACATGGTTGGATTCAGTTCCCGGTCTTTATCGATTCTTCCAGTGCGATCACATTTGTCCCTGACTCCGTTAAGACTTCAAAAATTCATCCAACGCGGATTTGGTCACACGCCAGGTCGAGCCGATTTTTTTGCCCTTGATATCCCCTTTTTCCAACGAGGCCAGCACGTCCGTTTCGCTTACGCCAAGAATTTTTGCCACGTCGGCGGAGCCGAGCAGTTCAGGCATTGCGCCCGACGCGGAGGCTGACGGCGTTACTGGAGGCACGCCGCCGGCCGCGGGTGGAGTCGTTTGAGGTTGATTCATGGCAGCCATCATTTGCTGTCCCATCGCCAGGCCGGCACCAAGACTGGCAGCCGTTCCCGCCAGGTTGCCGCCTTCGCCACCGCCTTTGGTCATGCCTTCGGCCATCTGGAATTTGATGTAGTCGTTCAGGTTGCCGATCGCGGCCATGCTGCTGCGCTTGTCAATCGCCTGTTCCACTTCCGGCGGCACGGAAACGTTCTCCACGATGAAACTGGAAATTTCGATGCCGTATTTCGTGGCGACTTGCGGATTGATGATGGGCAGCAGCGCCGCGCCGAGTTCGGTGTAGCGGGAGGCGACATCGAGTACGGGCAGTTTCGCCGCGGCAAGCGCTTCGGTAAACACGCTGACGATGCGCGAACGCATGGTGTCCGAAAATTCGTCGAGGCGGAAATGGTCATCCGTGCCGGCAACTTCCTTGAGGAACACTTTCACATCCGTGACCTTGAAGTCGAAGATGCCGTAGGCCCGCGCCCGGACGATGCCGAAATCCTGGTCGCGCAGCATGATGGGATTTGCGGTGCCCCATTTATTGCCGGTGAACAGGCGCGTGTTGACGTAGTAGAGGTCGGCCTTGAACGGCGAGTGCAGTCCATATTTCCAGCCCTTGAGCGTGGAGAGAATCGGGATGTTGTCGGTGGTCAGCGTATATTTGCCGGGGCCGAACGTGTCGCCAAACTGCCCGAGATACACGAACTGCGCGGTCTGGGATTCGCGGACGATGAGCTGCGCGCCGTTTTTGATTTCCTTGTCCTGGTCGGGATAGCGGAAGGAAATGGTGTCACGGGAGTCGTCCTGCCACTCGATGATTTCGAGAAACTGGGTTTTGAGGTAATCGATGAGGCCCATAATTCCTTTCTATGAAATTTAGTTGTTTGATTTTATCCGCCTCATCTTCATCGCAAACTTGAGGAGTGTGAAGTAGAATTTTAGGCAATTTTTATAATTGAAATGTTATAATTGCGGACTCACCGCAGCTGCGGCATTGCACTTCCAAGCGCCGCCAGTGCGAACTGTCTATTTGTGGTTCCGGGCTTTTGGGTTGGCTTTTCACTTGCTGGCATAACGCTTCACGCCGATAATGACGTAAGGCGTTTCCACCTCCAGATCGGGATAGATCCGGCCATTGCCCCGGTCATCTACAATCTCAACGAAGTACATAAGATCCCAATGCTGATCAATGAATGCAGCTGGAATGCTGCCGGCATAGAAACCGGTCTTGGCATCGAGCACCATGTCTGCGGTTTGATAATCCTCTTTCTGATTCACATGCCGGTACCGCAGGTGAATCCATTTCACGCCAGCCGGGGCGGTGACTTTTGCCTGGACAACATAATCCTGGCCCGGTACTGCCGCGGACGGATCCGGCACAAAAGCAACGACCGGCCATCGGGGATTGGCATCGTATGCCGGAATTCGCGCCGGCCTGGCATCCGCTCGTGCGGTGGCCGCCTGCCGCTCGGCCAGCAATTGATTGAATTCCGCGTCCAAGGTCTTCAGCTCATCCTTCCAATGATGTGGAAATGCCCGGCCGCTCGGGCCAAACCACATGTCATCAATATAAAAGTCGCCGGTGGCCTCAACCAGTTCGTGCCAGGCCTGAACCGCCTTTCGCTCATCTGAAATGGCCTCGTCAAAGGCGGTCAGGTCGCCGGCCTGCAGGTACAGGTTGTAATTCACCCCTCCGAGCTGCCGCCAGGAGTGATAGCGCGCGAGGGCCGCCAGGATGCGCGCGTCCACCATCGTTGACTTGAACTCATTGTTGGTGGCGTGCCCGGCAAGGGCTCGTTCCGCCGCGGCGGCTTCCGCCAGAATGGCATCGGAAATATTGGCGAACCAGCGGCTGGTTTCCTCGGGCCGCCGCATGGTTGTGTCCGTGCCCTGAAGAATGCTCGCGGCTTCCTGGCGCAGGTTCATGAATTGCTGGAGGTCGCTTCCCTCCTCCTGTTTCGCGTATTGCGGCAGGCTGCCAAGATGCATCATTTCCGGCCATCCCATGGTGGTTGGAAACATGCTGTAGGGGACGCTGGCCGCCACGATCCGGGGCAGGACGCGGCTCGCCAATTGCACCGCCTTCATGACATGCGGTGCGGCCCCGGTGCCGAAGCGTTGCACATATTCCTGCTCCCAAACATCCGGAGCCGTTTCCGGGTTGTAGGACAACCGGCCGAAGACGCGATAGAACGCCCAATAGCGCTCGAATTCATAGTCAAAATAGCGATAGCGGGAATTCAGGAAATCCTGCGGTTTCGCGTCATGAGGTTCGCCGAGCATTTTGGTGGCTTCCATTTCGGTTACGATGAGATTTTGGCCATCATACAGGCGGGCACTGGCGGCAAGCCGGCGGGCATAGTCGGGATCGGACCACAGCAACACCCGTGTGGTGCCGCCGTTCCAAAGGGTCCAGTTCATGTGGTAAGTTTGAGGATATTCCAGCAGATCCGCGTAGCTCTGCCGCGCATCCATCTGGTTCTCGCGGTTGATGTGGGTGGGATGATAGGGCAGGCCCATCTGTTCCATCCAAATTTTGGTGTCCAATTGGATGTTAAGTCCCTGTGATAAACCGTCCCGGATCACGGATTTGGGCAGATTCTTGGCGCGCAATTCCAGCCGGACGTTTGGCTGGTTGCTCCGGTAGAACGCGAAGATATTGTGCCAGAATGGTTCGATTTCCGAGTTGAGCAGTCCGGATTCTTCATGCATGCGGAATTGCGTCACGGTGAATTCGGGGAACACTTCGTAAAACTTTTTCAGGGCGGCGATTGTATAAGGCGCGAGATTCGTGGCATTGAGGCCCCAGACCAACCCGGACGCGGGCTGGGTGCCATCCGGTGCCCAGGGATTTGCCCCGGCCTGACCTCGACCGCGGTAGATGTGTTCCCAGATACCGGGCTTCACATGAATTCCCCGTTCCGCAGCCAACCGGAGCATCGTCTTGAGGGCGTTGAGATTTCGGGCTTGCTGTTCCGCCGTCAGGCCCACTACGCGCACATCGGGAAACCCCGGGGCGTCGAAGAAGTAAGGATACAAGGGCGCCATGTAGCCACCGTCCTCGTAGCCGAAGACCAACACCAGGCAATTGAAGCGGTCTTTCGCGAACATGTCGAAATATCGCTGCCAGAACTGCTCATCGTAGAGGCGGCTTTCGAAATAGGCGCGGTTCATCGTGAACATCACGACGCCGCGTTCTTTGAGATAGGGTTTTTCGGTGACGTCTTGAGCAAATTGAAAAGGGTTCGCGCCGTTTCCGGTCCAACCGACGCGATCCGCGAGATCCAACGCGGCATACATCAGGCCTGAGCCATCAGAACCGGCCAGAACAATGGCAGGTTTTTCTTGATACCGTGCCCCCGTGCGAACGGCTAACGCTTCTGCCCCGCTTGGAGCCGACACTTTCATCCCGGCCAAAGTGGCCGCCGCCGCGCCGCGGCCAGCTCCCAACCCCACGAGCAAGACAACATCGGATCTGCTGATCTGGTCTTCACTCTCAGAGACGACAACATTTTTGGCACGTAACGCTGCTTCGAGTTTCTGAATACCATACCGGGCCGGCTCATCCAACTCGGCGTCTGCGATCAAAGCAACTTTCTTGACCGTGCCAGCGGAAACGGGCGGGACTTCGGAGCTGTCTGTGCCATTGGCCAAATTGGCAGCTCCAATGGCCATGGCCACAATGACCGGACAAGCGAATACCTTCAACATCCTAAGTGCGCCGGCCATATTATCATTTGGTATTAAGCGACGTGGATTAGCGTGCTGAGAAATGGTTTGCCCTGATGCTGCAAGCGTTCTTCAAGCCGTTTGGTACAGTCACAGTTGCAACAAGCCCAAGGTTCGGTGCCATTTTCATGTCGGCAGTTTTTGCGATTATGCGCGTCTTTGACGCTCAGCAATTCAAAAAAGCATTCCCAATGCGGCCGTTCTTCAGCAAGGGGCGCGGCACAAAAACAAGTCTCAACCCAATGAGCAACACCGTCCTCGCCAATGCGCGCGTGTTGGAGGTCGTAAATGTATTCGTCGCCGGCTACAGAGCCGCGTCCGAGAGAACCATCGGCGACGGCCTTTAACAACTCCGCTTCCCGGCCGGCTTTAACGCGAGCTTTGACGAGATAACGCATGTGCAAATATACACTCAGAGCAATAACTTCGCACGCTTCAATCGCGCAGTATTCTTTCCAAGCAATCAGGAAACTTTTTCTGGGTTGACGTGTTTGACTAACTGGTATCGCGCCGGGTTTTTGGCGCAACTCAAATAATAAAGCAACCAGGAATCTCCTTATCATGTCAGACTCCATGGATTCAGCACCTGCCGCTCAACCGGTCGGCAACGAACTTAAATGCGGCCTGTCGTAAATGCGTCTCTCCGTTATTCGAACTTCGCAGGCGGCGGACAACCTGAACTTCTTTCAATTCTCATTCAACCCTGCACCGGTGAATTCGGAAAGTCCTCATCGAGTTCCTGGCAGGACAACTTTTACAGGCCTTTGGTCGGTCAGTCGCACTTTTTGCTTGCTAATTAAGCTTTGCGGTGCAAAGTTGTTGATATGGAATCGAATTGGGCCGCTGATCATCTTCAAACCATCCGCACCTTGATGGAACGTGCGGCGATTTATCGCCGCGCCCTAGCACCCATCATGCTCTTTGCCGGCTCCGTGGGTGTGTTGACGATGTTAATCGGATTACTATTTCACATGGATTCAACGCGGGATTTCTGCGCCCTTTGGCTGGGTGCAGCGGTTATGGCAATTGCAGGCGCCTTTCTGGTCGCCCGCCGCCAGGCACTGAAGGACCACGAACCCTTCTGGTCGCCTCCTACGCGGCGTGTGGCACTGGCATTATCGCCTCCGTTGGCGGCTGGTATGTGTTTGGGTGTGCTGGTAGCTGTCAGTGGAGCGGGAATGCCACCCCTCGTGGCTTTCATCTGGATTTTGTTTTATGGCTGCGCCCTTCATTCCGCAGGTTTTTTCATGCCGCGGGGAATCAGACTTTTTGGTTGTCTTTTCATCATCAGTTCTTGCTGTCTTTTCTCCGTATTCACCCTTGGTTGGGTGAAAAGCGTACCAAACGCACATTGGCTGATGGGCTTTTTCTTCGGTCTGATCCAACTGGCTTATGGGGCGTATGTATATCTGTCTGAAAAAGGAAAGAATGCGGCGTGAATCCAGAATCGTTCCTACAGCTCGATCGCGTAATACACGAGAAAGGGCGGCTCGCAATCATGTCAATGCTGGCCGCATCGCCGGAGTTGTCGTTTACGGAAATGCGGGACGCGCTCGAAATGACCGACGGCAATCTCACCACCCATATTCGGACACTTCAGCAAGCCGGTTATGTCTCCGTAAGCAAGTCCTATAAGAAAAACCGGCCACTGACAACCTGCTCGCTGACCGCCGAGGGCAAAAAGGTGTTTGCGAATTACATCAATCTGCTGGAACAAATCGTCCAGCAAAACAAACCCAGGTAAATAATCTTTTGAACAAAAATGAATGTCTGTGGTCTGTTACTTTGTGATACAAAGCGTATATGAGAATCATCCGGGCTGAACATCTGGGAATGTGTTTCGGGGTGAGGGATGCCATCGCGCTGGCTTTGGAAACCTCGCGGCGCGAGCCGCTCACGATCCTGGGTGACCTCGTCCACAACGAAACCGTGTTGGAAGACTTGCGCGCCAACGGAATTAACATCAGGCAACAGGCTGACAGTGTGGACACGCGGACGGTGATGATCACAGCGCACGGTGCATCTGAACGCGCGATCAACAAAACTCGCGGACTGGGCTTGAACCTGCTGGAGGCGACTTGTCCCCTCGTCCACGTTGCGCATCGCAGTCTGGCGAAACTGGTGCGTGAGGGATTCCATCCGGTAATCATCGGCAGGCGTGACCATGTGGAAGTGCGCGGCATGACGGAAGATTTTGACGTATTTGATGTCGTGCTTGGCGAAGAGGATGTTGAAAACCTTCAGGAGCGCGCTCGCTTCGGAATCATTTCGCAGACGACGCAACCCATCGACAAGGCCCGGCGGCTTGTCCGGTTGATTGAGCAGCGTTTCCCACTATCGGAAGTGCGCTTCATTGACACGGTTTGCCAACCGACGAAGCAGCGCCAGAGCGCGGCCGTTGAACTCGCGCAAAAGTGCGACGTGGTTGTCGTCATAGGCGTTACGCACAGCAACAATACACACGAACTGGTAAGGACTTGTTCGCGTTTTTGTCAACGCGTTCATCACGTCCAAACCGCCGCCGAATTACGTGAAGAATGGTTTGCCGGTGAGGAAACCGTCGGCGTGACTGCTGGAACTTCCACTCCGGACGCGGTGATTCGTGAGGCCGAAAGCCAAATTCACGAGCTTTCTGGCCGGCGGCTGGAACAAAAATGGCAGCCGTGTTTTATGTCGCACGGAACATTGACTGGCATTCCCCAGATCAAAACTGACTTCCGCAAATGAAAATAAATCAATCCAACATCAGCCGTTGGTCCTTTGTCGTCATCTATGCCATCGCCATGGCATGGGTGGAATCGGCGGTGGTGTTTTATCTGCGCTCGATGATTAACCGCATTGAGCCGTATCAACCTGACCCGCTGCCAATCATCGGCGGGTTTGCATCAGTGGAATTACCTCGAGAATTTGCGACGCTGGTCATGTTGTTCACCATTGGTGTTCTTGCGGGCCGGACATGGCGCGCGCGATTTGGTTATGCCGTCGTCGCCTTCGGCGTGTGGGACATTTTTTATTACGTCTTCCTGAAAATGATCTGTGGCTGGCCGCATTCCTTGCTCGATTGGGACGTTCTGTTTCTGCTGCCGCTGCCGTGGTGGGGACCGGTGCTCGCGCCGGTTCTGATTTCGCTGCTGATGATTTTGTGGGGCACTTCCGCAAGTCAATTTGAAGGAAAAAAAATCCCGGTGATGTCAAATTGGAGTGCGTGGATTATGAATTTCGCCGGTGTTGCGCTCGCGCTGCATGTATTTTTGGCGGATTCACTTGCCGCCGCACATCGCGGATTGGATGCAATTCGCACCGTGCTGCCCGACAAATTCAACTGGCCGATGTTCTGTGTGGCGCTGGCGTTGATGTCCGCGCCTGTGTTCCAGAATGGCCGGCAACTTTTAACTGCTCGACAGACGAAACTGGAGATCGCCGAAGCGGGTGAATGATTTATATGAGCGCGATATCTGAACCACCAAATCCGCACGAAATCAGCACGCTCTTGCGTGGGGAGTTGGCAACCATTGCCGGATGGATTGAGCAAAGCAATGTGCGGCGTTTCGCCCTGCACGTCGGCGTCATCATTCTGGGCACGGGACTTTACGGCGCGGCGATGGGCTGGTGGCGTGCCCCACAACAGGCGCTTTATGTCGCGATCAAATTTCCGCTCATCATTCTGCTGACAACAATGGGCAACGCACTCATCAACGGAATGCTGGCGCCGTTGC
>Ga0207029_10044_pt1 | contig 11687 bp, 11 predicted proteins | sample Alteio_BWMinCont_39_FD_153282 | JGI IMG/M metagenome (GOLD analysis project Ga0207029, IMG submission 153282) | Enriched cells from forest soil in Barre Woods Harvard Forest LTER site, Petersham, Massachusetts, United States -... | ecosystem: Environmental > Terrestrial > Soil > Temperate forest >...
GTACAGCTGGATGTCAAAGGAACGATGGGATTTGTAATGCCATCGCTGGTGCCGTAGTAGAGGCTGCCGACAGCCCCGGAGTAGTCAACGATGCTATAGGGCTGGCCACTTTGAATGATGGCCAGGCCGGAGACGGCCCAGCCGTCTGCGAGCCTGCCGCGGAAAGAGGTCAGCTCGTAAAATTTCGGCAACTGGTAAAGATAGGTGAAGTTGATCACGTGTTTGCGGTCGAAGTCGGATAAGCCATAGCCGCTGCGGAGGTTCGTGGCGTTGTTACCATTGTAGAAGAGTCCCATGGCGCTTTGTTCGTCGGTGGCATGGGAGAAGGTGTAGGAAAAGCCCACTTGGAGGCCGTGACCCATGCGTTTTTCGACATGGGCTTGGAGAGCGTTATAAGCGGAGATGCCCGCCGCGGTATAGGACTCGGATTCCGAAGAGTAGCCGATATAGGGGACGCGCAGGTCGATGTTCCCGCCTTCGTAGTTGGCCATCATGGAGGAGCCATCCGGAAGACCCATGAAGCCGCAGCCAGACGTGACGCCGCTGGCATTGCAAGTGGAGGTATAAGCGCAGGCCGCGGGGGCCAGAGTCGGATTGCAGCCAGGAGGAGCGAGCACGGTGTAGCCGTAAGTGTAGCTCTGGCCGTGGATGGGATGGCTAGCCGTGGCGATGCCGGCCTGGTTGAAAGGAACAGGGATGACTTCGTGGCGGCCGAGGTTGCCGACGTAGCCGATGGTGATGGCCAGATCTCTTCGGGGTTGCCACTGGAGGTCGAGAGTCTGGTTCAAGGTGTAGGGGAGCTTGTTGGCGCGGTTATAGTCAGCAAAAGAAAAGAGCTGGGCGCCGCTCGAAATGGCTGCGGCATTGGGGAGACTGAGCTTCGACGGGTCACCGCTGGGAGGAGCCTGGAGTTTGAAGCCCCAAGGATTCGAGAAGGAGCCACCGTTGGGCTCGGCAGCGTTGGTTTGCGTGGGGTCGCAGGTCGGAATAAAGCTCTCATAGAAGGTACCGATCGCAGAGCAAACTTGGGAATTGACGAAGGGGGGAGCTTGGTTAACGCCGAAGGGGCCTCCGGCAATTACGCCAGCAGCAAAGCCCGGGGAGAGATAGGTGAACAGTTCGCCGCGGTCATAGTACATACCCCAGCCGGCGCGGACGACGATCTTGCTGTTGAACATTTTGGGACTCCAGGCTACACCCAGACGGGGGCCGAGGCCCCACTCTCTGCCTGTCAGAGTCGAATTGCTGATGCCTTTGGAGGGAAACAGTTTGTTATTGCCGGCGATGAGAAACCCGTTGTTGACGATGGTGTCGGTGGCGGCGTTGTAGTCGTATTGGGAGGGATCGAAATTGTAGAGGCGGCCGTACTTCTCGGTGAGGCCGCCGTGGTCGTCGAAGCGAAGTCCGGCGGTGAGGCTGAGATTGGAGCGAATCTGGAACTTGTCCTGGAGAAACATCCCGGTTTCTTTGGAGCGGTAGTAGCGATTAGCGTCGCCCTGGAGATAGGCGGTGGTGATGAAGCCGTCAGAGGTGTAGGGCACGACCAACCCTTGAAGGAATTGCGAGAAATCGGCGAATCCAATGGTGCCTGTGTTTGGGCGACGATCGCGAGTGTTCAGCTGAGTGTAGGCGAAGCTGCCGCCGAAATTGAGGGTGTGCTTGCCGAGAGTCCAAACGGCGTTGGCGGACGGCATAAAGCGGTTTTGGAAAACGCCAGTAAAGGCGCCTTGGGAGTTGGCGCCACTGCCGATGTTGGTGGCCGCGTTAAAGACAAAATTCTGGTTGTAGGGGGCCGGAGGATTGCCATAGTCGTCAACGATGGAGATGCCGGGAAAGAACGAGGAGCCAAACGTGTTAATGGTGGAATCGGACACGGATGCGCCCGTGAGGCCGTGGACGTAGGAGCCCAATTGCTGCGGAGTGAAGGGCTGGTCGATGGTGCTATACACTTTTTCGCGAAGGAAACCGAAGACTTCGACAACGCTGAGGTTCGGTTTGAGGACTTGGGTATTGGTGATCGAAGCGACTTGGCTGCCGGCGTCGAGGTGCTGTGTGAAACCGGGGGATCCTGAGTAAGCGTAGGGAGCGGTGCTGGGGTCATGCTGATAGTAGTACTTCAGAGCGAGAGTGTCTTTGGAAGTGACGATCCAATCGAGATCGGAGACGGCTTGATGGGCGAGGAAATAGGCCGTGCCTTGCGTGAAAGTATTTTCGGGGAAATTGATCGTGGGAACGAAACTGTTGGCGGAAGGGATCAGAAACTGACCGTTGGGGAGTTTGTAATTGAGCAGACCATAGGCGATGGGGCTGATGGTGCCGCCGGTCGTGCCGAACTGAGCTTGGACTTGGGAGGAAGCCGGAAAGTTGCAAGGGGGAGTCGCGCAGGTACCGTTGACGAGGGCGGCCAGGGCTGTGAGGCTGCGGTCGTCGGTGAGGCCGGGAGGAACGGAAACGCGCGAGCTGCCAATTTCGGCATCGGATTTCTCGATGTGCTGGTAGGAAAGAAAGCCGAAGAGCTTGTTCTTGATGAGCGAACCGCCCAGCGTGGCACCCGCGGTGTAGCTGTGCAGGCCGGGCACTTTGTCACTGGCGGGAATGTTGGGATCAGCATTGTAGAAGAAGGGGGCGGCGTTGAGCGCGCTGGATCCGCGATGGATGTAGGCGCTGCCGTGGAGATTGTTGGTGCCGGAGGCGGTGCTCATGTCGAGGTGGGCGCCGCTGGTCGAACCTTGCTGGGCGTCGTACATGGAAGTGTTTACGCGAAACTCTTCGATGGTTTCCGGGGCAGGGGTGGGGAGGGCCTGGCCGATGGCCAGATAGGGCGAGGCCGTGCTCTGGAGAGGTTCGGCGGTAGTGCTGGAAATGCTGGCGGCGCCGCCGATGCCGGTGTTGTTGACGATGCGGGCCGAGGAAACTTCGCTGGTGCTTTTGCCGTTGAAGAGATTGCTGGCGTCGACGCCGTTCAGGAGGAAGGTATTGCTGGTGTCGCGCTGGCCGTTGGCCCAGATGGGGAGGTTGCCGAGGCCGCTGTTGACGCCCGAGCCGCTGGAGAGTTCGGCGTTGACACCAGGAGAGAGGATGGCAATGCCGGTAAAGCTGCCGGTGGGCAAGGGAATGGATTCAATCTGGTCTTTTTCGAGAATGTAGCCGTTGGTAGTGTCGACGGCATTCATCAGGGGGGTGGCTTCGACGGTGACGGTGGTGCCGACCTGCCCAACTTTGAGAGTAACGTTGACGGTGACGGTGCGGTCGGCCTGCACGACGATGGAAGGGATTCGCTGGGACTCGAAACCGTCATGGGAATAGGTGAGGGTGTAGGAACCAATGGGAAGATTTACAAAATCGTAGCTGCCGACGGTGGTCGTTTTTTGGATGCGGGTAAGTTTGGTGGCGTCGGCGACGACAGTGACTAGCGCATCGGCAAGAACGCCGCCGGAGGAGTCCGTGATGGTGCCGGTTATGCCGCCGAGAGTTTGTTGCGGTGCGGCATGCAGCGGGGGAAGAAGCGTGAGACAACCACAGAGAAAGGAAGAAAAGAAAACGAAGAGTACTTTACCTGATGACTTGCTCATTCCGCGACCCCTCCGACTTTCTATGAACACACGCGAACCCGGCCGTCTTCGGGAAGCAGACCAAGCAAGAATTTTACAAATGAAGTCGGTGTCACCCCGCTTGGCCACGCCCGTCTGGCGAAAAGGTTAAAGGAAAGTATTCCAAAAAAATGCAGAACCGAAACGCAAACTTTCTATTTCCTCGATTTGTTTTTCTATTTCATCCTTGGAAAGACTGGCACCGAGAGGCCTAGCGCGTTTGAAGCTTGCGCGGGATTTGAGGGGAGAAGAGAAACGTGGCCGGAGCCGATTCGCCAACCTTCCGGGAAGCGGCCCCAGAGCGTGGCTTTGGCGGTCCAGGATGCCGTGGTTCGCAGAGGGTGCGTTCGAATTCGACAGCGACGATATCGAGGCGGAGGGTTTTTCCGCCGAGCTGGATTGTGGAGCGGGCTTTGCGGAAAGAGGCGATTTCCTCGAAGCCATGGAGGTTTTCGGTGATGCCGAAGCGCAGGGCTTGAGGGGATTCCAGAAGAAATTGGTCAGGGTGTCGACGTCGTTCTGACCAGGGCGTTTTCCTAGGCGGGGTACAGAGCTCGAAGCTCCGCGACCACCGTAGGGTCATTTATGTGCATGAGTTAGAAGAGTTTGCGGGGAGGGAGGATGGATTTGGGAATAGCGGCGCTGAGTGTGAACATGGGCTCGTTGACAACCTGACTCAAGCGGAGATTCATGGCCACGCTAGAGAGAAGGTAGGCGTGAATGTCAGAGAAGTCCCAGCGGCTGGCTAGTAGATCGATCATGCGTGAAGTTGCGGCGCGGGCCGCGGAGACGGGATCGCAGGCCGATTCGACTACGATCCAGGCTTCGCTGTAGTCGGAGGTTTTTTGCGGGGCGGACTCGATGAGTGGTCCAGCGAGCGAGCGATGTTTGTGCAGGTGAAAGCGGAGGGTGGCACTGGCGGGGCATTCGATGCCGTTGATCGAGACTTCGCCGTCGCCCTGCGCGGCGTGGGCGTCGCCGGCCGAGAACAGTGCGCCGGTGTTCAAGACGGGAAGATAGAGAGTGGAGCCGGTGGAGAGTTCACGGACGTCCATGTTGCCGCCGAAGACGCCTGGCGGACGCGTGCGGAACTCGCCGTCTTCCGCCGTGGCCACGCCCATCACCCCACAGAAGGGGCGGAGAGGAACTACCGCCGGAGCTAGAGAACGGGACTCGGCGTTTTCTAGTTGCCAGTGGAAAAGATAGGGCTCGGTGAAGCGTTCTTTCAGCAGGCCGAGGCCGTTGATGACACTGCTCCAGCCCCAGCCTTTGTGGGCGACTTCGAGAATGTCGATCTGCAGGACGTCGCCGGGTTCGGCGCCTTCGACGAAAATGGGGCCGGTCAGGGCGTGAATGCGGCCACGGTCGATGTTTAGGAAATTCGGAAGGGCCATGGCGGGATGGACTTGCGAGCCGCTGGAGTCGAGGCAGTCAAGGTGCACGGTGTCACCGGGAGCGATGTCGAGACGCGGAGGGAGATGGCGGTTCCAGCGCGAGTGAGTGGGTTCGGCGGAGAGATGGTGTTCGGCCATGATGTTCGCTAGATCTCAGCGGTGATTTGCAGCTCAACGAGGGCGTTGCGGGGCAAGGCGGAGACGCCAATGGCAGCGCGGACATGGCGGCCGGAATCGCCGAAAACTTCTACGAACAAGTCGGACGCGCCGTTGATTACTTTTGGAGAATCGGCGAAGCCTGCGATGGAATTCACGTAGCCGTTGACGGTCACGATACTTTTGACGGAGTCGAGAGACCCAAGGTGCTTTTCGAGGACGGCGAGTTGCGTGAGAGCGCAGAGACGCGCGGCGGCGTAGCCTTCTTCGATGGTTCGGTCGAGACCGACTGCCCCAGTTACCAAGCCCGAGGCATCCGCGGAGACTACGCCTGACAAGTAGACCATGTGGCCCACGGTTTTGGCGGGGACGTAGTTGCCGCCGGGCACCGGAGGAGCAGGAAGCGCGATGCCGAGTTCCCGTAAGCGCGATTCTGGGCCGATGGACATGGAGATGGCGTGCTCCCTTGCGAAGAAATATCGCGACACTTTAGCACAGGCGTACCGACGGAAAGATGTTTCTGTCGAAGATTTCGCTTGCTCAAGAGGGAACGTGCGTTAGCATGAGCCATGCTGCGACAGGGAGCTGGGGTGATTTTTGTTGGTTGGGGATTGCTCGTTTTGGGCATGGGCGCTCACTCCATCGGATCCGATCTGTTGCTCGTGAAGCCGGGCGCTCAGCCCGTTTCGCGGCAAATCCTGCGTGAGAAGCGAAGTTCAGGGCTTGATCTGGAGGTCGCGGGAGATCTGGCGGGGCTGCCTGCGGGGTCGCTGCGCTATATTGCACGGGAGGATTTAAAAGCGCAGCCGCAAGTGACGTACACAGTTACCGACGACGCAAACTTTGGCGGAGCGACGCAAGTTCGTGGAGTGGAGCTGGAAGTTTTGGCGCGCGAGTTTGCTGGCAGCGGAGAGAAGGCGCTGATCGTGGCGGTTTCGGGAGATTTGTATCGCGCGCATTATCCGCAGGGCTATGTGCAGGCGCACCGGCCGGTGCTGGTGATGGAGATTGACGGGGAGGGGCCCCGGAGTTGGCCGAAAAGCAAGGAAGGGTCGGGCTCGGCGATGGGGCCGTACCTGATATCGCATCCGCACTTTACGCCGAGTTTTAAGGATTTGGGGAATGCGGAGGAGGCGCAGATTCCGTGGGGCGTGGTGCGGTTGGAGTTTCGAAATGAGGAAGCGATCTTCGGGGAGATTGCGCCGCGCGGGGTGAATGCGGAGAAGGCGGAAGTGCAAGCGGGATATCGCATCGCGCGGCAGAATTGTTTGCGGTGCCATGGTCCGGTGAGTTACGGGCGATTGAAAGGGCAGATTACGTGGTCCCGGATTGCGTTTTTTGCCGATAGTTCCCCGCGGGGATTTGCGGCTTATGTTCGAGACCCGCGAAGCGTGACGCCGTCCGCCGAGATGCCGGGGAACCCTTCGTACGATGACGCTACCGTGGAGGCCTTGCTTGCCTACTTCCGGAGTTTTCTCGTGAAGGGGAAACCGTGATCTTGCGGGCGGCGAAAGTTTCGCTGGTGGTGGGAGTGGCGATTTTCTACACGTTTGTGGTTTTCAACAATCTTACCGACTACGATTCGAATTACCAGTTTATCCGGCACGTGTTGATGATGGATTCGACTTTTCCGGGGAATCGGGGGATGTGGAGGGCCATGAACGGGCCAACATGGCATATCGTTTTTTATTGGACGATTATTGTTTGGGAAAGCGTGACGACGGTGCTTTGTTGGTGGGGTGGATTGCGGTTGGCGAGGTGTTTGAAAGGAGATGTGAATTCGTTTCGTAAAGCCAAAAATGCCGCAATTATCGGACTTTCGTTGAGCCTTTTGATGTGGCTCGTGGCGTTTCTTAGCGCGGGCGGAGAATGGTTTTTGATGTGGCAGTCGAAGACTTGGAATGGGCAGGAAGCGGCGTTTCGTATGTTTACGGTGGTGGGGATTGTTTTGCTTTTGCTCGTCCAGAGTGAAGCGGAAGAGCGGGCTTAGCAGCTAGCTTCCTAGCAAGGTTGGTTTCTGATTGCGGGCGCGCCAGAAAAACCAGGTGAGGCCGGCGACCAGGTAGATGAGATAGATGTAGGGGAGTTTTCCGTAGGGGCCTTCGGGGACGGGATAGAGATTTCCAATTAGGGCGAGAAGCATGGCAGCGCATGCGAGCCAGGGAATGATTTGCGCGAGACGGTGGTAGGCGTTGTGCGCGCGCAGGTAGTGGGGGAGAGCGACGCTGACGAGGGCGTAGGTGACGATAAAACCGTAGGTAGCTAGCGAACCCATCCAGCCGTAGACATCGAGGCCGCTGGCGCCGCGTGCGGCGAGAATGGCAACGGGGAGGGCTGCGGCGGTTCCGGTGACGGCGATAGCAAAGCCGGGCGTTTCGTTGCGGGCGTGGGTTTTCTGAAGCGAAGTGTGGGCTAGGCCGTTGTGCGACATGAGGAGAAGAACGCGGGCTGCGGCGGTGATGCAGGCCAGGGTTCCGGCAAACATGCTGACCAGCGCGCCGATGTCGATGAGCAGACCGAGTATCGGAAGGCCACCAAGTTTTGCGAGCACGCGCATGGGGGCTGGGCTGGTGGCAAGGTCTTGACCGGCGCTGCGCAGGCCCAGGACTTCCGTGTAGGCGCAGACAATGAAGATGACGCCGGCTAGCAGTGCGCTTTGGATTACGGCGCGCGGGATTGTTTCGAGAGGGTTGCGCGCTTCCGACCCTAGAGTCGTGGCGCTCTCGAAACCCACAAAGCTGAACAGAGCTAACACCAGACCTAGGCGCAGGCCGCTGCCGGTCACGCCGCGCAAGTGGAATTGTTCCCAGTCGAGGTGCCCACCGTGGCGGCACAATACGAGTATCACGACGATTAAAATGAAGGAGACGGAGACGGCTTCGATCCAGAGCATGAGGCGAGCGGAGATTTTCACGTCGCGCCAAGCGATAGAGATGGAGACGGCTGTTACAAGGAAGGAGAGAAATACGGTTGAGGTGCCGTGGCCTGAGGCGTCCCGGAGCAAAAGATTTGCGAAGTGGTAGAAACCACCGATTACGCTCGAGCCGGTGGCGATGTAGGCAAGGAGAAGGCTCCAGGCGGCGGTGGCACCAAGCCACGGCGGAAGGATCATCGAGGCGTAGGTATAAAGCGAACCCGGCGATGCGGAGTAACGCGCGAATTTAGCAATGCAAAGAGCGACCAGGAGAATTGCGGCTGTTGCTAAAACGTAGGCGAGCCAGGTGCCGTTGCCGGCGAGGGCGCAAACCAGAGGAATAGTGGCTACGGGAGTGGTGGTGGGAGCAATTGTGGAGACCGATTGTGCGAGCGTCTCCATCGGAGATAGGACCTCGCGGCGCAAACCATAACTGGCTAGTTCGGGATGCGCTTGCGCCATGTTTGGAGATGGCTCCGTTCTTCGTTTTCTACAGTTTATCGAGAAGCGAGAGCGGTTACGGTACAGGCTCCGTCAGCTTGGCACAAGCGGTTTTTGAGCGCGGAATGGATGCTAGGACCAGATAGAACCTCTGCCGGTCACGCGGGAAGAATACCTCCCAAACGGCACCACACCATTCGTTTCATTGTGCTTTTAACGTTCTACTTTCTGGTGTGAGAAAATCTATCCCGCACATACAGCCGTTCTGGCTTTCCAAACTGGCGTTTCTTCGTCGGAACAGTGATCGAGGTGGGCGATGAAGACCTTACCTCCAGACATTCGCTACGGCCTTCGGGTATTGGCAAAGAATCCGGGTTTCGCACGTCGATTTCGGAGATGGTCCGCCGCCGGCGAATCTGTCAGGCCGCAAAGTGTTCGAATGCAAGCGAAGTCATCAATGCTTTTCGAACCGTTCCTGGATATTTCTCGGCATATTTGGCCAGCTTGCGCTTGTCGATTGGTGTCAGTTCAATTTCATCGAGGTGCGGCCTGAGACCACTCTGCAGAGTGAGATAGATCCAGTCGAGTAACGCCTTCTCCGGTTCCGCGATCCTATACTTCGAATAACGCGTCTGTTTCTCGGTGAATCCCCAGAACAGACGCTCAGCTATCGTGCGAAATGTAATGGTAAATTCCGGCGTCTTATATTCCTTTCGATTGTCAGTGGTCACGCAAGTTACGTTAACTGGCGTCTGCGTACTGATGCCCCAATGGTTTAGCGCTGATTCCAGAGATACGTAGGCGGTCGGTTTGAGAACACCCACAAAATCTAGCGCAGAGGCGTCTCGCACAAATTTGTTCAGGTAGACTCCATTGGCGACGCGACTCAAGAGCCCTCGCTTCGTCAGCCGCGACACAGCTCGCCAAACTGTTGCGATGGGAACTTTATACGTCGCGGCGATTTGGGCTACGAGTATGACGTCGGTCAGCCTGGCCTCATTTGTCAGAATCTTCACCCAGTCCAACTGTTTGGTTCTTGGTTTGCTCATAGCCACTTCCCGTATAACGCTTTCAGTGCCTCCCTGAGGGGTTCGAATCTGGCAGCTTCGAGTGGAGAATAAACATCCGCCGGCAATATGGGCCTTAATTCCAAGCTGCAAAGATCCCCATTAACGCGCGCCACGCGATCCAAGACCCCGATTGAGTCAATCTCGTTCGCGAGGAGAGCGTCCTCTAAATGAGCCTGCAACTGCTGAGTCAGCGTTGCACCGATTCCTTGTAGAAAGTAGATGTCGTACGCATCTCTTGCTTTCACATGTCGCCGAAGCAGGAACGCTTCGGCTTTTTGAAGCAGCAGCAATCTCTTCGTAGCAGTCTTAATCACTGCGGAATCGCCAAGTTCTCCTTCGATTGCATGTGTTTCAACTTCACTTTCGATTGCGGAACCGAATCGAGTGAGGTCAATTCGAAACAGCCTCTGCCCGGAATCCGTTGCCACGAATATTCTGCCTTCCTGAGCATCGGGACCTTCTGCCAGAAAGCGGAGCCCTCCCAGCTGAAGGTTCTCGGCCACAGGGACCAGATCGCGCCTCAAAGAGTTGATTATTTCTTCGCGCGACGGCAGAGATGCTCCGCGGGCGAGTAAATCGAGATCAGCCGAATGTCTCAAACTCTCGTGAAACAGCACTAGAGTCGAGCCTCCAAAAAGGAGAAAAGCGTCCGGGAAGTCTCGAAAGATGGCGAATACGGTACCCTCCATGAGAACGTTGATTTCAGCCCGCTCTCGACCGAAGCCTTTTCCCTCGTATTTTGCAACCAGCTTTGCAATTTCCATCTTGGCTCCGATCCTGGAGTAATCATATCATCTTATAGAGACATATCTGTGCATGAGTTAATGATATGAGAATTTCCATGTAATCTTATAAGGTCATAAGTGTCCTTGGATGATGATATAGTGGCAGGCTGCCGAATGTCTAGTCTAGTGAAGCGAGTGGTGGCACAGGAGTTGCCCCCGGCTTTTGTGCCGGCGTTCGAGCCGCGACTGTGACGAACGGTTATGAGCCGAAAGTACCAGCCGGATTCTTTAAACCGAGGACATGCAGACTACGATTTCGCGAAATTTCCGGGAGCAGATTTCCTCCAGCCATTGGCGACCGGGGCTAAGTCAATTTCCAGTGCGCGGCAACCGTTATTGTTGCCAGCCGCCGCCGAGGGCTTGGTAGACCTGGACGAGAGCGAGGAGTTCGTTGGCTTGGGCTTGGGCAAGATTGAGTTCGGCGCTGAAGTAGTTGGTTTCGTTGGTGAGAACCTCGAGGTAGCTGGTTACTCCGCCTTTATAGCGAATGTTGGAAAGACGCGCGGCGTCTTTGGCGGAGGCAGTGAGAAGTTCCTGCTGTTCCCGAAATTCGAGATTTTTGCGATACGCGATGAGAGCATCGGAAACGTCGCGGAAGGATTGTTGGATGGTTTGCTGATAGGTGAGGACAGCTTCCTGTTGCTGGGCTTCGGCGAGTCTGACACCGGAGCGAATTCTTCCGGCGGTGAAGATGGGTTGCGTTAGAGAGCCCGCAAAGCTCCACAGGCCGGCCGTACCGGCGAAGAGGCGAGAAAGAGCGTCGCTTTGGAAGCCACCCGAACCCGTCAGAGCGATTTGCGGATAGTAAGCGGCGCGGGCCACGCCGATCTGGGCGTTAGCGGCAATGAGAAACTGTTCGGACTGGCAGATATCGGGGCGGCGCTCGAGAAGCTCGGAGGGAATGCCTGCGGGAATTTCGGGGGAGTGCGGTTGCTCGGTGAGACGCAGGCCGCGGGCGATGGGACCGGGGTTGTTTCCGAGCAGAATGCTAAGGAAGTTTTCCTCCTGCTGAATACGGCGTTCGAGGTCGGGGATTTCTTCGCTGGCGGTGTAGACGAGTTGTTCGGCTTGGCGGACGTCGAGCTCAGAAGTATTGCCATGGTCTGAGAGGACCGAGGTGAGGCGAAGGGATTCGCGGCGCGCCGTCAGAGCGTTCTGGGAGAGTTCGAGCTGAAGATCGAGGGCCCGGAGTTGAAAATAGGAAGAGGCTACATTGGCAACCAGGGAGCTGATGACAGAACGGCGGCCCCACTCGGTGGCTAGCAGGGAGGCGCGAGCGGCTTCCGTGGCGCGGCGATATTGTCCCCAGAAATCGAGTTGCCAGGAAGCGGAGAGAC
>Ga0207029_10251_pt2 | contig 11664 bp, 9 predicted proteins | sample Alteio_BWMinCont_39_FD_153282 | JGI IMG/M metagenome (GOLD analysis project Ga0207029, IMG submission 153282) | Enriched cells from forest soil in Barre Woods Harvard Forest LTER site, Petersham, Massachusetts, United States -... | ecosystem: Environmental > Terrestrial > Soil > Temperate forest >...
AGGTGGCGGGCACCTTGAGATGCGCGAGCAGCCCAAGCAGACGCGGCACGCCGGTGCGGGGGCCATATTCACATTGGGACATCAAGGTGCGGCGGCGGGCGAGCGCGGGGTCCTCCGAAAGCGCGGTAGTTTCGCCGTCAACATCGAAACAGAGCATGCCGGCGCAGCGGTTTTCACCGGGCCAGACAAAGCGGGATTGCGGTGAGAAGCGGGTCGCGGGGTTCTGGCGATCATTCGACCTCATCGCCAGCCTCCGTGAGTTTGATCATGTGCAGTTTTTCCGGCGGCGCCTCCGAGGGCGGATGGATGTGTTCCTCGAGGCGCTGTTTGAGCGCGAGAAACTCCGGCGAAATAAACTGGTCGGAACTCCGCGGGCGGGGCACGGGATTTTCGATGATTTCGACGATGCGACCGGGATTCGCGCCCATGACGACGATGCGATCGGCGAGGTAGGCGGCCTCGTCGAGATCGTGCGTGATGAAGAGAATGGTGGCGTCCACTTTTTTCCAGATTTGCAGCAGGTAACTTTGCATCTGGCAGCGGGTCTGGGCGTCGAGCGCGGCGAACGGTTCATCCATGATGAGGATGCGCGGGCCGTTGGCGAGGGCGCGGGCGATGGCGACGCGCTGTTTCATGCCACCCGACAGTTCGTGGGGATAGAGGTTTTCGAATTTTTCCAAGCCGACCATGTCGAGCCACTGGCGGGCCTCGGAGGTGGCGGTGTCGATGGACGTGCCGTGCATTTCCAGGCCGAACATGACGTTGTGCTTGACGGTGAGCCAGGGAAAGAGCGTGTAGCCCTGGAAGACCATGCCGCGGTCACGACCGGGACCGGTGACGGCTTTGCCATCGAGAAGAATTTCACCGCCGGTTGATTCATCCAGACCGGCCACGATGCGGATCAGCGTGGATTTGCCGCAGCCCGATTTCCCGATGACGCAAATGAATTCGCGGCGGTGAATGTCGAGCGAAACGTGGTCGAAGACGACGTGGGTGTCGCCGTTCGAGCCAAAGCACTTTTTCAAATCCCGGATGCTGAGAATTACGGGCCGGGCGCGAATGCGCTCGAAACGCGCGGCGACGGCGGGCGCCTGCTCGCGATAATCAGGAAGTTTGAATTCACTGGACGACATTGTATTGAGCGTCGGATTTATTTTCGACGGGTTTGGCGGCTTCGGCAGGGGACACGATGGGTTTTGGACCGAGCCACGCGAGCCAGGCCCAAGTTTTGGAACTGGAACGTGATTTGCGCTTCCACGGGAAAAGCACGGTGCCGAGCCAGGCGAGGAAGATATCCGTGGAAAAGCCGATGATGCCGATCATGGCAATGGCTGCGTAAACGTTGTCGAAATTACGGTAACGCGCCTGCTGGTTGATGAAATAAGTGATGCCGGACATGGTGCCCACGACTTCGGCGACAATGAGGTAAGTCCACGCCCAGCCGAGCAGAATGCGCAAGTCGGTGAAGATATCCGTGGCCGTCGCGGGAATGATGACGCGCCAAAGGAGTTTCCAGCCGGAGGCACCGAGGGTCTGCGCGGCTTCCAACAAGGCGGGATCGACCTTGCGGACAGTGTTGGCGATGACGAGCACCTGCTGAAAAAAAGTGCCGATGAAAATGATCGCTATTTTCGGCGGGTCATCGATCCCCAGCACGGCGACGGCGAGCGCGCCGAAGGCGGGCGCGGGCAGATAGCGGAAAAATTCGATGAACGGTTCCTGCAATTTGGCGAAGAACCGGTAGCTGCCGCAAAGGATTCCGAGCGGCAGGCCGAGAATGGAGGAAAAGAGGAAGCCGAGGAAGATGGTGCGGATGCTGTGACCGAGGCTTTCATGGAGCCAAGGTTCGTTGGGCAACCGGGGCGGGGTCTTGAACGCGGTGTAGAAGGCGAATAGAACCTTGTGCGGGGCCGGCAGGTAAATGGGATTGACGAGATGGCCGACCGGCAGGGGCTGGCCGGCCGCGCGCGCTTTCTCCAGTTCGTGGAAAAAATCCGCGCGCGGCACGTCCATGTCTTCCTGGAAATAATCCACGCTCCCGGGGTCGGTCACACGCACGAGCGGATGCCAGAGCCACGGGATGTAACTCACCGCGCTCCAGATCACCAGCGGCACCAGAAAGGAAAGAATCATGAGCAGGAGCCGCCGCCGGTGCGGCAGTTCCTTTTTCAGACCCAGCCAGTCACGATGTGCCATGATGTGTGCGACTTTCCGGGCGCGATTGCGCCAGTGTTACTTCAACCCATTCACGACCGCCGGCACAAGGTAGCTCGACGGCTTTTGCGAGTCTTTGTACACCTTGTTGTCGAGGTTGAACTGGTTGCCAATTTCCATTGAGCCGTAGATGGAATCGAGGCCCGGCCCCTTCTTGAAGGCCGCCTTAGCCTCTTCGAGCGTCAGGAAGTGCGTGCCCGGAATGTTCTTGGCGTAATCCGCGGGATCGGCACCGACTTTTGCGGCCATGATCTTGATGGCATCGTCCCGCGTCGCGGGGTCTTTCAGGTAATCCACGCACTTGTAATAAATGGCGGTGATTTTCGTCCATTCTTCCTTATTCTGCTTGAAGCTCGTGGGGCTGACGGCGATGACGTCGTAGATGAGTCCCTTGGCCTCGGCGCTGGTGAACAGCGGCTTGGAACCGGGGACCTGCTTGAGCGCCTGACCGGAGATGGGATACCAGGCGCCGATGGCGGAAACCGAACCCGAGGCGAGGGTCTGGGGTGTTTTATCGGTCGAGGTATTGATTAGTTCCACGTCGGACTGGGTCATGCCGTTGTCCTTCAGGGCCTGCAGGAGAAGCATGTGCTCGACCAGCGTGACCTCGATGCCAATTTTCTTGCCCTTCAGGTCCTTAATTGAACTCACGCCGGGCACGCCGACAATCATGTCGCTGCCTTCGCTGTAATCGACCAAGCAGACGATTTTGCTCTTGCCGCCGCTCGCGCCGGTGACCATGGCATCGGTCGCCACGACCATGACGCCATCCACCTTGCCAGCGGAGAAGGCGTCAATGGATGGCAGGTATTCGAACCAGACCATCTCGACGTCCAGGCCGGCGTCCTTGAACCAGCCTTTTTGCTTGGCGACTTCCATGACGGTGTAACCCGGCCAGTCGCTATAGGCGAGTTTGATGGGTGCGGCCATGGTCCCGGCAAGGCCGGCCAGACCGGCCAGCGCGATGATGAACAGTTGTTTTAATTTCATTACATTTCCTTTCATGGTTATTGGTGGTTAACTTTTCAAAAGAGCCGCGCGTAACGATCTATTTCCCACTGGCTCACACTCTGGTGGTATTCCTCCCACTCGGCTCGTTTGTATCTTACGAACTCGTTCCGCAATTCGGTTCCGAGAATTTTTTCCACGAACGGATCGGCCTCGAAGGCCTCCACCGCCTCGCCGAGCGTGCGGGGGAGTTCCTGAACGCCGGCGGCGGTCAGCTCAGTCGGCGAAAGTTCATAAAGATTTTCGTGGTGCGGATCGCCCGGATCGAGTTTCTCACGCACGCCTTCCAGCCCGGCGGCGAGCACGAGCGCAGCGGCGAGGTAGGGATTGCAGGAGGAGTCGGCGTTGCGGCTTTCGCAACGACCGCCGCCCATGGGAATCCGAATCGAATTGGTACGGTTGTTCGTGCCGAACGAATTAAAGACGGGAGCCCAGGAGTAGTAGCTCATCTTGCCACGGCGGATGAGGCGCTTGTAGCTGTTCACCGTGGGCGCGAGCACGGCGCAGAGGGCGCGGCCATGCCGGATAATGCCGGCGATGAATGAATACCCGAGAGATGAAAGGCCGAGGCCACGCGGGTCGCGGTCCGGCTGGAGCTCGAAAAGGTTGCGTCCGGTGCGGGCGTCGGCGAGGGACATATTGAAGTGCGCGCCGTTGCCGGTTTTGTCCGCGAAAGGTTTGGGCATGAAGGTGGCGAGCAGGCCGTGTTTTGAGGCGAGGGCCTTGGCCATGTGCCGGAAAAAGATGTAGCGGTCGGCCATCATGAGGCCGTCGGCGTATTTGAAATCGAACTCGAACTGGGAGTTGCCGTCCTCGTGGTCGAGGGAATAAACGTCCCAGCCGAGGCCGTTCATGGTGGAGACCATGTCGTCAAGCCACGGAAAGGCATCCATGAAGCGTTTCACGTCGTAGCAACTTTTTTCGAGATTGTCGTCATGGTTGGGAACGACCAGGCGGCCGAGTTCGTCCTGCTTGAGCACGTAGATTTCGCATTCGATGCCGAGGTTGAAGGTGAAATTCATCCTGGCGGCCTCGGCGAGGATCTTCTTCAACAGGACACGGGTATTGAGAGGGTAAGGCTGGCCGTGAAAATGGTTGTCGGCGGGCATCCAGGCGACTTCCTTGCGCCAGGGAAGCTGGATGATGTGCGACAGGTCGGGCACGGAGGAAATTTCATCGTCGTTGGGCGCCTGGCCGAGGCCGTCGAGCGCGTAACCGGTATAAAGTTCGGAACCGTGGGCGAAGTGCTCGAAGTGTTCGATTGGGACGAATTTGCCCTTGGGCACGCCATGGATATCAACGTAAGCGCCGAGACAGTATTTGACGCCCTGGCCGATGAGTTTTTGTTTGAGAGATTTGAGCGCGGCGGGGGAATTGGCCGGGGCGCGGGATTTGCCGCCATTCAGGGAAAGAACGGAGGCACGGCTTTTTTGGATCTGCGGACGGGCGGGACGGAGATTGCCATTGGGCGCAACGGGTTTGCGCGATTTGGGTTGGATGGATGACTTCATGTGACAGCGGCGTGGTAACTTTGGGTGAGGGGCGGCTGCTCGGTCAGCGCGCGGCGGACGAGAGCGGTGAGGTCTTCAATCATGAAACGAAAGAGTTTTTTGCCCTGCTCGCGAGTGGCGCGGCTAGGGTAGCCGGTGACGCCGTTGGTGCTGGTGCGGTTCACGGGATGGGTGAAGACCAGGTCGTTAGTACGATCTTCATCGTCGGCCTCAGGGATTTTGTCGGGGCGGACGAGCTCGGGGGCGAGCTCCATCATCAACGAGGTTTCGGCGGCGTTGGCGTGCCAGTCTTCGGCGTCGTCGAAAAACTCGGCGCGAACGCGAGGACTGATTTCGGCGACGTTGCAAACGCGGACCATGGCATCGTCCCAACGGCTGCGGATGATATCGACGGCACAACGGAGGGGCGCGGCGTTGCCGACGTGGCCATTGACGAAGAGCAGGCGGCGGAACCCGGCACCGTGAACCCAGTCAAATATTTCAACGACGAGGTCGATCAGGGTTTGCGGTTGCAGGGCAAGGGTGCCGGGCCAGCGACGTGAATGACCAAGGGAGCAGCTGTAAGGCAGCACGGGCAGGACGGGAACGCCGGTGGAGAGAGAAACGGCTTCGCAAAGTTTTGCAGCGTTGCAGGTGTCCATGCCGACGCCGAGGTGGGGGCCGTGCTGCTCGGTGGCGCCGACAGGCAGGAGGCACAAATCGACACCGGAGCGCCGGAGGGAACCAATCTCTTCCCAAGTGAGAGTTTCCCAGAGCAACGGCCGCTGTTCGAGCGCATGCTGCATGACTTCGATCCGGGACTTCCTGCCGTTCCCCGGGCGCCTGGCCCAGTAGGGCGGCGGAAGCTTGGCTTCAGTTAAATCCTGTTTTTTCACCCGTGAATGACCGGCCCAACAAATTTAAAAATATAAAACCGCGACTAATGAATAGGTCGAAACCTGAATGTAATGGTTCTGAGGAACCGAGAACGCGAAATGGACTCAGGCTGCGATGGGCGGGCCGCAACAAATGTCAATCAGGGTCAGGCGTTGGAAGAAATGACTGTCGTCGAACTCCTGCGAAAAACAATGTGATAGGACTCTAGTCATCGGGAATCATTTAGCACTTCACATGCCATGAGGTGCATCCGGGGTTTTCGGGAAAAACTTTTTGCCGACGCGAAAAAACTTTTGAAGCCGACCCTCATAAACTCCACGGCCACAAAGGGTGTTTGAGGGTTTTGAGAATTTGAGAAGGAGTGCGCCAGCAATTGTTACAAATCAAATGCGTTGCGCGGGAAGGGATTTCGTTGGCTGGATTTGAACAGCATGGAAATAAAGCGGCAAGATTGCCGGCGGGAAAAACTTTCTAGAAACCAAAGCCGGCGAGCCAGACACAGCCGACGAGAATGGCGACGGCGGAGCAGGTGAACATGAAGCCGCGGTAGATTTTGACCGCGCCGGCGAAGCGGGTTGCCACGGTGCCGATAGTGGAGGAAAAAATCATCATGGCGAGGATGGTTCCGATGCCGTAACAGCCCAGGTAGGTGATGACGAGGGCGTTGGTGGGAAGGGCGAGAGCGGGAATGATGGCGAGAAAATGCGAACTGCCGGCGAAACCGTGCAGGGTGCCGATGCCGAAGGCGGCGTGGGTGTGAAGGTGGGGCACGGCCTTGTGGGGTTTGGCGCTTTTGCCGTGAATATGGATGTGCTGGTGGGTGTGGCCATCGTGGTCGTGATCGTGCGCGTGGATTTGCAGGGCCTTGCGCAGCGCCCAGAGGCCGATGCCGATCAAGAGCGCGCCGACAAGTCGGTCGCTGAAACCGGAGATGAATTCAACGGGGAGAATGCCGCGCAAGAACAGCAGCAGGATGCCGACAGCGGCGACGCCGGAGGCGTGGCCCGCGCCCCAGCGCAGGCCTATCAACCAGGGCCGGTGGCGGTGTTTCATGGCAAGCGGCGCAATGGCGGCAAGATGGTCCGGGCCGGAGAAGACATGGATGAGGCCGGCGACGATGCCGCCAATGATGACTGTAAACATATATGGGTGTGTCAGCGCCGGGGTTTGGTTTTCTTTTTGGTTTTGCGTGCGGGCCAATAGGGTGGCGGTGGAAGCTGGGTGGGCGGTTTGTGGCCGATATGGCCTTCATTCACCAAGGTGGCGAGGACATCCATGATGCCGCGGGTGCCGACGAGGGCGGTCATGTCGCTGGGGTCGTAGGACGGGGCGACTTCGACGACTTCCATACCGCAGAGACCTTCGCGGGCGACGAGGCGCAGGAGTTTGAGGACTTCGCGGGGGAGGAAGCCGCCGGGCTCGGGCCAGCCGGTGCCGGGGACGAAGCCGGAGTCGAGCGAATCCACGTCGAAGCTAAGATAAACGGCCTTGGCGCCTTTCCAGGCGATGTCGAGGGCGATTTCGGCGGCTTTTTCGACGCCGATGTTTTCGATGTCTTCGATGGTGAGGACGGTGGTGCCGCGTGAGCGGCCGACTTTCACGCCGGGACGGGGGGCCTGCCAACCGCCGATGCCGAGTTGGACGAGGTTGACGGGCGGGGCGTTGGGAATGTTGGTGGCATGGAACCAGGGGGTGGTGTGCATGCGCTCGTCCATGTCGGTTTCCTGAGTGTCCACGTGGCGGTCGATGTGGATGATGCCGACAGGGCCGTCAATGTAGGGAGCGATGCCACGGACGTTGGGGTAGCCGATGGAGTGGTCGCCGCCGAGCATGATGGGAAAGACGCCCTTGGAACGGACGTGGGCGACGGCCTTGGAAATTTGGTCGAAGCCTTTCTCGATGTTGGCGATGGCGAAGACGTCGCCGAGGTCGCAGATTTTCAGGGATTCGCGGAGGTCAACGCCGAGTTCGTAATTGTAGGTGCCGTATAGGGCGGAGATGCGGCGAATGCCCTGCGGGCCGAAGCGGGTGCCGCTGCGGTAGGTGGTGCCGATGTCGAACGGAACACCGATGATGGCGGCTTCGTACTGGGAGACTTTGTTAACGTCCTCGAGGTAGTGAGACTTGATGAAGGTGTTGATGCCGGCGAAATGGGGGAGTTCGCCTCGTGCGAAGGTGGAGATGGTGCGGTCCTTGATGGAGGGCGCGGCTTCGAGGCCGTATTCGAGGCAGCGTTCGACTTCCTCCTTCCAACCCTTGGAGCCAAGTTCGGCTTCGCGGTATTTAGCCCAGGCGCCCTGGCGGATGGCGGGGTCAAAGACTTCGGGGTGCGGATGGCCGGGGGGCACGTGGCCGGCATCGCCGTATTCCGGGTGTTTGACAACGGGCCAGGGATAGCCTTCGGGATGGCCGGAATGGGGATGATGGGAGCTGGGGAGATTGGGAAAGGGCGGGTAATTGGAACCGTGCGGCGGGGCGTGCAGCGGGCTGTGCGCGCCGGGCTTGTCGGAATGGTGATGGACGCCGGGTTGCCACTCGTGGCCGAGGGCGTCGTGGTGGTCCTTGCCTTCCTGATGCGCGAGGTTGTGTTGAGCGGCCTTGCTGGCGGAACGAACGCGGCGGAGTTGATTTTTCTTTTTAGAATGTGAATGACCAAAGCCCATAATGAAACGAATTGACGGACATTTAAACGAACGTTGACGATTTGGAAAGCCCGATTGTTGGGAATCGGACGCGAGACACGAAAGGAGTATCAGCGGGCGGACGGCGGGCCGCAGCAGATGTCGATGAGGGTGAGGCGTTGGAAGAAGCAGGTATCATCAAACTCCTGGGAAAGTTGTTTGGTGATAGCCATGGGAAGTCATGAGCACGGAATGTGCCATGACCGGATTTTCACGGTGGGGGAGAGTTTTTTGGGGTGGAGTGGACGGGGTAGGATGAGTGGTGAAGGGCAATGTTTATGGGGCGGTTGTGAGGTGGTTGAGGGTTGAGGGTGATGTGGGTTGAGGGATGAGGAATTGGAGAGACGCGACGGGAAATGGCGAATTTTATGCGCGGGTTTGAGCAGGGTGAAAAGAAAGAGACAATGATTTACGACGGAGACACGAAGACACAGAGGGGCATTTAGCCACAGATGAAACACGGATAGAACACGGATGGGGAAACAAAGAAGATTTAACCACGGATGAACAACGACGGACGCCGATTATGAACAGCAGGGAACTGATTTGCCGCGAACTCACGTTCGCAGTTACGGGAATTTATTTAAATCAGGGGATGATGACTTGATAGAAGCGGGTTTTGTCGGTGGCGGGGTTGGGGTCGAGCATTGAAAGCGTGTTGGTGGTCGCGGTGTTGGTGAGGATGGGCGACCACGCGGTCAGGTTGGTGGAGGTTTGCAACACATACTGCCAGTTGGCAACGGCCTGATGGACGGTGATCTGCGCCTGATGGTTGGTGACGGCGATGGATAGTAACGGCAAGGTGGCTTGGGCCAGCGTCAAAGCCGCGTAGGCGTCCACCTTGCCGTAGCCCCATTGAACATTGGGCACGGCGCCGGTGAAGGAATCGGCCCGGGCGGATTGCTGGAGGATTTGTTTGACCATGGCGGCGTCGAGCTTCGGATTCATCTGGAGCAGGAGCGCGATGATGCCGGTGACGATGGGATTGGCGGCGCTGGTGGCGCTGGCGCGGCCGTACAAGCCGTTGCCGTCCTGGATTTCGTTAAACCGAAAGGTGGCCCAGTAGGTATTGGTGCCGTAGGTGGTGAAGACGCTGTCGCCGGGTGCGCTCACGTCCACGCCGATGCGGCCATCGTAGGTCGGGCCGATGCCGGTGCCTTCCCAAAGTTCGCCGATGTTCCCCTGCCCCGCGTGGTCGCGCGGGATGCCGTCGATATCAACCCAGTTGGTGCGATGGACGTAATCGTTCGGGCAGATGTTGTTCGCCGCACTTCCGAGGTCCCAGACGGTGCTGCCGGGGACAACGAAGGTGGTGAAGTAATTGCTGTCGGCCAAATCATCCCAAAACCGCGCGGGATCGAGGGAGGCGTCGAATTGTCCGCTGGAAACGTTCGCGCCGGACAGGGAAATGGTGTAATCACCGCTGGGGCCGTTGAGGCTGACATAGATTTCCCGCTTGCCGCTGGTGTTTTGGTAAGGGGTGAAGTCGCCGCTGTAGTGGTAGTATTGAAAATCAGCGGCGCTCTGGCTGTCGAAACCGAAGGTCAAGTCGGGTGACGGGTAAGGGCCGAACACTCCGTCGGGTGTGGAGATGGTGACGTCGAACTGGTCGTTGGTATCGTACCAAAGATTGAATATGAGCGGCGCGGGGTTGCCCATGTGGATGGAGATGTCCGCAGTGCCGCCCTGGGTAACGGTGCCAGCGGCGTGGTTGGGAGTTCCGCCGTCGTCGCTGGAGCCGGTGACGAAGACGAGCCCGGGAATGCCGGGACCGACGGCGGCATTGAGCGACTGGCAAAGGCTGCTGGTGCCGTCCATGGGCCCGCCGCTGGCGCCGATGTTCAGCAGCATGACGGCGGGCATGCCGAGTGCCTGGGCCTGGTCGCGAACGAAATTAATCGCGACGGGAATGCGGGACGGATCGTAGAACGCGGTTTCGGCGGGCTGGGCGTCGTGGGCGGGGACGTTTTCCGCGACGATTTTGACGACGACCATGGTGGCGTTGTAGGCGACGCCGCGATATTTCCAAAGATTGCTGCCATTGCCACAGGCGATGCCGGCGGTGCTGGTGCCGTGGCCGAGGGCGTCGCGGGTGACGAGATTGGTGCCGGCGGTGAGGGCGTCGTTGATCTGCTGGCGGGAGTAAATGGTGCCGATGCCGTAGGGATTGGAGGGGGCATTGGAGCCGGAGTCGTCGGTGAGGTCGAACATGGCGGCGATGCACGTGGAGCCGTCGGGGTTGCGGAAGTCGTTGTTGCGGTAGTCGATACCGCGATCGAGGATGGCAACGATGACGCCTTTGCCGGTGACGCCGAAACGGGCGATGGCGTCATCGACCCTGGTTTCGACGCGGGCCTGGTCCATGGCAAATGCCGATGGAAAGAGAGTGAGGGTGGTCAGACACAGTGCGAGTGGGAGTCGCAGCCGCATAATTTCGAAGCATAGCATAAGGGGTTGTATTTGGCCACAGATGAAACACGGATAAAACACGGATGAGGAAAGGACTTTGAACAGGAGGAAACAGAGGGAACGGAGGTTGGCCGCAAAAGAACGCATAGAACACACGGCGAGAAAGGGTGGTTGGCCACCGGTGCAGCTGCTGCGCCAGTCCGGCTTCGTGCGCGGTAAAGAATTGCACGCTCCGGCTTCTGCCTCGCAGAGCGGGGAAATTCAACGTTGCGGTTTATGGGTTTGTGAAAGGCCTGTCAGCGGTGAATGCCGCGGCGTGGCATTCAATTCTCCACGATCACTGGCGAATCGTAGAATTCGATGGCAGGATCGACATGGAACTTCTCGCGAATCATCGGGGCGACGCGCTCGTTCATGAACGCACGGGCGGCACGTTCGTCGTTCCATAAATAAACTCCGCCAGCGGTCCGGCAGTCCTTGGAATGCAGGAATTGTTTCCGGACCAAACCGGGCACGTTGCGGAATCCTGGCGCGGCCTCGACAAACGCGGTGCGAATCTGATCGGTGGTAACGCCAGCAGGCAGTTGGAATCGGGTAACGACTGTTATCAAGTTGTTCATGGGACAATTGACAGGGTACGAATGGCTTTTTGTGAATGGGACTAAAGGAGTAGTGAGGCAGGGGGATGGGGTGTGCTTGGAAATTGGTTGAGGGATGAAGGTTGAGGGGGTCAATGCGGACAGTAGTCAGGAGTCAAAATAGGAAGGATTTTTCGGTGAGGGCGCTTGATTTCGACAGATGGTGTGCTAAGGTGGAGGCGTTGGAAGTCGGAACAAGGAGAATGGGCGTGAAGGCCATATGAAAAATTCGAATAATGAACCCAAGAAATCCATGAATGCAGCAGCGGAGTGCGCGCGGGGCTCCGTCGTCCCGGTGGGACGAAGGTGTTTCGGGGCGGGTTTTCC
>Ga0207029_10297_pt1 | contig 11662 bp, 9 predicted proteins | sample Alteio_BWMinCont_39_FD_153282 | JGI IMG/M metagenome (GOLD analysis project Ga0207029, IMG submission 153282) | Enriched cells from forest soil in Barre Woods Harvard Forest LTER site, Petersham, Massachusetts, United States -... | ecosystem: Environmental > Terrestrial > Soil > Temperate forest >...
GGCCTCCTCACCCTTTTGGGATAGACGCTGCGCGCCCCAATGCGTGAGCAGCGCGTGTTCGAAGGCATAAATTCTGCTTGCGGTCGGAAGACCCCATAACAGCTTACGAATGGCGCACAAGACAGTCCACCGAGGAGTTCCAAGACCTTTTGCACGTGTTGCACGTACCGTTCGCGAATCTCCTTCGACTTCGCGTCCTCCTTGGTGTAGTTATCGCGATGGGCCTGTCCGTTCCCTTCCTTTGGATCGTTTTGGCCGTTCCGGCCAACGCGCAGAGCCAGGCCGAGCCGGCGCTCCCCTACTCGCCAAGTTTGGACCTGAGTTCCCTCGACAAGTCCGTTGATCCCTGTGTGAATTTCTACCAGTATTCCTGCGGCCGCTGGCAGAAGAACAATCCCATTCCCTCCGACCAAACCTCCTGGAGCGTCTACGGCAAACTCTACCAGGACAATCTGAAATTCCTGCGCGGAATTCTGGATCAGGCAGCAAAGAGCAGCGATACCCGCGACGCCGTTACGCAAGAGATTGGCGACTTTTATGGCGCATGTATTGACGAGCCGGAAGCAGAAAAGCGTGGCATCGGCGCCCTCAAGCCGCAGCTGGATGCCATCTCCCGCCTGAATTCCGCGCGCGAGTTAGCTCCTCTAGTTGCCAAGCTGCAGCTCTACGTGGGCGGCTATAGGTCGCTTCTCTTTCAAGCGGGCTCCGACCAGGATCCTGACAATTCTGAGCAGGTCATTGCGGAACTCGGCCAGGGCGGGCTCGGTTTGCCGGACCGCGATAACTACACCAAGGAGGACGCGAAGTCGAAGGAGATTCGCGAACGGTACGTGCAACACGTGCAAAAGGTCTTGGAACTCCTCGGTGATCATGCGGAGACCGCGAAGAAAAATGCAGAAACGTTGATGCGCATGGAAACTGCACTCGCCAAGGCCTCACTTACGCGCGTGGAGATGCGGGATCCCTACAAATTGAAAAACAAAATGGACCTAGCGGCGCTGCGCAAACTTGCCCCGAACTTTGATTGGCAAACCTACTACAGCCAGATTGGCTATCCGGCTTTCGTAATCCTTAATGTCGGCGCTCCAGAGTTTTTCAAGGAGCTCAACAAGCAGCTGGCCGCTGAACCCGTCGAAAACTGGAAGAGCTATCTGCGGTTCCATATCGCCGATACCGCTTCTCCTTATCTCTCTTCCCCGTTCGTACAGGAGAATTTTGACTTCTACCGAAAATATCTGCGTGGCGCGAAAGAAATGCAGCCGCGCTGGACACGCTGCGTACAGTTCACCGATCGGAATTTGGGTGAAGCGCTCGGTCAGGCCTACGTGCGCAAGGTTTTCTCTCCGGAGCTCAAGCAGAGCACGCTCGACATGGTGCTGCGCATCGAAGCCGCCATGGAACAGCGTATCAGCGCGCTTGATTGGATGAGCCCCGAAACCAAAAAGCAAGCCCTCGTCAAACTCCACGGCATCCACAACAAAATCGGCTATCCCGATAAATGGCGCGACTACAGCTCCGTCAAAATCACGCCCTCCGATTTCCTCGGTGACATGCAGCGCCTCACGGAATTTGAACATCGCCGCGAAATCGCCAAGATTGGAAAACCCGTGGACCACGGCGAGTGGGGAATCAGCCCCACGACGGTGGACGCCTACTACGACCCGCAAATGAACGACATTAACTTCCCCGCAGGCGTCCTTCAACCGCCGCTCTACGATCCGAAAATGGACGACGCTCCCAACTACGGCAATACCGGCGGAACGATCGGCCACGAACTGACCCATGGCTTCGATGACGAGGGCAGCCAGTTCGACGCCATCGGCAATCTAAAAAATTGGTGGAGCAAAGAGGACCGCGATAAATTCGACGAACGCACAAAATGCGTCAGCGACCAGTATTCAAAATACGTGGTCGTGGACGACGTGCACATCAACGGCCGGCTCACCATGGGAGAAGACGTCGCGGACCTGGGCGGCGAAATTCTCGCCTACATCGCCTGGCAAGGCGCCACCAAAGACAAAAATCTCCAATCCATTGACGACCTGACTCCCGAGCAACGCTTTTTCATCGGCTACGCCCAGTGGGATTGCGCCAACGAACGCCCCGAAGACTTGCGCATGCGTGCACAAGTCGATCCACACTCACCCGCGCAATATCGCATCAACGGAGTCGTTGTCAACATGCCAGAGTTTAGGAAGGCGTTCGCCTGCAAAGCCGGTCAGCCCATGGTGAACCCGCCAGAAAGAATCTGCCGCGTCTGGTAACGCAGTGAGTCATTGTGCGGCCCGAGCTCTCTTTGCCAACGCGAGGTGCAAGTCTCGGAGGCGGCTGGCTCGTACGAATAAGGATGAATTTCTGCGATTGCCGGTGAATTTCCGGAACGGCTAGCCGCCCAATGGCAATCGCAGTCGATGCGAGACTCTACGGCTTCGTCGGTTCAGTGGGCGTCGGCGGGGCCGCGGGTGTCGGCTTGTAAACTGTCGCAGGCCGTGCCGGCTGGTACGTCACCTTCACTTCCTTTTTCTTCGGCTTCTTTTTCTCTCTGCCTCTTGCATCTCGATTGCCCATCGCTTTGTCCTCTCCAAATTGATCTGTGACAGCGCGGACTAGTTTACCTGACAAGGCGCGCGGATGCCTTCGCCAACCAGTCTTGTCAAAAACCTCGAACCAACAGGTCCCCGATTCATTTTCCCACAGAATGTCCGGACCACCCCGCCCGATTGGTGGTAGCTTTGGCGAGTGGCAGCTGTGATTATTGGTGTGGTTGCAGTCTGGAATCTGGCAGGTGACATCATGAAGCGTTCTGCCCTGGCCCTCGCAGTGGTGATTGTTGCGATTGGCCTTCCTCCTGGTACTAATGCACAAACAACGGACTCTGCTCCTGTAAGCTTTTCCGCCGAGGGGCGCGTCTCGGCATGGGTGTATGGCGAGCGCATTCCGGCGGTGCGCGGGCTGCCGTTTTTCGCGAAGGTGGAATTGGAGACGGTAAGCCAACTCCAGGATGGCACGCAGATCACCCATAAAACCTACAATCTGGACGCACGGGATTCCGCCGGACGCACGCACAACGAGATGCGCAATTGGATCACGGCCGAGGGCGGAGAACCGCAGCTGACTCGTGTCGAGTTGTACGATCCCGTAACGAGGACAAGAACGGATTTGTTTCCGTTGAGCAAGCTGGCGAGGCAGTGGACGGTTGTCGCGGCGGCGCAAGCGACTCAAGACATGGGGACCGCGAAACCGGAGACCACGAAGGAAGAGCTTGGAACCGACACGATGGAAGGGCTGCCCGCGAAGGGCGTGCGGGTGACGCAAACGTACGCGACGGGATCGCTGGGCAATGACCGCCCGCTGACAATTGTGACGGAGTATTGGTATGCGGCGGAGCTGAGACTCCATTTGCTGACGAAGCGGACAGATCCTCGTTATGGGGTGCAGACCGTGCGCGTGACCGAGCTGCGGAGGCAGGAGCCGGACGCGACGCTGTTTGCCATTGGAGACGACTACAAAGTGGTGAACGAAGCGGGGCCGACGCAACTTGCGCGGGGTCCAGGCGCGAAAGAGGAAAGAGCGCCCACGGAGAGAACTACGACGAGCGCGGCGGGATCGCCGAGAGCAGCGTTGGCTGGAATTGCGCGTCCGGGAGCGGGAGGAGTGACGGTTCCCGCGTGCGTGTACTGCCCAAGCCCCAACTACACGCAAGAAGCGAGGGCAGCAAAGTTTAACGGCACCGTGGTCCTGCAAGTTGTCGTGACTGCGGACGGCCGAGCGGAGAATATTTCGGTAGTGAGAAAGGCCGGCTACGGCCTCGAACAGAGCGCCATCGAAACAGTGAAAAAATGGCAATTCCGACCCGCCAAAGACGCGGACGGTACCCCAGTCGCTACACTCGTTCCGATCGAAGTGACCTTTCGCATCAGGTAGTGCCGGCAAGTGGTGATCGTTCGGCCTTAGCATCTTTGGTGGAAAATTTCACAGCAATCGGTTAGGAGTGAACCGCGCGGTCATCTCCATCACGCGCCGGTAATAGTCCCGCTGCTTCAACCGCGCCCCGGCCGCCTCGTCGATCACAAACGTAGCGTCCGGATGCAGCTGCAAACACGAAGCCGTTACCGACGCCGTAATCGGTCCTTCAATTGCCTCAGCGACGGTCTCCGCCTTGGCCGCCCCCGTCGCCAGCAACAAAATTTTCTTGGCTTCAAGAATCGTTCCGATCCCCATGGTGATCGCGCACTGCGGCATCTCTTCTCCTGCACCAAAAAACCTGCGGTTATCTTCAAGCGTCTCGTTCGTCAAAACCTTCAACCGCGTCCTCGACCCAAAACTCGAAGTCGGCTCATTAAATCCGACATGCCCATTCCGCCCGATTCCCAAAATCTGCAAATCAATCCCACCCGCCTCGCGAATCGCGCGCTCATACGCGGAGCAGTATTCCTCATAGTCGCCCGCAATGGTCCCATCAGGAATATGAATGTTCCCCGGCTCAACATTCACGTGCGCAAAAAAATTCTCCCACATGAAACAATGAAAACTTTGCGGATGTTCCGCCGCCAACCCCAAATACTCGTCCAGGTTAAACGTCGCCACCTTCGAAAAATCCAGCGCCTGCTCCCGGTGCAGCCGCCCCAGTTCCTTGTACATCCCCAACGTAGTGCTACCGGTAGCCAGCCCCAACGTCACGGACGGCTTACTCCTCACCGCTCCTTCAACAATCCGTGCCGCCTCTCGGCTCAGTTCCTCATAGCTCGAATTCAGAAGTACCAGCATTTCCCCGCCATTTTTTCCGCTCCCCGCAATCTCACATCAGCTAGTGCAAAACAAACAGCCCAACGTTGCCCGCTCCAGCCTTTCCCGTGTACTATCGGCATCGGCAACACAACACTATGCCAGTCGGTGCTATATATACCAAGTCTCCGCATGTCCTAAAGCCTTTCGCAAAATCCTCGAAATTCCAAGGGGAGTAGAATGGCCCATCCAATTTAGCGCGCATTTTCAGAGCTATATAGCAGTATTCGGGGCCGCCTTACGCACCAACAGTACGCGCATCTAGCGGAGCAAAACGAAAAATGGTCCTCACCGCCACCGATTGGATGGTCATCGCCGCCTACCTGCTCCTCAATCTCCTGATCAGCCTCTACTACCGCCGCCGCTCCTCCGGCAGCACCGAAGAATTTTTCGTCTCCGGCCGCAACGTGTCCTGGTGGCTTGCCGGCACCTCCATGGTCGCGACCACCTTCGCCGCCGACACGCCGCTGCTGGTTACCGGCCTGGTCGCCCGCAACGGCATCTCCGGCAACTGGCTGTGGTGGTCGCAATGCCTCTGCGGCATGATGACCGTCTTTTTCTTCGCGCGCTACTGGCGCCGCTCCGAAATCCTCACCGACGTCGAATTCGTGGAGCTCCGCTACCAAGGTAAGCCCGCCGCCTTCCTCCGCGGCTTCCGCGCCATTTATCTAGGCGCGCTGATGAACTGCCTCATCCTCGGCTGGGTCATCAAAGCCATGATCAGCATCACCACCGTCCTCCTAGGCGGCGCCATCGCCCAAGGACGCGTCCTTTCTATCGGCCTGGGCGGCCACAACCTCACAACCTACACGCTCGGCGCACCCGAACACACGGCTCTCCTCATCTGCGTCCTCCTGCTGGTCCCCTTCACCGGCATTTATACGTTCATCGGCGGTCTCTGGGGCGTGCTAGTCACCGACCTCTTCCAATTCGCCCTGAAAATGACCATGATTGTTGTCCTGGCCTGGATCGCGGTCGCTAAAATGGGCGGCATGGCGCTCCTGAAAATCCAGCTCTCTCACGTCGACGCCGTAGCCCGCCAATCCGGCGAAGCAACCGGCTCCATGCTTTCCTTCTTCCCCTCGTTCCATCTAGGCTGGACCACCGATGCCCTCTGGACTCTCCCAGTAATCACCTTCGCGCTCTATCTAGCCGTTCAATGGTGGGCCAGTTGGTATCCGGGCGCCGAGCCCGGCGGCGGCGGCTACGTCGCCCAACGCATGTTCAGCGCCAAGGACGAAAAAAATTCCCTGGGCGCCACGCTCTGGTTCAATATCGCGCACTACGCCATGCGCTCTTGGCCCTGGATCATCACCGGCTTGGTTGCCGTGGCCGTCTATTCCCCCCACGGTGGCCTTCATCCCAGCACCGAATTCGCCGCCGAACCCGAAAAAGGTTACGTCATGGTTCTCCGCGATTTTCTCCCGCCCGCCCTGCGCGGCCTCATGATCGCCGCCTTCCTAGCCGCCTTCATGTCCACGGTAGGCACACAACTAAACTGGGGCACGTCCTATCTCATCAACGATTTCTACCGCCGCTTCCTGGTCCGCAAAGCCAGCGACAAACACTACGTCTTCGTCAGCAAAGTAATCATCGTTCTGCTGGTCATCCTCAGCGGTTACGCCGCCGCCAACATCACCAGCATCCAATCCGCCTGGCAACTCCTCCTTGGCATGGGCGCCGGCACCGGCTCTGTCCTCCTTCTCCGCTGGTACTGGTGGCGCATCAACGCCTGGAGCGAAATCTCCTCCATGATCGCCGCGTTTGTAGTCTCCATGTCGCTCACCCGCATCCAATTCGCCGGCAACAACTCGGTGGTCTTCGCCAAAACCGCCCTAATCACCACCGCAGCCACAACCATCGTCTGGCTCGTCACCACACTAATCACCAAGCCCGAGCCCGAAGCCAAACTCGTCCAGTTCTACCGCCGTGTCCGCCCCACCATCCACGGCTGGAAGCACATCGCCGCCCTGGCTCCCGAGGTCATCCCCGTCCGCGACCTCTCCGCCAACGCCTTCGACTGGATCATGGGCTGCGCCCTGGTGTACTGCTCGATGTTCTCCATCGGTGAATTCGCCCTTCACGACTGGCTAACAGGCATCGTCCTCCTAATCGCCGCCACCCTCTCCGGCTACTTCATCTATTGGAGCCTCAGTCGCCGTGGCTGGCAAACCCTCTCCGGCACCGACCCCAGCTCGGCTCCTTTGCCAACCGCCAGGCCCCAAGTCGAGTCCTAGCGGCTCGAATCGTACAGCATCTACGCAACGCGCATTTGCTTGATGCAATGTTAAACTTCTGCGCAGCGCAACACGGGCCCAAGGCAATCTCAAGACGGATTGATCGAGGCGGATAGTCCAAACGCCCAACGCGCAAGGAGCACGTATGTCCAGCAACGCCGTAGCGGCAAGAAACCCGCGCGCAAACTCCAGCACCCTAGGCGCACTGTGGATCGTCTACGCCATCCTCCGCCTGGTAGCCGTAATCCTCCTGGTCCTCTACACTGGCACAGCCACGGTAATGTTCGGCGCGCTCCTGACCCGGGTCCCCGATCCGTACACGCTCATGAACACATTCCACATCCTCTACATCGCCGCCATCATCGTGACCGCACTCTCCGGCGTCCTCGGACTATTTGCAGGATTAGCTCTGCTCGCCGGAAAGTCTGGCGCCCGCACGCTCTCTCTAGTCGCCGCCTTCCTCTCCCTCTCTGACCTACCCCTCGGCACAACTCTCGGAATCTACACCCTGATCGTCTCCCTCCCCTGAACGCGGGCAAGCCTCAAGAAACTCCTCGTATGTGGAGACCTAAGCCGACTCCACATTTGAGTTACATGGAGAGCAGATAACAGGAATCGAAAACCCCATTTATGTTGTGCATGGTGGGCGATACCTCTGCGCCACCCCAACACTTCCTCTTTTATCCACAACGAGTAACTATCCAACACCCAGCGACGCCTGCAATTCCATTCCTTTCATACCTTAACTTCACAGCTTCGGTCACACCTGGGGGATGCGGGGGGGCTCTACTAGAGACCTCGTGGCAGAAGAGAGTTCCGTCTCGGCGCTGCCGTCCTGCTCTGGCACAGATCGCACCATCAGCCAGCAGCCAATGACATACCCAAACGTCCCGGTGACCATCCCCGCGAAAACATCCGCCACATAGTGGTTTCGCACGTACACCGTCGAAGCGCACATGCAAAAAACGAACGGGAGAAACACCCAGAAAAGCCACCGCCGGTGCCGCCACGCGCCCCACAACGCCGCCATCGCTCCCGCAACGTGTTGCGACGGAAACGCCGCTCCATGCACGCGGCCGCACTTCTCAATGAAATCGATCACCGCGGTGAACGGCCCGCCAGCCAATTCGCCGTGCCACATTCCCGCAAACGTGAACCACGGACTCTCGACCGGAAAGAGCATAGCGATGATGTACCCCAGCGAATAGCCAACCGCCGAGTACGTCATTACCGCCCAATAGCTTTCCCATTCTCGTCGGTGATAAAGAATCGCGCCCAAAATCAGCAAAAACAAAAAATAGGTAAAGTAAGCAAACTGCATGAACTCGTTGAGCGCCGGATGCGCAAAGCGCTCCAGCCAGAGCGAAGGATTCACTCCGGTAAGCCAATGATCAAACGCAATCAACTTCGCGTCCTGCCACCCCGGCTGCACCAAATGCACCAGCCGCCCCATCTCTTCAAAGCAAAATAAAAAAAACAAATGCGGATACCAACACCGCCAAAAATGCCAGGAAGTAGGACCGACACTCCCGTCTGTCCCGGTTCTGGCCTTGGCCCTGCACAAAACCAAAATCACCACGGCCACAAAAACCTGCATCCCGATCAACCGTGCCGGATGCACCAAATTCTCGGCGAAAAAAAGGATCAAGACACTCGAAACTCCCAAGTACCCCAACGCCACCCACTCAAACGTCCCGCACGCCGCCCACGCGCCCGCCATTTCCCGCAGCGCCAGTCTAGTTATGCTTGGTCCAAGCGGTTCAACAAGCGCCGCGGTCTCGGGGCTCTGAACCAGGCCCTCGCGCCAGGCGATCGCATACTCTTGCTCTTTGAACTCATTTCTCCTCGATCTGTTCATGCCCGGAATCCGGATTTCCCGTGCTCGGCCGTCAATTTTTCGCCGGCTTGTTCCCACCTCTGCGCCTTCCGCGTCCTCTGCGTAAAATCCTCTTCTTCTCCCCACAGCAGCACGGCCCAGTCCTTCCTCCGAGCGATACGCGCCAAGTCATTCGATGGATTGACTGCCGCGGGCTTTCCGACCGCTTCAAGCATCCACTGGTCACTCGAACAGTCTCCATAGGCGTAACATCGCTGCAAATCCAAATGGGCTTCCGCCGCAATTCGCCCGATGACCCGCGCCTTGGCCTCACCAAACATCGCTTCTCCCACGATCCGTCCCGTCCATCGTCCCCTTTTTTCTTCGAGCCGCGTTGCACAAACGCGAATTTTGCTCGTCAGCACGTGTCCGAGAAGCGCGGCTTCCAGCAAGCACGCTGCTCGCTCCGCCAACATCTCCAGCGTGCCGCTCACAATCACAATCAAGTGCCCGCGTTCTGCATGCCACGCCACGCGCTCCACCGCCTGAGGATAGAGTGGGACAGGCATTCTTGCCTGACTCTTTCTTTCTGCATTTTTTCCTGCCTTATCTCTCGCGCACAGACAGCCAGGAAGGTCTGTCCCACCACCTTCCACATCCACTGGCACGCCCCGCAAATACATCTTGTTTGCGTACATGATCTGACTGATCCCCCGCGGCATGAGCCGCATCGCTCCCGCGAGCCACAAGAAATAATTTCGAATCCCAATGATCCGCCTAAACCTCAGCATCGAAAAAAATTGCTTCTCCATCGACGGCCGTGGCATCAACGTCCCATCCAAATCAAAAAACGCCGCAACGTCACCGTTCTTCTTCTGTACTTCCCTTTCCTCCTTCTGCACCATCACAACGCCCCCTGCGCGATTCTCTTCACACCGCGAACCTGGCCCACCCCCGAAACAAAGCGCCATCCCTCGGCCAACACCGGCAATGCACGCAACAAACAAAACGCTGCCGTCATCCACGTAAGCACATGAGCGCCACCGCGCACCAACGCATGCAAATCCGCGGTCATTCCTCCCAGCAGCGCCAGGGGCCCGCGCGTCAGCGCCAACTCCAATCCTAGGTAGCAAAAGCACAAGCATTTCATGGCCGCATACAGACCGCGGCTCCAGCGCGAGGCCACCAGCGCCCGTCCCCACCACGTTTCGAGCATGGCGTTCGCGCCCCAGCCGGAGTGCCCCGCACGCATGGCTAGCCCGCGCAGAAAATCCGTCGCCGCACCTCGCGCAAAGAAGAAAACCGGTAGCCACAGGGACACCATCCCGACCACAGCGAAATAGGTGAAATAAACGTTCTCGATCATGCGGTCGCCAAGGATATCGATCTGCGCGCCGACAGGCGTCGCCAGATTCTTCCGCCGCGCGAGGTGCCCATCCAAAGCATCCAGCGCAATGGCCGCGACGGTCAGCCCAACCGCCGCTAGATTCGTCCACGGCCCTCGCCCAAACAGACTCACCGCGGCAAATCCCACGGCCACTCGCAGCGCAGTCACTTGGTTCGGCGTCCACCGCATAGTCAGCAGCTCCAACCTGCCCGGCGCTCTGGAAGCACCCGAATCATCACATCGCAACCACCATGCCAACGTTGTACCACGCAAAGCCTTCCCTTCCTGTCACTTACGAGCGTCTCCACAAACCTGAAGGCCCTTCGCACGTCCGGCAAACCCCCCATCTGTCGCCCGTTTCCTGCCGTAAGTATCCAATGCCACTCGCCTGCGTCTAATGGATAGTTGCCCGTCGCCTCGGCGAACTACGCTGCTCCCGCCTCCCCTGCCTGGGGAGCAATAATTCCAGCGGGCAAATCGGCCGCAGTCTTTTATGGGAGAATAGAAGGTTGCCTTTTGCGGTCTACCAAGTGCAATACTTTGCGCATGCAATGAACTACAGTTTATCGAGGGCTGGAATGAGGACCGAAATCGAATGAACAATGAAGTCACTCTCGCAGGAGCCTTTCTCGCCGGACTGGTCTCTTTTCTTTCGCCGTGCGTTCTTCCGCTTGTCCCCGGCTACATCTCAATGCTCTCCGGGGTGGGGATGGAGCAACTTCGACAAGGCCAGGTTCCGCGTTCAGGCCTATTCTCCTCGGCACTTGCCTTCGTCACAGGTTTTTCCGTGGTCTTCATCTCTTTCGGCGCTGCTGCGAGCGCTGTGGGTGCCTTTTTAAACGCCCATCGGCACACGCTGACGCCTATTGCCGGCGCGCTCATCCTACTGTTTGGCCTGCACCTTCTTGGGGTGCTCATAAAACTAAGTCTTCGGGTTGGCGTAATCCTTGGCGCTTTGCTCGTTGTCTTGGGTGTGATCTCGCTCGTGCGTCACGCCCCACTGTTCGCCGATTTCGGCGCCCTTCATTTCTTCTCGCTCTCGGTCATCGGCTTCTTCGGCCCCTCCCTGGCCCGCTGGCTCAATCGCGATGTCCACCTCCGCAGCAGCGTCGCGCAGCCCGGCATTGGGAGCGGCTTCCTCCTCGGTTTCGCGTTCGCCTTTGGTTGGACTCCCTGCATCGGCCCCATTCTCACCACGGTCCTGGGGTTCGCTGCCGCCAGCGCTACCGTCAGCCGCGGTGTGTTCCTCCTCGCGGTGTACTCCGCCGGTCTGGCCATCCCCTTTCTCCTCACCGCGCTCGGGATCAGCCAGTTCATGACCTTCTACAAGAGTTTTCGAAAATACTTGCACGCAGTCGAAGTATTTAGCGGTGTTCTGCTGCTCTTCGTCGGCGGCCTGATCTTCTTCGATAACCTGAAATGGCTCACCGGCAAACT
>Ga0207029_10317_pt1 | contig 11404 bp, 10 predicted proteins | sample Alteio_BWMinCont_39_FD_153282 | JGI IMG/M metagenome (GOLD analysis project Ga0207029, IMG submission 153282) | Enriched cells from forest soil in Barre Woods Harvard Forest LTER site, Petersham, Massachusetts, United States -... | ecosystem: Environmental > Terrestrial > Soil > Temperate forest >...
GCGGAGTTTACCTGTTCAATGAAATCAAAGTCGGTGGGGACGGTGACACGCTCAAGAGTTGGACGGTTTCGGTCACCCGCAACGGCAAAACTGTCCGCAAGCAATCATTGCGGGTCACGCAGAAATCTCCGACGGATGAGGCCGGATACCACATAGTGAGAATCGCGAAATAGATAGTTGGACTAGTACGAACCTTTCCGATTTCGCGACTACACAAGCAAGTGACCGACGCTCTTCAGAACTGCAATCGCAAAGCGCTGCCGTAGCCGCCCATTATTGCGGGCTGCCGAGGGACTTCTCGAGGCCATCCTCGTCTAACACCAGGGCCGCGACACCGGACAAGGAGGCTACATGCGACGAGCCATAGCCCTGGGGACAGTCATTCTATTTGCCGAGAGCATCTCCGTTTTCGGAGCCGGAACTGCACTTGCACAAACGGGCTGTAATTCCCACGACGCAAAGCGTTCGGCTCAGGAGCGAATTGTTCAACGCGATATTCAGCAGGCCATTGACCGTCAAATTGAAGAGCTGGGAGCAAGGGATCTGGTGGCTTTATCGCGGGAGCTTGCACAGGGGTTCACGCTCCAGCAGCTGGACGGAACGACGCTCAATCGCGAACAAGCGATAGAAGGAATGCGTCAACAACTAGAGAGTGTTTTGAGCATCGATGTCGATCGCAGCTATACGCGAATCGAGTGCCTGGCCCTAGCGGGCAATGAAGCTACCGTTTACACGAAACAGCAATATGTCCGCACCGTTCCGGATCGAAAAGATGGCAGTCCGCATGAGGTGACCACCAGTGTCAGGCATCGCGAAACGTGGGTGTACTCGAAGGATGGATGGGTCTCAAAACATATCCAAGAGATCGAACAAGGGCCAACCTACCTTGACGGCGAGCCCTATAACGAGCGCTGAAGCTCCCACGAAAACAATGACGCCTTGCCCCTAAGTTTCGCGGCCATGGATAGGTCGTCATGGCGCTTTCGCAAGTGCCCATGATTGGCGGAAATAAACTACATGGCTGTTTAACGCAGCGGTTACTGGAGAAGTGGGGGCGATACCTGGCGGTCATTCTGAGACTTTTCATGCTCGTGTTTCGTAACTATATGCAGAGGAGGAATTGCGATGAAATCCTCTTTGACCTTGCTTGTGATTGTTCTGCTGTTGCTGAACATTCTGGCTGGCTGTGCTCCTGGACTTAACCAATTCAAAGGAACGGCGAGCGAACACTATGTGGTCGCGGGCTTCTGGCTTGGGGTCTGGCAGGGCTTTATTGCGCCGTTCGTGTTCGTTGCGTCGCTGTTCACGAGCAACCTCAATATCTACGAGGTCCACAACAACGGAGCTTGGTACAACTTCGGCTACCTGTTCGGCCTAGCGTGCTTCTTCGGTGGCAGCGGCAACCGGACGGCGCGTCGGAAGCAAATTCCACAGTAGCGCCTGGTAACCGGTAAAGTAAAAGAGGGCACTTTCGCTCTAGCCTTTCCCCTATCCCACGCCGGCGTTGACAGGCGAACAGAAGGCGGCAATACTGACCTTTCATGATTGGCCAACTGCGCGGACGTCTCGCCGAAAAACGCCCGAATCAAGTCCTGGTCGATGTCGGCGGCGTAGGCTATCTCGTCCAAGTCCCGCTCTCCTCCTACGCTGCCCTCGGCGAACTCCACACCGAAGTCACGCTTCTCATCCACACCCACGTCCGCGAAGACGCACTGGCCCTCTACGGCTTCGTTTCCTCCCGCGAGAAGCATCTCTTCGAAATGCTTCTCTCTGCCTCCGGCGTCGGACCCTCTCTCGCTCTGAAGATTCTCTCCGGCATGAGCGTCGAAGAACTGATCCCCGCCATTCGCGGCAACGATGTAGCGCGTCTGACAAAGATTCCCGGCGTCGGCCGCAAAACCGCCGAGCGCATGGTGGTCGAGCTGAAGGACAAACTGGAAGCCGTGGTCTTAGAAACTCAAAGACCAGCCGCGGCCTCTCCCGCAGGTGCAGAAGCCGACGTAATCTCCGCGCTCACCAATCTAGGCTACGACCCGCGGGCCGCCGAAACCGCTGTCGGGGAAGCCAAGCGGGAAGCGGGTACAACAAATTTCGAGCGACTGCTCCGCGCCGCCCTGCAATCGCTAGCCGCTCCCAAAGGGCGAACAAGTCATGCCGGCGCGTAAGCCTTGTCGCGCAGTCGTGCTGGTCGACCTTTAGGTCGGTCAGCGGTCACAGAATACAGCGAAGCCTCAACGATGCCCGACGCGAGCACAAAACCAGCCATGGACCGTAAAGGCCAACACAGAATCGTCTCCGGCGCACCCTACGATGAGGACGCCCGCATCGAAGCCAGCGTCCGCCCCAAACGCCTCGACGAATACATCGGTCAAAAACGCGTCAAAGAAAACATCTCCATCGCCATAGAAGCCGCCCGCAGCCGTGGGGAAGCCCTGGATCACGTCCTGCTCTACGGTCCACCCGGCCTGGGAAAAACCACGCTAGCCCAAATCATCGCCAACGAACTCCAAGTGCCCATCAAGACCAGCGCCGGCCCTTTACTAGAACGCAAAGGCGACCTAACGGCTATTCTCACCTCGCTAGAAGCCAAAGAAGTTTTCTTCCTGGATGAAATCCACCGCCTGCAACCCGCTGTGGAAGAAATTCTCTACCCCGCAATGGAAGATTTTCGCGTCGACCTTATCATCGGCCAAGGCCCAGGCGCGCGCATCCATCCATTTCCCTTGGGACACTTTACGCTGATCGGTGCAACCACGCGCGCCGGTCTAATCACCGCGCCGCTGCGTTCCCGCTTCGGCATCGTGCATCGCCTCGATTTTTACGAACCCGCTGATTTGCTCACCATCATTCACCGCTCCGCCAAAATTCTAAATATTCTGATGGACGATGGCGGCGCCGAAGAAATTGCCCGCCGCTGCCGCGGCACACCGCGCATCGCTAACCGTCTTCTCCGCCGCTCGCGTGATTTTGCCGAAGTCCGCGCCGACGGTCGGATCACCCGCGCCGTAGCCCAGGAAGCCCTGGCCATGCTCGGCGTCGACGAAAGCGGCCTCGACGAAGTAGACCGCAACCTGATGCTGGCTCTTCTCGACAAATACGGTGGCGGACCGGTAGGCCTCGGCACACTCGCTGCCGCCCTCTCCGAGGAAGAAGACGCCATCGAAGAAATTTACGAGCCCTACCTCATGCAGCTTGGATTGATTGACCGCACCCCGCGCGGCCGCGTAGCCACAGCCCGCGCCTACGAGTACTTCGGCAAAGAACTACCCAGGCGCCAGCCGCGCCTGTTCTAGGTTCACACAACTAGGGGCGGCGTTCCCTCGGACTTCGTTCGCTGCAGTCGCGGCGCTGTCCCCGGCTCCCACAACTTCACACGATGGGCCACCCTGTAGGCCAGCGGCCCGCCATCTGCACTCTCGCCCCGTTCCAGTGGCCGCGGAATGACACACGGCAAATCGCACCGGCCGCGCGTCATTTTCGGAAGGCGCAGTGATCGTTCTCCCCACTCTGCTGCCCAAACTCAGTTCGACCCCTGACACAGCATACATCGTAGCAGTTGCGGCGAATCGCTCGCCCTACAGCTCGCCCTTTGACCCTTCTTCGAATCCGTCTGCGTTTTGCTAGACTGTCCAAGCCATGAGCGTAATCGATGAAGTCCTCGAAGCCAACGAACTCTACTCACGCACGCACGAATTGCGCAAACTCACCCCGCGCCCCGAGCGACATCTGGCCGTCCTGACTTGCATGGATACGCGACTTTCGATTCGCACAATGGGTCTGCAAACCGGCGACGCCCACATCATTCGAAATGCTGGCGGCATCGTCACGGAAGACAGCCTGCGCTCCCTCGTCGTTTCCCACTACTTGCTCGACACCCGGGAGTTCATGGTCATCAACCACACCGACTGCGGCCTGATGCATACCACCGAACAGGATTTGCGCAACCGGATCCAGAACCGCACCGGAACGGCGGCCGTCACGCCTTCGTTCTTCTATGCCTTTCAGAACATCGAGGAAAACGTCCGCCACCAATTGCAGAAGCTCCGCACGCATCCCTGGGTTCCCAAAGAAGTCGCCGTGCGCGGATTTGTCTATGATGTGACCAGCGGAAAACTACGCGAAATCACAAGCAGCTGAATCGCGAAGCGATACTCTCGTCCTAAGCCAGATGCCCGATCCGAAACCAGAAAAGGTCTCTTCAACGCGCTCTGGCTATTCGTAGCGCAGCGCCACAATCGGGTCCACGCGCATCGCCCGTCGTGCCGGAATGTAGCACGCCAAAAGCGCCACGCCCGTCAACAAAATCGCGACTCCCCCGAAAGTGATGGGATCCATTGCCCCAACCCCGTAAATCATTTTTGTAATCAGCCGCGTCAATCCCAGCGCCGCCACCATTCCCACCACTACTCCCACGAGCGTAATTCGCATGCCCTCGCCCACGATCATGCGCAAGACATCTTTTCCCGACGCTCCCAGCGCAATCCGCACTCCGATTTCCTGCGTGCGCTGCCCTGTGAGATACGAAATTACGCCATAAATTCCAATCGATGACAAAGCCAGCGCCAGCGCCGAAAATACACTCAGCAAAATCATCGCCAATCGCTGCGTGGCTACCGATCCCGCCACGATATCCTGCATCGGTCTCACTTCATACATCACCGCGCTGCTGTCCACTCTCTGCGCGGCTTCCCGAATGGAGTTTGTCAGTCCGAGTGGCACTCCAACGGTTCGCGCTGCATACTGCCCGCCGTTTGCGAGCAGCGGCCAGAACTTGTCTGGAATCTGCCACACCGGAAGATAGATCTGCGCTTGCAAATTGTCGTGGCCCTTCGAACCCAACCCCCAGTGCTCCACATGACCCACTACGCCTACGATTTCCGGCTGCACGTCAAGGAGCGCCAGGTTAAGCCGCTTTCCGACCGCCTCTTCATTTGGAAAGTACTTGCGCGCAAATGTGTCGTCGATCACCACCACCACCGGTGCGTGCTCGTCGTCCCTCTCTGTAAAACTCCGCCCTCGCTCGACGGGAATCTTCATCACTTTGTGATATTCCTGGGTCACGAGATAAAACAGCGCAAACGGCATCTCCTGTTCCGTCGCGGGCTTGGGTCGGCCTTCCACCCAGAAGGGCACTTCCGAGTCACCGGTCATCGGCAGCGACCCGCCAACCAGCGACACCGCCTCGATTCCCGGTACCGCCTCCAGCTCCCGCATCCCCTGTCGATACTTCATGCGCAACTGATCCGCGGTGATATTCGGATCGGACGTCGAGGATATGTTGAACGTCAGCACGTTTCGCGCGTCGAAACCCGGATTTATGCCCCACAACGCGGCCAGGCTGCGAATCATTAACCCCGCCCCGACGAGCAGTACCACCGCCATGGCCATTTCCACGGCAACGAACGCACGCTGTGTCCGGTGCCGTGCTCCGCTCGATCCTCTCCCGCCTTCCTTCAACGTTTCGTGCATGTCCCGCCGCATCGTCTTCAGTGCCGGGACAAGCCCAAATACGATTCCCGTAAGAATCGACACTCCCAGCGTGTAGGCCAGCACGTGCCCATCAATCCCAATCTCTTCGGTTCGCGGCAAACTGTCCGGCAGCGCTTGAAGAATCGCGTGCGTTCCCCACTTCGCCAGCAGCAACCCCATGCCGCCGCCGGCAATCCCCAGCATCACGCTTTCCGTCAGAAGTTGCCGAATCACCCGTCCTGGGCTCGCGCCTAGCGCCGAGCGTATGGCAAACTCGCGCGCTCTCCCGGTCGACCGCGCCAGCAGCAAATTCGCCACATTCGCGCATGCTATCAGCAGAACAAAGCTCACCGCCCCCAGCAATACCAGCAAAATTCCTCGCACATTTCCTACCACATCGGTTTTCAGCGCCACGATGGTTACGCCGAGGCCCTTGTCCGACTCCGGATAGGCGGCTGCAAGATTCTCGGCAATCTTTTCCATTTCTGCGCGGGCCTGCTCGGCCGTCACTGCCGCCTTCAGCCGCCCAATCGCCGTCGTTCCCATCCCAACGCCGCGGTTTCTAAATGTCGAGTCGGTCCACTGCCCAATGGGCACGTACACATCCGTAGGACCAAACCCGGTGATTCTCGCCGGCGCGACGCCGATCACGGTGTAGGTCTTTCCATTCAAGGTGATGCTCTTTCCCAACACTTCCGGTGACAATCGAAACTTGCGCTTCCATAGCCCATCACCGATCATGGCCACGGGCGTTCCGCCGGCCTGATCTTCTTCCGATCGAAAATTCCTGCCCAGCGGCAAAGGGACTCCCAGCGCCGCAAAAAAGTCCGCGGATATCATGTGCCCGTGCAGCCGCTCTGGTTCGCCCACACCGGTCAGGTTGTACTCTTCGCTTCGGATTGCGCCCAGCGCCGAAAACGAGTGGCTATCCTTTTGCCAATCGAGGAAATTCGGATAAGTGATCGAGCTTCGCTCGAAGTCAATATTCTTCGCATACACCGCCACCAATTGGTCCGGGTTCGGGTAAGGCAGCGGATTCAGCAGCACGCCATTCACCACCGAGAATAGCGCCGTATTCGCGCCAATCCCGAGCGCCAGGGTCAACACCGCAATGGCCGTGAATCCCGGGTTCTTCAGTAACACCCGCAGCCCGTACCGCAGGTCTTGCCTGAAACTCGTCATGAGACACTCCTATGCGACACGCGTCGCAAGTCCCGGTCTTCCGCCTAAAGATACGCTGCGCGCCAGTTTTTTGTTCCCCGCGCCCGAGACCTCACGTCCCGATCCCTCCCTTAGAAAGACTCCGTCCGAACACTATCCTTAACGAACACCAACAACCCGAGTTAGCAGTTGAATCCTCAGAATGGACAAATTAAAGTTCGCCTCTCGGCACGTCGCGAGAGAGTTGGAGGGCGTTCGCGCACGATCCAAAAATGCCTACCGTCTATTTGTCGCTTGGTTCAAACCTAGGAAACCGCGAAGGCCACCTCCGCCGCGCAATCGCCGCGCTCCCGCCATCCGGCGTCCAGGTCCAGCAAGTCTCATCGATTTACGAAACCGAGCCAGTCGATTATCTCGACCAACCGTGGTTTCTCAATTGTGTTTTGGAAGCGGAAACAGACCTCGAACCGCCAGCGCTCCTGCAAGCGCTGCGCTTGATCGAATCGCAACTGCGCAGCCAAAAAGAATTCGCCAAAGGCCCCCGAAAGATCGACCTGGACATCCTCCTCTACGGCAACGAAACGATCGCGACGCCGGAGCTACAAGTCCCCCACCCCCGCATGCTCCAGCGCCGCTTCGTCCTAACTCCGCTGGCCGAACTGGCACCCGAGCTAAAGCATCCCGCCTGGGAGGCCCCAGCCGCAGTTCTCCTAGAACGCTTAACCGACCCAAGCCAAGTCCGCCACTTATAGGGGCATGGCACGGCACGCACCTCTTCTCACGCGGTGCCCGCCTTGGCCTGAGCCGCCACCACCTCACGACGTCCGGTGCAACAACAACCGGTGCAAAGTCATGGCCTTCGGCGAAATGGATTCCAACTCAATCAACGAAAGCCTCCCCTCGGTAGTCTCCCTCCACCGGTAAACTCCAGGCTCGCTCTCCACCACCTCGCGTCCATTCAAATTTCTCAAAAATTCCCGCGCATCCGTAACCGCCACTGTCTCTCTATAACTCGGCCGCGCCATAGCCTCCACGGCATAACTCCGCAGCAATTTGCTCCAATAATGTTCAAACAACTCCCCCGACGCGAAGATGTCGCTCCAGGCCACTTCACCCCCATAAGCCACCACTACGCCAACAACGCGCTCGCCCTTAAGTCCCAGGGTCGCGCGGTCAAACCGCCTCTTCAATTCTTCCACGAATCCGTCCACCGAAGCTCCGACGCGGCCTCCTTCATATATCTTGGCGTAAGCCTGAGTGGGCGCCGCGCCGTCGATGGTGGCTTGAATGGCTTCTGTCGTGATGCTTGGCGCGTACGCCTCGGGTGCTCTTGTACCGGCATTATCACCAGACGGTCGAGGCGCGGCTTTAGCCAAGGTTCCCGAGCGAACGGCATCCCACACCTCGTTTTGGTCCTGGGCCACCGCCGCCTGCTCGCGCACGCTCGGATGAACAATGGTCTTAGAGGCTATGAATTGGGAGCTAGCCCCCGTCCACCGCCCGTGCTCCACACAAAAAACATCCAGCGGCAGAGGCTCCGACCCCACCGGCACGATGCGGTCCTTGCCAATGATGCGGTCCTGTTTCCCCCCGCTCACCAACTCCCCAGCCAGCAATAGCAGCGGCCGTTTGCTGCGGTTGATTAACACCAGCTGGCTCACGCTCGCCCCGCTGTTGTATTGCGGCACCGCCACCGGCCGCCCATTTCGCGTCCGCGCCAACCCAGCGGCCCCCTGCTCACTGACCAGTACTTCTCCGCTCGAAAGCCCCTCATCCAAGGTCAAGAACGGCGAAGTGTCCTGCATGGAAGAACTTGCGACTGGAAATATGGTGATGTTCTCGTAAGAAACGGGGTCCAGCAAACGCCAGTTACCTTCCGTTTTCCCCGGCACCGCATTCGGCGAAGCCCCCAGCAGCGCCAGGCCCCCCAACGCGCTGATGCCAACGAAACTGCAAAAAATGGTTCCCAAGATCGATCGTTGCATAAACCCTCCTTCGCGTGACCCTTCCAGGACGCGTCTCGGGTTTAGAACGGCCAGCTTTGATTTTCTTGCAGAACGACCAGGACAAAAGAGGGGGAAAAGTTGCCGGATCCGGGCTTGCTTCGGACGATGGTCCGTCCCCAGCCCAGCTCCGTTCACGGCTTCAGTTCATTTGAGCCGCTTCGTCGGACCTTTTTTCCTGCGCTCGCTTCCATTCTCTCGACGCGCTGCCGCTATCGTCATCGCCGTGGTACCGTCGGATGGCAAGTGCTGCCAGATTCGTTGCTCGCTGGATCAGCTTCAGTTCAGCCGCCGTAGGCGTTCGCGGAACGCAACAGTACATCTCGAAGGATCCCAGCACGCGGTCGTCCCGAAAAGGAATGTCCGCAGACCAATACAGACGCAGCCCAAACTGCAGAGCTCCGCGAGCAATCGATTTAAAATCACACTCCGGGTCATCGGGCAGCAACACCACCGACACGATGTTCCCTATCTGGAGATCGATGGCCGTGCACACGTTATTCAGAACCTCAGGGAGCGGTGCCCCCATCGAGATCAAATCCAGAATGTTTTTCTCTCCCAGCAAATCCATCTGCTTTTTGCCAGTACTTCGGCCTGCCAACGGCGACCGTCTGCGGGCCCATTTGGTTCGGCGTTCGGCTGCTCTCGTATGTCGCATACCCATCCTATCCTGATCGTGCTTTCCAAGGTCTCTCTACGTTCCTCACAGCTTGCCGCTGGCCTGCTGCGCGGACCTGCTCACAGCGCGTCGTTCGCCGTTGTTCGAAGGTTCGATCGCTGGTCCCGCGGACACAAACTTGATGCGCTTCCCCTTCCTCGCATACAACGCGGCATCCGCCGCATACAGCAGCGGACCAACGGATTCGGCATCCCTTGGATAGGCGGCCACTCCCACGCTCACCGAAAGCGTTGGCTCTTCCACATCTTTTCTAAGCAGCTCTGAGATTCGCTGCGCTACCACTTCCGCATCGGCTGCCCCCGTTTCCGGCAGCACCAGCGCAAACTCGTCCCCGCCTTGCCTTGCGGCCGTGTCAATGGATCTCGAACAGCTCCGCAGAATGTTTGTTAGACGGCCAAGCGCGCGGTCTCCTACCAGGTGGCCGAACTGGTCGTTCATCTTCTTGAACTGGTCTACGTCGAGCAATATCAGCGCGAATTCCCGACCGGTGCGCTTCGAACGGCTTATCTCCGTGTGCAGCACCTCGAAAAGGCGCCGGTCATTCCCCAGCCCTGTGAGCGCGTCAGTGTCCGCCTGCCCACGGAGTCGCTCGGCAAGCGCTTGCTGCTGCGTTAGGTCTCCAACAATCATCTCGTAGCCGTCGAATGCGCCGCTCCCCGTCAAGACTCCACGCCCGCTCAACCGGACCTTCACCGTCGCGCCATCTTTGCGATGGCACTCCATCTCGAAGCCCGCGATTTCGCCACCCTCCCTCAGGCACGCATTCCATCGATCGCGCACTCCTGGATCTCGAATCACATCCCTGGCAAAGTCCGTTTCGAGAAATTCCTCTATCGAGGTGTACCCCAGCATGCCGAGAAACGCCGAATTCGCGTAACCAAATCTCCCCTGCGCATCGACGCGGCAAATTCCGTGAGTGGGGTTCTCAAGGAGCGCTCGATAACGTGCTTCCGCTCTCTCCCGCGTTTTTTCCGCTTGCGCCAGCTCATCACGCAACTTCTTTTCCTCGAGCGCTCCACGGACGGCCACTGGCAAGTGGTCCATACGTGCGGGTTCGATAAAATCGTATGCGCCATTCGCTCGCAACGCCGCCTTGCACTCTCTTTGCAAACTCGCGGCCACGAAAATAAGCGGGACGCTTTGCACCACCTGGTGGAGAACTTCCAAGGCTTGCGTTCCGCTCCAGTTGGGACTGGGATACTCCGCCACGATCAGGTCAAACTGCTCTTTGCGCAGTTGCTCGATGCATTGCCCCAGGGTCAAAACGATATCGGCCTCGACGGCAAACTCGGCCCTCTTCAGTTCCTGCACGCAAGAATCAACTTCGTCAGCGTCCCGGTGGACGAATAGAACCCGCAAGGACTGCCATCTACAGGCAGCCGCTCGCCGGCTGGCACCGTTGCGCTGATCCGTCCTGGGTTGACTAGCGGATAGGGGAGACATAGGTGATGCCTATTCAAACCTCCGTGGAGCGGCCCTCCCAACAAGACACCTCTCGGGAGCCCCGGCCACTCGGCAACCTTAATAGGTATCAATTTTGCGGTCTGTACCGTTTTGAACAGTCTTCCCCTGCCGTCCTTGCTAGCTTCGGACACGATTCATACAGTACTAGCAGCATTTCTTTGTACGGCTCGAGTGCTGGCTCTCGCTCGCGCTTTCCATAAGGAGGGCCACGGTCACTATGAACTGTCCTGTCTGCCGTAGTCAGCGCATCCATCGCTCCCGATGCCACGGAATTCTCGAGTCAGCCCTTCTCAAGACCTTTTTCGTTCGCCCATTCCGTTGCTTGACGTGCGATCACCGCTTTTTCCGCTGGTCTACCAATGGCAACCCCAGCGCGCCACCGCCCGAAACAGCACGCCTGCCCTAGCGCTTCGAACGCTCTATCAGCCAGAAGCACGGCTCCACACGAGTGCGCATCGGCGGACACGACGGGCAGAAACGCGCCTAGAAACTGCGGCACAACGGTAGGGTCAAACCGGTCGCTCGATGGGTGTGCTGTTCAGTTTTGCACAGTTTGGCGGCCGAGCTTTTGGGTACTGTAGGTTGGTTCTCTATGCCGTCCCCGAAGAGGTCGGCTATTCGTGCCCCT
>Ga0207029_10196_pt1 | contig 11312 bp, 5 predicted proteins | sample Alteio_BWMinCont_39_FD_153282 | JGI IMG/M metagenome (GOLD analysis project Ga0207029, IMG submission 153282) | Enriched cells from forest soil in Barre Woods Harvard Forest LTER site, Petersham, Massachusetts, United States -... | ecosystem: Environmental > Terrestrial > Soil > Temperate forest >...
GAGGAGCGCATTGATCAATTGCCGGACCGGATTCTGGCCAGTTGGCGGGCGCGGCACATTGGTTTTGTGTTCCGAACCACGGTGGAAAACTTTTTCGACGCTTTCGACACGGACCAGCGCTCCGTTCCCAGGTTTATCTACGCTCATAATTTTTTCTCCTTCACAGCCGTTCCGTCCTTCAAATTCGGAGGCGCATCCACAATCACGGTCTCACCGTCAGCCACCCCGGCGCTCAGGACTGCGTCGTCGTTTTCGGTTCGGCTGACCGTAACGGCGCGGCGTTCGGCGCGGCCATTTTGATACACAAATACAACATCATGTCCGTCCTGGCTGAGCAACGCATTTTTTGGCAGGACCACGGAGTGGTCCGCCGCCAGCGAGCCGGTGCTCACTTCCTGAAAAGCCACTTTCACCGACATCTCCGGCAAAATACGCGGATCCAGGTGGTCAAAGCCAACCCGCACTTTAACGGTGGATTTGTCGCGGTCGGCGGTGGGGATGATGGCGATCACCTTGCCGGGGATTTTCCAATCCGGATACGCATCCAGCGTGGCGGACACCGGCTGGCCGGGCTGGACGCGGTTGATGTAGCTTTCATTCACCTCAATTTCAATTTCCAGCGATTCCATGTCCACGACGGTGCCGATGCCGGTGCGGGTAAAACCGCCGCCGGCCGAAACCGGCGAAATCATTTCACCGGGCTGGGAATCCTTCGTCGTAACCACGCCGTCAAACGGCGAGCGAATGATCAGATCATCCATCTGTTGCTGCCACATCGCCACCTCGCGTTGCGCGACGATGACATCCACTTGCTGCCGGGTCAAACGCGCCTGCAGGGATCTGGCATTGGACTCGGCCAGGTCGAAATCCGATTGCGATGCGATTTTTTGCCTGGCCAGCTCGGTGACGCGCTGAAATTCCTGGACCGCCTGTTTGATTTGCGCGCGCGTTTCCTCCAAGGCGGCATTGGCCGAATCCAATTGTGCTGCCGCCACGTCCAGGTTGGCTTTGACGTTGGTATCGTCCAGACGCGCCAGAACCTGGCCCGTTTTGACTTTCATGCCTTCCTCGATGAGCACGTCGACAACTTTCCCGGTGACTTTGGAGGAAACGGTCGCCTCCCGCCGCGCGGTGACGTAGCCGGAGGCATTCAGCACGGTCTGGTCAGCCCCCTCGCGCGCAACCTGTCGCGCCTCCGCGGTTTGAACTTCAATCGCCCGGGGAATGAAATACCACCAAACCATCGCGGCCAGCAGAACCAGGATTAACACCGCGACGAAGAACCGCCCAAGCCACGGGTTCGGCTCCGGTGCGGGCTTGCGCTCAATGCGCAAAGCATCAAGCGGAGAATTAGGCTGGTTCATGATACGATCCCGGTAAAGGAAATCGTTTTTTGGAACCACGGTCAAGTTCTGGCGACAAGCGAAAAGCCGCCGGATGTGCGAATATCCGGCGGGCGGGGAAAAGCGAAGGGGCTTCCGGACAATAAGGCAACAACCGGATTTTGCTAAATTTATAGCCTGGACGTTGCCAAGACCACGGGATGCCGGATTATTTGAGCTTCAGGAGCTTCTCGTGACCTTCGAAAGAGAGTATGACGCCGGTTGCATCAATGGCCTCGACAAGGAGGCCGTTGATGTGATCGCCAACTGAAAGGGTCCGGCCATTAAGGATGGCGCTCGAAGTGTCGCCCTCAAATAAAATCCCCTCCAATTTGACCGAATCAAACCCACTCGGCGCCGCCGCGGTTGCGCTTGAATTGGTGGTTTCGACAACCGCTCCCTGGCTGGAATTGGTGGTCTCCATTACTGCAGCAAGGTTGGAATTGGTATTCTCCACGACCGCCGGTTTTGAATTCTGCACCACCGTTGACGTTGGCGCCGGCACCACCTCAGGTTTTGGCTGCGAAGCGTCCCCGACAAGCGGGTTGGTCGATGGGTCCAGTGCGGGGGCGACCACCGCGGTGTTGTCGTCGGCCGGTCCGGCCTTTGCCAGCACGGTGTCATTGGATTGATAGACGTGCTGCCAGAGGAAGACGGCGGTCACGATGACCACCACAGCGCAAGCGGATAACAGCAGATTGAAATTCGGAATTCCGTGATTGCCTGTCTCCACGGGGAGAGGGGGTACCAGCGGGGCGACGGTAGCTTGACGGGCACCGGACTTCTCCGATGCCTTGGTTTTGCGGTGATCCGCCGAAGCGGGAATTTCGCCCGCGGCCACTTTTTTCCAAACCTCAGGTTCGTCGTCCAGAGCGAGGGCGCTCAAATAATTGGGATCCAGCTTGGGCTGGACAAATTCGCTTTTGCCTCCTTCTTTTTCGTGGGCAAACACGTCGGCCGCGTGAACGGCCGTGAGCAGGGAAAATTCGTGGGCGGGGGTGCGGCTGGGGTTATGATGCAGGGCCGTGGCTTCAACGATCGCTGCGGGCATCCCCCACAAGCCCATCAAATATGCCCCGACCTGCGCATGATGCACGCCAAACTGTGCCACCTCCTGTACATACAATGGCCGCGTCTGTTCTTTGGCCGCTTTCACAGCCTCGGCATATTCCTTGGGCAAATTGGAAGCAATGACGATCCGTCCCACGTCATGCAGCAATCCGGCGGTAAAGGCTTCATTCGCCATCTGGACGTCGTTGGTTTGAAAGAGGGTGATGTCGCGGGCCATTTTGGCGACGGTAATACTGTGCTCCCAGAGTTGATCCAGCGAAATGCCGGATTGTTTGGCGGCATCGTTCTGGGCAAATACTTGAATGCAGAGCACCAGGGATTTGACCGTTTCCACGCCCAGCAAAGACACCGCATCCTTGGGATCGGTCACCTTTTGCGCAAGCGCGAACGCGGCAGAATTAACCATCTGCAGAAGCCGCGCCGTCAGGGCCGGGTCGCGCGTTATGACTTCCGCGATGGATTGGATGGAAGCGGACGAGGACTCCACCTGCTTGAGGACCTCAAAATAGGCTGATGGCAGACTGGGCAGACGGCGGAGTTTAGGCGCCAGCGAGCGAATCTGGTCGCTGGACATGCAAGCGTCAAGCGCCAGGCTGCGCTGAATGGACGCGATCAGGTCCTGGGGTTTGCAAGGTTTGGCGATAAATTGATGAGTTGCCCCGATGCAATTAATGATCAACTCCTGGTCGGTGACGTCCCCCAGGATCAAGCGGGTTGCCTTGGGTTGCCGGGCGGCGGCCTGGTGCATGAATTCGGCCCCATCGATGCTGCCCTTGCCGGCGGTGACCACCACGGCGTCGAAGAGCCCCGCGGCTAAAGCCGCGAGCGCCGGGGCGCCGTCCGGGAAAAACACGCAATCCCATGACGCCGCCAGGCGGGACAGAAACGATCGCAGCGATTCAAGTTCTTCGCCGCTAAATCCGACCAGACAGATTTTTTTCTTCATATCATTTAAAGTTTTTTACTTCTGACCATAAATTCACTTCGAATACCCGTAACTACGCAGCACCCCGCATACCACATTGGTTATTGCAAGGAAAACCTTGCACTCGGGCCCATTTGATTGGGGAATTCTTGGATGGCAAAGGGCCGGGAGCATCGTGCCACCGAGGGCGTAGCATCTGCATAAACCATTGTCGATGTTGATCATGCAATGTTTTAATACTCCATTCAGCGGGATCGCCGAATATCAGCCCTGACTCACTGGTTCCCTTCCAAACCGCCGGGGCGGTGCCATGAGTTCCGCGTGTTTTTTTGCATTAACCCGATACATGGCCTTGAAATTGTGTCCTAACGATGGTTGCGCGAACGCCTCCGGGGTGTTGAGTTCAGCGATCGCACTCGGCCACAGTATTACTTGAACCGCTGTAGAACCCGGGGTTGAGCTACAAACCGTGATATGGATTTGTTTCGCTTCGCCGAATGAAGGTCAGGCAGGAAACGCATTGGAAGTCATCGCGACCTTCCATCAGTTCCGTTGGCATAAATTCCGATTACGGCCAGTGCCCCCTCGAAAGAGGGATGCCAGCATTCTATCGGTGGTCTAGAGTAGCGTAAATCAGCCCGAACTGAAACGCATGTGCATTCAATCATTTTGCAACCGACAATCATTGTTGCCGATCCAATATAAACCCACCAAATAACCAACCACTATGAAATACAAAAAAATCCGCAAACCATCGATTTCTCCTGACATATCAGCCAGATTCAGTTGGGCGAAATTGTTCTTATCAACCCTTCTCGGGGTGTTCGTTTTTGCCGGTTGTCTTATTTCGGCCGCCACCGCGCAGGCACAACAAATCAATGCGTTGTATTTACCCCTTACCAACGCGCCGGCCACTCCGACCACTAATTTTCCAAGCTCCACCCAATTCGGCGGGGTGAGTGTGAATTTGGGCGCTTTCAGTGGCGCCGGCGCGCTCAAAGATCTCGAGGGCACTCCTGGCTCCGGGGTCAACGGCCTTTCCACTGGCGTAAGCGCGATGTGCTTGACCAACGGACAAACCGGCGACGCCACCCATTCGGCCAACGGCAACGCGGCGGCGAATTCTGGCGCTGACTTGGGTGATCCTGCGCTCGCTTTCGGCACCGTTAGCAACTTCCTGATAACATTTTGGTTCAAGGAACCGGTCGTTTATTCAGACGCCGCCGGCAATTTGCTTCCCCGGCTATTCGTACTTAGCACCGGTGGATCACCGGGCGCGGGAGAGGATACCGTTAATAGCATTGGCGTGAAATTCCAGGTGGGAAATCAATTCGAACTCGTGATCAACAACGCCGCCACCACGACGGGCAATTCCTACAACCTCCCGGCGAATACCGCCACCCTGGGCACCACGCTTGGCAGCAATCTGCTGCCGAACAAGTGGTATTTTGTTGCCTGGGTATATGATGGCACCAATCTATATCAATTCACCGGTTCGGACACGGCGGTTGCCACTTTGCAGAACCAGTTTTCGGCTCCGGGACTGGCGGTTACTTTGGGGAACCCCTCAACCCTCATTCTTGGCAATAAGACCTGGAAAGGCAGTCGCGGATTCTTCGGATCCATGGAAGATTTCCGCATTTACACGAATGTCGCCAGCGCCGGCAACAACGCCAACTTTGTAGAAAACATCCGGAAGGCCATCGCGCCCAAGATTCCGACGATCACCGGCATCTATCCGGATGGCACATCCCTCTTGCAAGCCACCAACACACTGGTGTTTACCGCGCAGGCGCCGAGCGGGTTCAACCTGACCAGCATCGACTTGAAGTTGAATAATGTTGATGTCACTTCAGGTTGCACGTTTGTGACCAATGGGACGGGCTCCACTAACGTGACAGTGACTTATGTCGGCTTGACGCCCCAGGTCATCAACACCGCCGTGATGACGGCAACCGATGCCGATGGTCTGGTCGGCAGCTCCACCGTGACCTTCGACACGTTCAGCCCCGCCAACTTCATCGTCAAGGCTGAGGAATTCGATTTCAGCGGGGGCCAGTTTATTGATAATCCGGTTTATACGAATGTGACCGAGTCCGACAGTTATTTTGGGTTGGACAGCATGGAAGGTGTTGATACGCACAAGGGTGGGGCAGCGGGTGCGGGCAATGATGTCAACTGCTATCGTGCCACTGATGGCCTGGGCACCAGGACGCAAACACCTTTGGCTGCGGGCGAACTGCCGTCACCGACGCGATTCGGAGGCAACGTAGTGCCGAGTCATATGGTTGGCAACTGGTCGAGCGGCGAGTGGCAGAATTACACCAAGACGTTCCCGGCGGGCAATTATAATGTCTATGCCCGCCTGAGCACGAGCAGCGGCTCGACGATTATCCTGGATCAGGTCGTTGCCGGGCAAACCACCACCGCTCAGACCCTCTCCCGACTGGGCCAGTTCACTTACAGCGGCAGCGGCGCATTTCAATGGGTGCCCTTGCTTCAAAACGGCAGCCTGGCCGTGGTCAACTTGTCGGGTCAGAACACGGTGCGCGCGACCACCGGCGGCGGCGCCAACGCGGACTTCTACATGCTGGTGCCGGCCAATCCCAACCTGCCCGTCATTGGCAGCGTGTATCCGGATGGCAATTATCTCTTCGAAGCCACGAATAAACTGACATTTACCGTCAGTTCCGCGGCGGGCATTAACACGGCCAACATTACGCTCACCTTGAACGGCACCAACGTCTCCTCCGGCCTGGTCTTCACTGGCGGACCCGATACTTGGAACGCCAGTTACACCGGGTTGCAATTCAATCAAACCTATGCCTCCGTCATCAGCGTGACCGATAGCAACAGCTTCAGTGCCAATGCCACCTTGAGTATTGACACGTGGAATCCCGTCATGCAGGTCGAGGCGGAAGATTTTGATTTCGACCCCACTCAGAGCCCCATTTTTGACGGAACAGGCAGCCGCTTTATTGACAATCCGGTGCCCACACCTCCCGGCGTGGCCGCCGCCAACAGTTATGAAGGCCAGGTGGCCGTTACCAATATTGACGATGGTGGCGGGGCATCCGCGACGGGCCACGCCGATTACCGACCCAAAGACACCGTGGCTACCACTCCCGTCACCGACCTGGCGAGGCGCCAATTTGTTAACGGCGCTTTGGACTACAATGTCGGTTTCCTCGGTCCCGGCATGTGGCAGCAATACACCAAAACGTGGCCAGCCGGCACATACAATCTTTATGCCCGCGTCGCCTCCGGCGCGAATCTTGGGACAATCTACTCCTCCTTCTCCCAAGTCGTCGCCGGCTGGGGCACCGCCAATCAGTTAACCCGCCACGTCGGCACCTACGCCCTTCCCACAACGAACGGCTACTCATCCTACCTTTACGCGCCGCTGATGGACCAGTTCGGCAATTATGCGAATTTGACCCTGGGCGGCACGAACACCTTCCGGGACACCCACCTGGTGTTTAACCAAACGGAAACAGCCAACGGCGCCGTGTTCGGCCTCAACATCAACTTTTACATGCTGGTGGCCCCGCGAACCGATCTGCCTCGCATTGACGGGGTTTATCCCAATGGGACGGTGCTCATGCAGCAGACCAACACCTTCTCGTTCGTTGCCAGCAACCCGACCTATGGCATTGCGACGAACAGCGTCCAGGTGATATTGAACGGGGTTGACATCTCTTCGAACCTGGTATTCAGCGGTTCGTCTTCCAGTTGGAACGTGAGTTATCCCGGTCTCCAGCAGAACACGAGTTATACGGTCACCATCAACATAACCGATAACAACAATCAAATGCACACCACCACCGTGAACTTTGACACCTTCAGTGCCAACAACTTCACGTGGGAAGCCGAGGACTTCGATTTCGATCCGGCCAACAGTCCGGTTCCGAACGGCAGCGGTCTCCGGTATATTGACAATCCGGCACCCACCTCCGCGCCGGCAACCAACAGCTATTATGGGCAGGCGGGTGATTTGGATATCGACTATTCATCAATCTTCCTGAACGTTCTGCCGGTCCCCACCGTTTATCGTTCCGCGGCGCAAAACTTGAACAACATCATTCCGATCGAAGTCACCGCCGATTCCATGCGGCAGAAATATCAAAACGCGCAGCTCCTGCAGGTTGATCCCGGTATTCAGGATTACGATATCTTCAACCTGACCAATGGAGCGTGGATTAATTATACCCACACGTTCCCGACCGGGAATTTCTACGTCTATGCCCGGGTGTCCGCCGGCGGCACCAATCCAATCAGCTTCCAGTGCGCGCAAGTCACCAGCGGCGCGGGAACCACGCCCCAGACGACCAACGTGCTGGGCTATTTCCAAGCCATTGGCAACAACTACGCCACCTGGCAATATGCCCCGCTCATCAACACCAATACCGGTGTGCCGGTTGTCCTGTCTCTCGGCGGGGTTGAGACGTTGCAGGTCGATGGCGACGGATTTGAGCATGTGAACTTCTATATGCTGGTGCCAGTGCCGCCGAACAGCGTTTCCATCAGTGTCTCCATCAGTGGACCGAACATCCAACTCTCTTTCCCAACTCAAACGGGATACACCTATGCCATGGAGTATAAAAACAATCTGTCGGATCCGACATGGACGCCAGTGGTGGGCGGGGGAAATCCAGTCACGGGAAATGGCTCGACTCAATCGGTGATGGACAGCCTTGGCCAAAACCACCGCTTCTACCGGCTGGTGATTCAATAATAGGGCAGAATTCACCATGACATCACAGCCGTCGCCCCTGCATCAGGGGCGACGGCCACTGAGTAAAGAAGAAAAATGAAAAAATGTGCCAACGAAATATCATCCGGCAAATCGCCGGACGATGGTTTAAACCGGGCGGATGAAAGGCGGCCGCGAATCGCCAGACCAGCGCCGAGCGGTTTTACGCTGATTGAGCTGCTGGTGGTAATCGCCATCATTGCGATTCTTGCCGCCATGTTGTTACCGGCGCTGGCAAAAGCCAAAGAAAAAGCCAAACGCATCCAGTGCTTGAACAATTTGAGACAAATCGGCATCGGGGTGACGGTCTACGCCGGGGACAACAATGACCACGTTGTCCAGGTGCGCCAGCAACCCTATGGCGGAAGTGTGGCATATGTGCAATTAGACTTGAATGTGACTGATGCGAACGGGTTGCAATCGATCGGATTAACCGTCCAGTCGAATGTTCCCTCCATTTGGACGTGCCCCAGCCGTCCCACGCTTCCCAATTTTAACACCACTTTCAATGAATGGAATATCGGCTATCAATATTTTGGCGGCGTGGTCACCTGGGTAGATCCAATTTTTCCCGCCGGAACTCCGAGCCGTAGTCCGGTGAAGTTGGCCAGTGCCAAGCCGTATTGGTGCCTGGCGGCGGACGCGGTGTTCAGAGGTGCAAACGGCTATGGCCAGCCGGTGCAGAACGATGACGGCAATCCGCAATGTTATGTGAATTTACCGCCGCATTTAAGCGGCTCAGCCGGCGCTCCCGCGGGTGGCAATGAAGTGTTTTGCGACGGCTCGGCTCAGTGGTGCAAGATCGACACCATGCGCCTGCTTACGACTTGGGACATAACCGACAGGAAGTGCTATTTTTATCAGGACAACCGGGATTTTAATCCCGTGTTGCTGCAAAGATTGAATATTTCTGCAATGCTGCCTTTGCCGTAATGGTTGACGCGCGAGCGTTGGAAGACTTAGGCTTAAGTATGACTTTTTGTTTTTCAATGCTGAGCCCACCGAACAGTTTCAGCCAAAAAGTGCGCGGTGTGCTTTTGGTCCTTTCGACCATTTTCGGCCTGGCCATGGTATCGCTTGCCCAACCTTATGTTCCTCCAGCCAGTCACCGTGCTGACGTAAACTTGGATTCCAGCTGGCGGTTTATCCAACAGAATGTTACCAACGGGCAGGCCATTGGCCTCGACGATTCATCCTGGTCCAGCGTAAATCTGCCGCACACTTGGGACATCTCAGACGGGCAGGACGGCCCAGGTACGGCTTATTACCGCGGCATCGGCTGGTATCGAACGCATTATACGGTGGACAACAATTATGCCGGACTCCACTTTTTCCTCAAATTCGATGGCGCCTTCTCGGACGCCAGCGTCTGGATCAACGGAAGTTACCTTGGGGAACATCAAGGCGGTTTTGCGGCATTCGTTTTTGACGTGACACCCTACGTCAACGTCGGCGCGGACAACGTGATCGCGGTCCAGTTGAATAATTCTTTCAACCCCAATCTCCCGCCGCTGAATGCGGACTTCACGATGTGGGGTGGCATCTATCGCGACGTACACTTGCTGGTGACCGATCCGGTGCAAATCTCGCCACTGGATTACGGCTCGCCCGGAGTTTACCTGACCACCACCGGCGTCAGTTCCAATTCCGCCAATCTTCAAGTGACCGCCGTAGTTTCCAACTCCACCCCCCTGCCCCAGACCGTGACCGTTCGCGCCGTCGTGACCGACGCCGCCACCACTATCGTGACGACACTGACCAATGTGGTGACGCTCCCGGCTTCGTCGGTCTCCAATGTCGTGGCCAGCGCGATCATCGCCAATCCCCACCTGTGGAACGGCTTGAGTGATCCTTATCTCTATCAAACCTATGTGGAAGTCTGGAATGCCGGGAATGTGGTGGACCTGGTCGCGCAGCCGCTGGGCTTTCGTTATTTCAACGTGGACCCGACCAATGGATTTTTTCTCAACGGACGGCATTATGATTTGCACGGGGTGAACATGCATCAAGACTGGCTGAATTCCGGCTGGGCTTTGTCCAATGCCCAACGGGACACAAATTTCCTGTTTCTCAAAGACATCGGCGCCACCTTTCTTCGCCTTTCACACTATGAGCACAACGACTACACCTACAGCCTCGCCGATCAGAGCGGTATTTGTGTCTGGAGTGAAGTTCCGATCATTGATTACATCACCGAATCGCCTGCTTTCTACACCAATTCACTGCAGCAGCTGCGTGAAATGATCCGGCAAAGATACAATCATCCTTCCGTGATTTGCTGGAGCGTGTATAACGAAATCACCCTTGAAGCCGGTCCGGTGACGACGAATTTGATCAACCAGGAAGTCCAGCTGGTTTCGCATGAAGACCAGACGCGTCCGTCCACCGCCGCCGCCAACACCAGCGACAACGATCCCTCGACGTTTTACACGCAGCTCATCGCTTTCAACAAATACTACGGATGGTATTCCAGCCCCCTGGCCGGCATTGGCCCGTGGGCTGACAACATCCACGCGACTTATCCAAACCGTTGCATTGGCGTCAGTGAATACGGCGCCGGGGCCAGCATTTATCAGCACAGCGAGAATCCAACTTTTCCAGCCAACACTGCCAGCAATTTTCACCCGGAGGAATGGCAAAACATCGTTCACGAAACCAACTGGCAGTTGATGGCCGCGCGTCCGTTCCTCTGGTGCAAACTCGTCTGGAACGAATTTGATTTTGCCTCGGATGGCCGCAACGAAGGGGACACTCCCGGGCGCAATGACAAAGGTCTGGCAACTTACGACCGGCTGGTTCGCAAAGACGCATTTTATTACTACAAGGCAAATTGGACGACCAATCCGATGGTGTATATCACCGGTCATACTTTTACCAACCGGTTGACGAATGCCATCACAGCCAAAGTTTATGCCAACTGCGATTCAGTCGGCCTGTTTGTCAACGGCATGTCCCAAGGCAGCGTCACCAGCAGTAATTGCATATTTACGTGGCCGGTCGTGCTGGCTGGCGGAAGCAATTTCGTTCAAGCCGTTGGCGTTAAAGGCGGAATCCTGGTGACTGATTCGCTGGCGTGGATTGCGCCAGCTTCACCGCCCGCCGTCACGTTGTAATTGCCGGAAGCGTTTTGATCGGCCATTGCAATGGACGGGTTCTGGTTGGTCGAACCAAACCCGCTGGG
>Ga0207029_10323_pt1 | contig 11086 bp, 8 predicted proteins | sample Alteio_BWMinCont_39_FD_153282 | JGI IMG/M metagenome (GOLD analysis project Ga0207029, IMG submission 153282) | Enriched cells from forest soil in Barre Woods Harvard Forest LTER site, Petersham, Massachusetts, United States -... | ecosystem: Environmental > Terrestrial > Soil > Temperate forest >...
TCGCTGTAAACCCTGTAAAGCAGAGCCCGGCGAAAAAGACGCGATCGTCAAACCGGTAGCGCAGGCCGCCGCCAGAAAACACTTGTGCAGCTCCGCATTCTTCGCGTGGTCCAAGGGAACAAAACGAGGCGCTACCAGAGCCGCCGCCAATCCCGCAACGGTTGGAATCACCGCGATCAGGAATCCCACCACAAGCCCGCTCCCAAGAATGGTGCCAAGCGCTTGTCTCTGGCCGCCGCCGAAAGCATGTGCTACCCGCTGCCGCAGAACCTCGTTTACCCCCGGGTCCAGTAGCGTCACCCAGGAGAGCATTTGCCCCGTGGCCAGCCATGCTCCAAACAACTTATAGTCGATATTTCGGAGACACAAAGGAGTCAATAGAAAGCCTTGAACCACGGCGAGCCCTAAAGAAAGAAACTGCATCGTTACGCTTTGGACTGTTCTGCTGCGTCGGGAAAATCTCGGAAATGCACGCGCCTGGCCGCCGAACTCCTGGCTCTGCTCTTCGGACAGTCCACGCATGTTGTCTTGTTTTGTAAAACTAGACTTGTGACTCGCGCTCAAGAAGGAGCCCGGGAGCGATCGTATCCCCGGCGAAGCTGGGTGCGCTTCCGCACACGGCATGTAGCGCCTTCTTAAGTCCCTGGAGATCCTGCTCAAAACTGAACGCTGCAACCAATCGCCGCGACGCCGCGCCCATTCGAGTCCGCAAGTCGCGATCCTGCAAAACGCACAACAATCTGGACGCCAAAGAGACTACATCTCGGGCAGGAACAACAAATCCATTCTCCCAGTCATGCACCAAATCGGGCGCGCACCCGACCTTGTCCGTTACGATGATGGCCTTGCCCGCGTTCATCGCTTCATTCACGGCCAGTCCCCAACGGTCGTGCTGCGACGGCAACACAAATACGTCGCACAGATCGTAGTATCTCGGCAATTCGCGTTGGTTCACGAAGCCTGTCAGTCGCACTCTGTTCAGTTTTAGCTCATCGATGCGCCGTTCCAAACGCCCCCGTTCCTCGCCATCGCCGACATAAACCAGATACGGCTCTGACCCGGCGGAAAACCGCTTGACCACGTGCTGATACGCTGCCAGCAAATCCAACGGCCCTTTGCCGCTCGTCAGCTTGCCCGAGTACAGAATCACGGGCGCCCCCGCGATCATGCTCAAGGACGCCAGCAACTCGCCACGCGACGAACAAGCGTCTTGTACCGCTTGCTGAAAGCGCATGTTGTCGACCGCGTACGGCACTGGAAACAGCCTTGCGTCATCGACCCCGCGTTCCGCGTAAAACTGGCGGTTCTGCTTCCCGATGTGCAGAAAAGCGTCTATTTTCCTGAACAGCCGTCGTACGACTCGTGCGGAAATCTCGCTTTTTAGGCTCGCTTCCGGGACGTTCGAGTCTCCTCGAACCAGGATCGGGATGCCCAACCGCCTCGCCGCACAAATTGCCCGTAATTGAACTTGGTGCTTGTAGCCGTGTAGCCACAACGCATCCAATCGCGCCTGCTTAAGTGTCTTCCGCAATCCCACGACAAGCGGGCGCAGCAGCGGTGTGACCTCCGCGCGCCCTAGGCGGCCGAGAAAAGTGTGCCGGTATCCTCCTAGGAGGGGAACGTCCCATTTCACTTGGATCTTGAATTGATGGTCATAAAACCCCTCCACGCTCATGTCAGACATATAGAACACCGTAAGGTCTATATCCGGGTCTTGCGCGATGTGCCGAAGCATCGGAGCTTGATATTGGATTGGATGAGAGACCAGATAACCCAGCCGAAAAGGGCTGCGCCTCAAGTTTCTAGGCTGGCGCCCACGCGGTTGGAACCCCACCCGATCAAAGGACCGATCTGAATTTATCTCGCGAGCAACACTCATCAGGAGACACCCGAGATGGCGGGACCGGCTGATTTCGCTCTACCCGTTCCTCAGCCCAGAGCCGTGATGCTTGATGTAGGTTCGATAATGACCGTCATAATATCCGTAGTACCCGCCGCGGCTGTGTCGGGGATTCCAGTCATTGAGGATGGTTCCCAAAATCTGGATTCCATCTTCTTCCAGGCGGGTGCGCGCCGCCACGGCGGCATCGCGGGTGGTACTCTCCGCTCTGACCACCAAAACAACAGCGCTGGCCATTCTTCCCAGCAAGCGCGCGTCCGGAATCGTCAGCATCGGCGGGCTGTCCAGCAACACCATGTCAAACGATTCCGCATACTTCTGCAGATGGCCCGGGAAATGCTTGGCATAAAGCAAATTGGTTGGCCCGGCGACGAGCGGCCCCGAGGTGAGCACGAACAAACCAGGAATTGGGGTTGCCCTGCATAGCGTTTCCGCTTCTTTGTCGGAAGGCGATTGCTGTGTTTGGTGACCGTTCTGTAGGATGCTGGTCAAGCCTGTCTCATTATTCAATTCAAACAGTTCGTGGATCCTGGGCTTGCGCAAATCGGCATCAATCAAAAGAACCCGTTGCCCTGTTTCCGCCAGCGCGATTGCCAGATTTGTCGCTACGGTGGTCTTCCCGTCGCCGGAATTAGGCGACGTCACAACCAGAACTTTCGGCTGACGTCCCGTCCCTCCGGAGAATAGAATGCTGGTCAGCGCTGCCCGAAAACTCTCGGCTAGCGGGCCTGGCTTGGCTTGCCAGGTGACAAGCTCGAGGCATTGCGGCAGAACGCCAACGGAGTCGAGGCCAAGGGCGCCCACTCCGTTCGGCTTCCTGGTGTTGTGGGTGCCAGGTAGAAGGCTCCGGCCTGAAGACTTAACCCAATGCTTTGCCGGGATCACGCCCAACTCCGGCAGCCCCATATAAAGGCTGATATCAGAAGGTTCTTGCAGCATTCGATCCGCCTTCTCGGTCGTGACGACGTATGCCACTCCTAAAAGCCCGCCCGCAAGCAAACCGAGCAAGGAGTTCAGCCAGAATTGCGGCTTATAAGGGACTATCGGAACCTTGGCTGGATCGATCACTCTAATGTTACTGGCGCGCAGTGCTCCGGCAACGCTGGCCTCTTTGACGTGCTGCAACATGCTCTCGTACAGCTGCCGGTTGGTGTCCACTTCGCGCTTTAGTATGTTGTACTGGATCGATTTCTCCGACTGGTCGCTCACAATGCTGGTCTGGTTCCGGTAATCGCTCTGGAGCAGAATTTCGCGCCGCATCGCCGAGTCGTATTCGTTCTTGATCTGTTTAAGGATGTCGCCCTGCTGCGCTTGCATGCTGTGCTCCACCGCTTCGGCCTGCGCCGTCAAGCGCTTCACCTGCGGATGGTCCGGCGTGAACGTCTCTTCCAGTGCCGCCTTTTCCCGTTGCAGGTCGGCTAGCCTTTCTTGATATTGCCGCAGCGTCGGGTCATTCAGGACATCGGGAAGAGTTTCGGGCGCTGCGGTCGTGGCCATTTCCCAGCGGCTTTGCTTGACCACACGATCGGCCTGTGCCGCGCTCAATTCGTCCTGCAGGTCCTTCAGTCGCACTTCGGTTACGTTTGTCTTTTCATCCGTGAAGACCAGTCCATTCTGGCGGGCATACGCCTGCATCACGTCTTCGCTCCGCTCCAGTTGAGCCCGCATGTCGTCGATCTGTTTCGTCAGAAAATCTCCTGTCTTTTGAGTCATTTCCCAGCGCGACTCGACGTTCTCCTCGATGTAATCCTGCGTTAGGCGGTTCGCGAACTCCGCCGCCGTCTTCGGACTCGTCGAGTCCACGGTTACTTCCATGATTCGCGTCTGCCCCACCGAGCGGGCCTTCACCTCTCGATTGGCCATCTCCAGCGCCGAATCGTCGCCCTTCACAGTTGACTTCTCCGGCAGGTTCAGCAGTTTGCGCCAGGAAGATATTCTGGAAGTGACTAACGGCTCGGCCCCGGATGATCTCATCTCGCTGAGCACACGATCCAAGAGCGTGTCGCTCTGCAGGATTCTGATTTGCGTCTGGATATCTGTCAGCAAGCCGTACCCGTTGTCATCAGCGACCTGCTCCACTTCTTTTATGTTCATGAAGTCATCATTGAGATTGAGTAGTTCCAGAGAGGTCTTGGCCTGATAGACCGGAGTCTGGGGCATCGTTACCAGCAAAGCCGCCAACAGCCCCAGGCCCAACGCGAGGACCAGCGTGCCTTGGCGACGCCGCAACAGCCGCCAATACTCGAAGAGATCGACAGCATTTTCCTCACCCCTGTCGATCGCAGCACCATACGGTTCATGGGGGCCCAGGCGAGATCGAGTCGACCTTCCAACTTCTGACCTGACCACAATCTGTTCAGACCCAGCCCCATTCTCCGAAGCTTTTTTATTGTCATGGTCTCCGCCATCCATGGCTACGGCCTCCAAATCGCAATGCCCGTGCCGATGTTGATGCCTGCCTCCACGGTCCGCGAGACCGCCTGTCTGGTTCCGCTGACGGGCACAAACAGGATGTCATTGTCAGCCAGCGGGATGTCGACAGCCTTTCCCTCCAATAGCCTCTTCAAGTCCACATGAATTTCAGTCGATTTGTTCGCGGCGCCTGTTTTCCGGACAATCTTTGCATTCCCGGTGCTCGCGAACCGATCCAATCCCTCGGCCATGGCCAGTGCCTGCAGAACCGTAATCTTTTCCCTCGAATCTAAGACGAACCCGCCGCTCTTCTTGACCGCCCCCAAGACATACACGATTTCCCCTTTCGGAACCGTGATCACGTCCTCGGGTTTCACGGCTATGTTCTTCGCCGGGGAACTTCCCTCTAGGATCTCTTTTACGTCTATTTCGGCCATCCAGAAATTACCCGTGTCATCCAGCCGGGCCTCCGCCAGCGGAATCTCCCCCCACTGTTTTTCGCGGGTAATTCGAATCACATTTCCCGCGTCCGGGTTCAAGCCTCCAGCCAGACTCAGTACTTCGAACAGATTTTTCTGTCCCATCAGTTGTACGACGCCCGGATTGCGCACCTCGCCCAGGACGCTGACCGGCTGGCTCCTCATCTCGATGAGACTTACGGTGACGTCCGGATCCTTCACGTACTTGCCCAAGCGCTCGCGGATCGCATCCCCCATTTGTTCCACAGTGAGCCCGCTGGCTCGGATGGATCCCGCGAAAGGAAGGCTCAATGTGCCGTCCATGGCAATGCGATACGGTTCCTTTCCCAACTCCTCCACGTCCAGCGCTGAAACTGATACCTGATCTCCCGGTCCCAGCACGTACGTGTTCTGATCTTGCCCGGAGCCGCCTGCCGGCTGACCCGCTTGAGCACAACAGCGAGCCCCCCCCCAATAAGAGCGCGCACACCAGGCACGCGAATTTCACGGCTTCCCCTTTCCGAAACATAAAACCGACAACCTGCTAGACCAATTCGACGTCATAGCCTTCCACTCGAATGGATACCGACCGACGGAGCAACTGAATCGACAGCACTAGACTTAGGTCGTCACCTTCACACTGGATAATTCCCTCGACGCCGTCGAGCGAGCCCCCGCGAATCCGCACTCGCTTTCCGGTGTTGACGAAGGGATGCGTCTGCAGGGGAGCTTTCCCTCTAACCGCCGTCCGGAGATTCTCGATCTCCTGCTCGGCGATTGGGGTTCCCTGTCTCTTGCTGCCTACGAAGCCGAGAACCCCCGGGGTCTGCAATACCCGCACACGATTCTCGGTTGTCGGTACGATCCGAACGAATACGTAGCAGCTGAACAGCGGTACTTCCACTCTGCTCTGGCGGTCACTCCAACGGTGCGATTCCTGAATCACAGGAAGAAACGCAAAAACTCTTTCCTCCTGAAGGTATGTCGTAACCCGTTTTTCATGACGCGCCATCGTATGAATCGCGTACCAATTTGGCTCTCCGAACCCGAGACCTGTCCCAAACGTAGCTTCCGGGATAGGAAAGTAGATTTGTTCGCTGAGCATAGCTTCGCCCTCTCAGTCCCATTTCTGCGTTCTAAATGGTTGATTTGACAGCTCGAAACCTAACTCTCGTAGCGCTTGCCCAAAAACTGCTCTGCGCAAAATACACTGCGGCCGACGATGCGAACGGCCATTTGGAAATCTCTGCACCAACACGATGCAAGCGCCCCTCGGCTTCCGTCTTTTCCTATCCCATACCCTGTCGGAAAAGACGGTAGCCTTGGAGTCGCACACAGTATTGGAATCGGTCGCTGCTCACAAGAAGCGTTAAGTCCTAATTCTCCGGATATGATTTAAGACGCGGGACATGAGCAATAGTGGGAACCTGCGTGCTCATGGCAAGGCAGCCGTCTTCTTCTGCACTCGCGATCAACCTCTAAGGCTTGGAGGTAAACGGTAAACTGTTTGAGACAAATGTCTCCTGTTGAAAACTTGCGTCATAATAGTAAAATCACAACATCTCGTGGGCGCCATCAACAGCATGGTTATCAAAGTATTGTAGTAGCAAGGAAAGTGGCACTCTTTAGTGGCCCCAGCGAGCGCGAAATCACGTTTCCGCATCCGTTGCCAGCGTCGATTGTCGCTGTTTGGGAGGTGGACTCGTGGCACCGTCTCCGCGCCGGCTCAAGACGCCCATCAACGTTCTGGTTGTCGCTCCCGACAACATGACCGCCGAGTTGTTGACGAACGCTTTTACGCGCGGTCGCAGCAATTTCGCGGTCACCACCCTCATTGGAGCTTCCCACTCGGTGAGCGACAAGTTACTGCGTTGCAAGTCCGATGTCGCTCTCATCAGTGAGGAACTTGAGGACGGCTCCCAAGCTGGCTTCAAGATCCTGCAGAAGCTGCGAGGCGTTCACAACGGCACCCCGGCCATCATGCTCCTGAAATCCTCCCGAGCCGACTCCGTGATCGACGCCTTTCGTGAAGGCGCTCGCGGCGTTTTCTACCGCAATGCCTCCCTGAAAGCCCTTTCCAAATGCATCCGGACGGTCCACCTTGGGCAAATCTGGGTCGGTAACGAGGACCTGGAACGCTTGGTCAACGCTCTTCACCACACCAAGCCAATGCACATCACGGATGCCACCGGCGTGGCGCTGTTGACCGAACGCGAGGAAGATGTTGTCCGGCTGGTGGCGGATGGCATGAAGAACCGCGCCATTGCCGAGAAACTGGAGGTCACCGAACACTCCATTCGAAACTATCTCTACCGAATCTTCGAAAAACTAGGCGTTTCCACCCGAGTTGAGCTGATACTCTACGTATTCAGCCAACGTGATCAGATGAATTAGACGCGGCCCGTGGTGCTCCTGAGAACCTTGGCCCGCCCGGCCCGCTGGCCGATTCATCCCCTCAGTGATACCTGCGTATCATTGATACCTCATAGATGTGCAGGGTTCCCTTGATCTTGTTGTCGAATCTGTCTGATTGTGCGCGCTCCAGTTGAATTGTTAGCGCTTCCGTCCCTCGTGGAACGAGGAAATCACATCCGATCACCGACCTTGCTGTCGTTTCTTTAATTTGAGGCGTCCGAGCCTCCACTCGACCCAAAGCCGCAGAGTCAAAGACACGAAAAAATGGCCCCTGATCCGTCGTAAGATCATTCGACTCAACGACTGCCGAAAAGTGGTACTGCCCCGCGCTAACGATCATAGATTGCCGAATACCATCCAGCTTGACGTTTTCGGAGCCCAGAAAGCGAATTTCCAGCCCATCGTCCCTCGAGATCTCGACTGACTCTTGACTAGGAATCGACCAGTCGAATGGACTGCCGTTGGGCGCTTCCCGGAAGCGGCGATTCAATACGAGCTGGCCGGCCGCATCGCCCTCACGCCCCCCATCCCCAAGCCAATCCGACCAAACCTCCTGAGCGCTGCGGAAGAATTGGCGCCGCCACAGTTTCCAGGTGAGATCGAGCGCAAAGGGCCGGTCCAACAAGCGGTTTTGCATCATCCAAGTCCAGGTCTTCCGTCCATCGCTCTCAGATCCATTCGTGCTAATCCACATCGCCCACGACTGCGCGGGTCGTATTCCCGCAGGAATCCCACTCCCCAGAATTGCCTCTGCGCCCTTACCGAAATACTGAAGATAGGAGAAAATGAGCGGGTCGAAAGCTGAGGTCTCGCTCAGAATTTCACTGGACAGCGCCGCCCCGCGATCAAATCGGCCGTGCGTGAAATCAAAGTAAGCGGCGCGAATCAGGATGGGCGGAAGCTTTGGACCCAGGCTAACGGCATGATCGCTGGCGCTGCGAGCCTTGTCCAGGTTTCCAGACGCTGCCAGAGAATCGGCGTACGCAGCCCACACGTAGGGATCTGAAGCATCCTCGTTTATCGCGGATACGAAGCTCGTGGGACCGGCGACAGGGACGGGCATATCGGAAATCTGCTCCATGCGGCAAAAACCCTCCTGACAAAACCATGAATTAAGCCCAGGATGCAGCCGATCGAGCGTGAGTGAGGAAACCGCCAACGTGAGGGAAGCGATAATAAACACATATCGCACGACCCGAGCTTAGCAGAGTGCCCGTTTTTCTCAACTGCTTTCCCTGCGAGTCCGAAATGCGACCGCTTAACCGAAGAACCTGACGGAGGCGTTCCTCAAAGCGAATCGAACTTGGCACGCGGTCAATTAAAGGAGGCTTGGGACTACCCAACCTGAACCTCACTTTTTGGGAATGGCGTTACTTCTTGCCGCCCGCCGGATTGGCGATTACGCTCATATAGGCCTGCGCCGCTGACGGTATGCAGAGCTGTTCCTCGAATTCCTGCTTTGGATTCCAGGTGAACGGTACGGTCGAAGCGATGTACGGCTCGGTGTAGGCTTTCGGGTCGTCAATCTTCACAGTCAGTTGCAAATCGTCATGGTCCGGACGAGTGTAGCGTTCCTCTACGTGCAGGTCCGCGCTGTGGGGATGGCCGGCGTCATCGAGCCAGGTTCTGTCGTCCATGCCAACCGTATCCACCACGAACGTGTGATCCCCGTCCCAGTGGCCCACCGAGTATCCGTAGTAGCGAGGATCGGGAGCGCCGGGGGCGTCGCTGCCGGCGCCTTTCGGCAGACTCCGGCCATCCGTCCAGATTTCACGCCATACTCTTTCATACTGAAATAGCTGAACCATTTTCGTGGGAGCGCTCACGAATTGCATTCCTCTGATTTCGAACAGCACACTGCGCGGGAACCCCTCGGGATCGCACTTCACCAGCGGGTCGTCAGATTCGGCAACCAGGTCCACCTGGTCGGTCTTACGACCAGCGAACTGCGCCTGCCCCCACGGCGTTAGCGGAGCCGTCTTGTTGAGTTTCGTGCCCGCGCCAATGTGGAACCAAACCCCGTCAATGTCGCGGCTGGCCGCGGGCGCTTTTGCAGCCGTCGCTGGTTTCGCTTGCGTTTGAGCGGTCTGCGCGGACGCAGCGGACGAAAGGGCCAGTGCCGCTACCAAGCCGAGTGCCAAGCACATCAATCGATTTCGCATTTCAAGCCTCCCGATCTGATTTAGAGAACTCTTTTTGACCCCTAGCTAGCCACATCGTCTCGGCCCCTGCAGCATCGCGCCGACGTGTCGTCTGCGATCTAGGCGCTGCCTTGCAGCATCGCTTCTTTCTCCTTCAGCCCTCTCATCGCCAACTGCCGCAGATTCCAGGTGCCTTGCTGTTCCATAGTCGCAATCCACCCCGCCGTGCTCTTGCGCACGTACTCCATCAGCGCGTCGTAGACGGCGACCGCCTCCTGCTTTCGCCCCAGCGCACCCAAGCGGTGCCCCTTGTTAAAAATCGCTTGGGCAACAACCTCGCACATCACCATCTCCGGCGCGGCGCCGAACCGTGCCACCACATCGTCGTAGACGGCCAGCTCCTCCGCGCTACGCTTCAAGTCCGCCAGCATTGTTCCCTTGTACAAAAGCGCCGTCCCGACCTGCTCGCGCAGCGCCAGTTCGGTTGCGCCGCCGAAGCGCGCCACAGTCTCATCATACGCGGCCGATTCGTCCGCGCTGCGGCCAAGCTCGAAAAAGATCCCGGCCTTCCGAAGAATGGCCGTCGCCACCTCGTTGCGCAGCGCAAACTCGGTCGCGCTGCCAAACCGCGCTACGACCTCGTCATAAGCCGCCAGCGCCTCCTCCTTGCGCTTCAGCGTGTTCAGGCAGCCTCCCTTGAAGTTAAGCGCCCTGGCGACATAGGCGCGCAGCGACGGCTCAGCCGCAGCAGAAAAACGGCCCAGCAACTCATCGAAGACCGCCGCCGCCTCCTCCATGCGTTCCAGCACAATCAAAACGCTTCCACTGTTGGTGAGCGCCTTCGCCACCAGCTCGCGCAGCGGCAGCTCGCTTGCCCCGCCAAAGCGCGTCACCAACTCGGCGTTGGCCGCCATCGATTCCTCGCTCCGCTTGAGCGCGGAAAGACAGCCCCCTTTGGCGCACAGCGCCTTGGCCACCCGTTCGCGCAGCCCCAGCTCGGTTGCGCCTCCAAACCGCGTCACCACATCATCGAAAACCGCCACCGTCTCTGCATACCGCTTGATCGTCAAGAGGCATCCGGCCTTGCCCATCAGCGCTTCCGCGACTACTTCTCTCACCGCGGCATTGCCCTCGCTCGCGTAGCGCCTCACCACTTCGTCGTATGCCTCTATCGCCTTGCCCATCTCCCGGGCCAGCGGCTCTCCTTCCCCTTCTTCGTCGAAAGCCCTCAGCCCTTGCGCCTGCCTGACGATCTCCTTCCCCTTTTCGAGAAGCGCCTTCGCGACCTCCTCAGACGCTAGTTGCTCCACCATCAGCGAACCTCCTCAGGCCGTATCCTTCTTCTATCAGGCAGGCGCGACCCGCGTCCAGAAGTCGTTGAATTCCACGCTGTCGAAAAAAGCCGTCGCCTCTACGATCTGCCCGTCGCGCATTCGCATGTACCAGGTGTACGTATTTTCGTATGGCTCGCCGTCCCGCGCAGTCCCGCTTGCATCGAAAAACGCGATCACCATATCTACATCCGCGTAAAGGCCCCTCATCCTCGGCACCAGTTGCTTGGACATGCGCGCGTTGAACGGCAGGATAACCTTCTCCATGAACTCCTGCTTGCTCTCGTAGGTTTTCGACACGACCGAGTTTCCGACGATAGTCCATTGCGCAGTCGCCGCGAGAAGCTCGAAGACCCCGCCCGTCCCGTTTCTCCACATCTCAAACCCGGCCTGAACAACCTCCAGGTTGCGAGCTTCGGTCTGACTACG